>Ga0185299_10000295_pt1 | contig 149389 bp, 135 predicted proteins | sample PaiPotPPA55metaG_FD_128002 | JGI IMG/M metagenome (GOLD analysis project Ga0185299, IMG submission 128002) | Iron sulfur acid spring bacterial and archeal communities from Banff, Canada, to study Microbial Dark Matter (Phase II) - Paint Pots PPA... ...
TGATTGGTGATTGGTGATTGGTGATTGGTGATTGGTGATTGGTGATTGGTGATTGGTGATTGGTGATTGGTGATTGGTGGTTGGTGGTTGGTGGTTGGTGATTGGTGATTGGTGGTTGGCGAGATGATCATCTCCTGCTCATCCGAGTTTGACCCCGACACCTAGGCGCGAAGCGCTGGCAGATTAAAGCCTAGGGTGAGTCCGCGAGCCCTAGGTAGGTCAAAAAAGAGGCGTTTAGCGCTGAAAGCGCGGCAGAATCGCGATTTCGGAATGCGTCCCGGCGCTATATGAACGCCTTGCCGAACACGCCATCGTCTGGTGTCCGGACATGCACTACCCTTCTGCGGCGTTGCTTGTCTTCCGCGCTTTCAGCGCTAAACGCTTTTTTTACGACGTACCTAGGGCTCGCGGACTCACCCTAGGCTTTAATCTTGCCAGCGCTTCGCGCCTATGATCGTCTCACCGATCACCCTTCACCGATCACCGATCACCGATCACCGATCACCCTTCACCGATCACCCTTCACCTGCCACTCACTCCCAGCCGGCCAAGCACGCCCAACGTCAAGGTCCCGGTCACAGGTTCGCCGGCGCTGAGTTGATAACGCTGCAGCGCGTTTTGGGTGTTCGGCCCAAAATCACCGTCGACGTCGCCGTTATAATACCCCAACCGGTGCAACGCCTGTTGCACTTGGCGAACCTGTCCAAGGCTGTAACCGTTGACGGCAGTTCGGTCCGCTGATTCGACCGTTGTACCCAGGGGCAATCTCCTGCCCGAAGGAACGACTTGATTCCGAGGCACAGTCGCTGGATGAACTTGCTCGCCGGGCAGACTCACCAGCGGGTTATTGCCAAGCGGATTGTAAAGCGAGCGAAACTGTTGCGTCCTAGCGAACGATTGGGCTTGCGGCAGATTCACCTGCGGGACATGGACCGCAATCGGAGCTCCGATATGCGGCGCAAACACCGTTACCGCCCGCGTCTGCGCTTGCGTCCAAGAAGCAGCGGCCGCAAACAAGAAACAGAAGAACAACTTTCCCATACTGAAACCTCCTGAAGAACTGGTCCACCTTCGTTGCGCTCCGGCGCGACGAGTATGCACGGTGAGGGAATCGAACCCCCGACCTACTGGGTGTAAACCAGTCGCTCTACCGCTAAGCTAACCGTGCTTGACCAAGATTTCCAGCGGACCCGTTATCTAAAACGGTTTCGTTGGGTGGTCAAGAGAGATGGAACTGATGCGTAATTGTGCGGTTCTCCCAGGCAGAACGCGATAGGACGGGCGAACGGATGGGACTTATGGGACCGATGGGACTAATGTAATTTCGCTCATAAGCGGGACTGCGCTTTAACCCATAGCTCCCGTCAGCCCCATCTGTTGCAGCACCCCAGCGGCAATTTCCTTTCTCCGACCTCCTCTACCCCGACTGCGCTCTTTTGACCAGCCTGTGAAGAAATTCCCACCGTGGCCGCTTCCGGCGATCCGCGGTGGCGCCTGAAGCAACCGCCTCACACCCTTTTCCTCCAGCCGCAATGGCACACGTCGTGCTAATGCTCGAATTACGACAGCGGCGAACGCTGCGGTTGCCTGGCAAAGAGGAGCATGGTATTTGCGGGCTGCGATGTCGTGGCAGCACCCAATCGCCTGATAGGTAAGAATCACCAGACCCTGTAACCGACTAACCGTAGCAGATATCTTTATGCTCGCTGTTTACACCTCTAAAGCACAGCTCGTTTTCACAATCGCGGTGGCTTGCTGTTCCTTTTTTTTCGCAGAGGCTTCTTTTGCGCAAAACGCCGCTCCGACCCCGAGTCCGCAGGCGCAGACGAGCGCCGGAAGCTCACTCGAAGACCGAGTTGCGAGCCTGGAGGCGTACATTAAAAACACCGACGGCACAAAGACGTTGGCTGATTTCCCAGGTCCGGGTCACAACGGCTGGATGATGACCTCTGCCGCGCTGGTCTTGTTCATGACCTTGCCGGGGCTCGCTTTATTCTACGGTGGATTGGTGCGGAAAAAGAACGTGTTGTCGGTACTGGCTCAATGCCTGGGTATCGCCGGCTTGGTAACCCTCTTATGGTGGAGTTTTGGCTATAGCTTGGTGTTCGGGAAGGACTTCAACAATGGGTTCCTTGGCGGGGCCGAGCATTTCTTCCTGAACGGTGTAACCTCTTCGCCAAACCCTGACTACAGCTATTGGGTTTCGGAAAACGTGTACGCCATGTACCAACTGATGTTCGCCATTATCACCCCGGCGCTCATCGTCGGGGCAATTGCCGAACGGATGAAGTACACGGCCCTGATGACGTTCATATTATTTTGGATGTTCATCGTTTATTTTCCAATGGCGCACATGGTGTGGGGTATTACCGGTTTCATGAATGGAATTTGGAACCCGGGCTCCGGAATTAAGGCGATCGATTTTGCCGGCGGAACCGTCGTCCACATGACGTCGGGTTGGTCGTCATTGGTTCTCTGTCTCATTCTTGGACCCAGATTAGGCTACAAACGGGAGCCGATAGCACCGCATAGTGTTACGTTGACCATGATCGGCACCGGTATGCTGTGGGTCGGTTGGTACGGATTTAACGCGGGAAGCGCGGTAGCAGCTGACCGGATCGCCGCAAACGCTTTCACAGCGACAACCTTGGCTACGGCAACCGCTGCTTTTGTGTGGGCCGTCTTGGAAAAGATTCTGCGAGGTAAAGCCAGCGTGCTGGGTTATTGCACCGGCGCAGTGGCAGGTCTGGTGGTAATCACCCCTGCGTGTGGGTTTGTGGACCCCACTGGGGCAATCATTATCGGGGTTTTTGCCGCAGCCGTGCCTTACGTAGCGGTATCGGTATTGAAGCCGAGATTAGGCTACGATGATGCGCTCGATACGTTCGGGGTTCATGCTATCGGCGGGACACTCGGCGCTTTGTTAACTGGCCTCTTGGCGACGAAGCAGGCGAACCCTAATCTTAAGGACGATGTTCTCGGTTCTCTTTTCGTTTCGCAGCTTGCCGCTGTCGGCGTCACCTTGGTATTGTCGATAGCAGGGACCGCAGTCATTGCTTTTGCGCTCAAGTTTGCGATGGGCTTGCGTCCGTCGGCGGAGGTAGAAACTGCCGGCTTAGATATCTCAGAACATGGCGAAGAAGCGTACATTAGCTAAAGGACCTATTTGGCAGCACAGCAATGAAAAAAATTGAAGCGATTATTAAGCCCTTCAAACTCGAAGAGGTAAAGGAGGCTCTGTCAGACCTTGGAATCGAGGGAATGACGGTCTCTGAAGTAAAAGGATTCGGGCGCCAAAAAGGCCACACTGAGATCTATCGAGGGAGCGAGTACACGGTTGATTTTCTTCCGAAAATTAAGATCGAGGTGGTTTTGCCCGACGGAATGGTCGAAAGCGCAACCATCGCCATCGTCAAGGCGGCCAAGACCGGGAAAATCGGCGACGGTAAGGTGTTTGTTTATAACATCGACGAAGCGATCCGGATCCGCACCGACGAGACCGGGGAAAGAGCTATTTAAAAGGAGTTCAAGGAGTACAAGAAGTTCGAGGAGTCCAAGGAGTTTGGCACGCGGCGACTCTACAAAGTCGCAACTATTTGTCACGCCATCCGAATATCGTCGGACCGCACCGCTGCCAGATCCTTGAACTCCTCGTACTCCTCGTACTCCTCGTACTCCTCGTACTCCTTGAACTCCTTGAACTCCTTGAACTCCTTGAACTCCTTGAACTCCTTGAACTCCTTGAACTCCTTAGCACAAAGCCTGAATCGCTCAAAAATCGCTAACGATTTTTGAGCGGTTCAGGCTTTGTGCTATTTTCCAGCTCCCATGAGCAGTACTACGGAGCACACGGACGCAATCAATTCGCGCATTCTGGCTGTCTCCGAGGACAAGATTCAGGGATTCGTCAGAGAACCTTTTGCTCAGATCGCGGAGCTGTCCGGACTCTCGGAAGATCTGGTTCTCGAACGAATTCGCTCCATGCTCGCAGCCGGAACGATACGGCGGGTTCGGCAGACCTTGTTAGCGACCAGCCTGGCTCAAGGAGCCTTGGTCGCATGGAAGGTCCCTCCGGAACGTCTGGATGCTGCGTTCGATTTCATGTCCCAGCAGGACCCTTTTTCCGGTCATGTCGTTATCCGGTCCACCGATTCGAACACAGCAGGAAGCGAGTACAGATTATGGACGACGATTAAAGTACCTCAAGGCTTTAGCTTAGAACAGCATGCCGAGCTGCTGCGAAATAAGGTCGGTGCTGAAAAAGCAGTATTGATGCCGGCTAAAGGGATTTTTGCCTTAGGAGTCGGTCACGTTCGCCGCAAGACATTAGCTTGCGGTGACAAAGCTAGCGCTCCAGCAGAAATGCTGAAGACGGAAATCGTTGAACTGAGCTCACTAGAGTGGCGAGTCCTGTTGGCCTTGAAACGTGAATTCGCCGTAGAAGAAATTCGGTCCCACCCTTGGCAGGAGCGGGCAAGAGAAGCCGATTTGCCGTTGGAAATCTTTTTTGAAGTGGCTGAGGCCTTGAACGAAAAGAAAATCATCGGCCGATTCTCCACGTTTTTGGAGCACGTAAAGCCTTCCACATCGGGTATCCGAGTCACTCGTTTCAACGGTTTGTTCCATTGGGCGATTTCTCCTGGCTGGGAGCACAAAGCCGGTTCTGAAGTCGGCCGGCACGAGATTTTAACCCATTGTTATTGGCGAGAGGCCGGGCCGGAATTCGGCAACGTCAATATCATGGCGGTCGCTCACGGGACTGACAAAAATTGGCTGTTGCAGAACAAGCAAGCAATCGACAAACATTTGCAAGCATGTGGAATCCCGACTAGCTACACCAACGTATTTTGGGGTGGTAGATCGGAGATTAAACCGTCCGAGATTTCGCCGTTGGCGTATCAGGATTGGTTGACACGCATCAGTTAGCGATTTTGTCTCTCGACTGCTGCCGAACGAGCGGGCCCCTGGGTCAACCTGACCTCACCCGTTCCTATAAACCCGTTTTTTTAGGATTCCATGCGTATCGCGGCCTTCTTTGTTTTCTGTTGCCTGATTGGCAACCTGAATGCGGAAGAAGAGTTCAGCTTTGAGTCGGCTCCGGGAACGCTCCCCAAGACGATTGTGCCCCGTCATTACGTTATTCATCTCGAGCCCGATGAGAATCAGATGACAGTCGATGGAGCTGAGGCCGTTGAAATCGAAGTGCTGAAGCCGACGCGTCAAATCTTGATGAATGCCGGCGATATGAAGATCTGGAACGCCACGCTCAGCCACAGCGGCGCTCGGGAGAAACTGATTCCTCAACAAGATCTTGCTGAACAACAGGTAAAATTCATTACAGCACAAGATCTTCGGCCGGGCACTTACACCCTCTCCTTCTGTTTCAAGTCACCGATCAACACCGAATCCCGAGGCCTTTTTCTTCAGCATTATCAGTCCAACGGAAAGACGGAAACGATTCTGGCCACCCAGACGCGCCCGGACAAGGCTCGGCAGATGTTTCCGTGCTGGGATGAACCAGCCTTTCGAGCCACCTTTCAACTCTCGGTAAAAGTCGACAAGAAAATCTCTGCCGTTTCGAACATGCCGGACGTGGCCGAAGAGCCCGTCGGCAGCGACAAAAAGATCGTCATCTTTGGACGGTCGCCTCCGATGTCTACCTATCTCGTTACTTTGATCTGCGGACGTTTGGAAAGTATTGAGGACCAGGTCGACGGCGTAAAACTCCGAGTCTTCACGATTCCGGGGAAGGCGAAATTAGGAGCGTTTGCTCTGGAGAATGAACGTCAGCTAGTGACTTATTATCGCGACTACTTGGGGATCCCTTATCCGATGCCGAAGCTGGATCAGATTGCGCTTCCTCAGAATTTCGGAGGGTCGGTAGAAAGTTGGGGTGCGATCGCTTACGACGAGAACCTGTTGTTATACGATGCTCAAAACAGCGCCTCGCAAGCTCAGGAACAGATTTTCGCCACCATGTCGCGCGCGATCGCGCGCCAGTGGTTTGGTGACCTGGTGACGGTGGCCTGGTGGAATAATCGCTGGCTAAGCGAGAGCCTGTCTTCGTGGATAGCACACAAGGCCGAAGACAAACTCCATCCGGAATGGCGAAGTTGGTTACGAGCGACCGCTGACCGAGAACGGGCCATGGCGCAAGACGAACGGAGCAATACCCGCCCGATACAACCGGCGATTAGTCGAGATCAGCAAATAGACGACGGCTTCGACAATATTGTCGCATGGAAGGGCCAGTACGTGATCCGTATGCTGGAAGGCTTTCTTGGAGATGAGGGTTTCAGAGACGGGATTCGGCTCTATCTAAAGCAAAATCAGTTTTCGAACGCTACCGCCACGAACCTTTGGGCAGCTTTAGATAAGACCAGTGGGCGACCCGTCTCGCAGATCGTATCCCCCTGGCTAACCCAACCGGGCTACCCGATGATCCGGGTAACGGCAGAGTGCGTTAAATCGAAACAAGTGGTTACGCTGGAGCAATCCCGATTTACGCTAGAGCCCGCCGCGAGCAATGAACAGCAATGGATCATTCCCGTCGGCATCCTTTCGACATTCAATCCGCATCGCCCGAGTTACGCTCTGCTCGATAAGATCACGCAAACCTTCGATTTCCCAGATTGCTGGGGCGCCCTCAATCTGAACGCGAACGATCTCGGTTTCTACCGGGTTTGGTACGATCCCGACCTGTTCGCTAAGCTGCTCCGGGAATGGGATCGACTGAGCGAAGAGGAACGAGTGGATGTCGTTTCAGACACCTGGGCTATGGTGATCTCGAATCGATCCCCGATCGCAACGTACCTGACGCTCCTGGAAAGCTTAGAGGGCGAAACCAGTTACAGTGTTTGGCATAACAGCCTGCAAGCCCTCATCACCATCGATCGTTTGGAACAGGGCCAACCCGGGCGAGCAGCCTATCAAGCTTATGCTTGTTCCCTGCTCAATCCTTTACTGGAGCGACTCGGCTGGTATCCAAATAACGACGAAGAACTCGCGACCAAATTGTTCCGAAGCGAATTAATCGAGGCCCTCAGCATTTTTGGTGATCGTTCCGTGATTAACCAAGCTTTTGAACGCTTCGAACAATTGCTTAAAGACCCGAACAGCCTCACCCCGGATTTGCGCGGAGCCGTGGTAGCCGTGGTCGGCCGATACAGCTCCGAGGCAGTATACGCTCAGCTTCATCAACTGGCCCGCGAAGCCACCCTATTGGAAGCGAAAGATGATTATTATCACGCGATGGAGTGCGCTCTGGACCCGAAACTGGCCGAGAAAACATTGGAACTCGCTCTCAGCCAGGAGCTATCGCCCGCGGAATCTGCCGGCGCATTCGCAAAAATCGCTTCTGAAGGGGAGCAGGCCGATCTCGCCTGGAACTTCATGAAGGACCGGTTAGACGTCTTGGAAAAGGATCGATCTCAGACGTTATGGACGGTTCTCGTACCCGCCATTGTGGAAGGGATGTACGATCAAAAGACAGCCGAAGAAATCGTCTCTTTAAGCAAAAACCGGCCTACCGACAACGGTCTGATTAGAACGCAGATGGCTGCCGATTTATTGCAAGCCCGCGCAAAACTTCGCGAGCGTCTGATCCCGGATATCGATGATTGGGTCAAAAAAAGGGCCGGCAGCAGGGTAGAAGTGGTTCCAAAATCGTCAGCGGTTACCGGCACTTTCACTACGTCTGCGGCTCCGACTTTGAGCGCCGTATCAACACCCGGAATCAACAATTCGACGCCGGCTCCAACTCCGGAGCCAACTGCGGTCAAGATCGTCGTATCAGCGGAACCCAGCGGAACACCGATACCGGCTATCTCGCCCCGGGTTGCATTACTAGATTCGACACCACACTTACCGCCGGTACCCGTCCCAACGCCGACGCCCATCCCAACGCCGTTGAGCATGACTCAGAGCACACCTCAACCGGCTCAAACTGTTGTTCCGGAGCCTAGCCCGACTTTTGCATCGATGCCCACGCCGAGCCCGATACCAGTCGCTTCTCCAAGTCCCGTCGAATCTGCCGCTCCGATGGAATCTCCAAAGGTGGAAGAATCCGCCTCCGCGTCGCTACTGCGTGACGGGAATTCGTCAAACGTGCCTCCGTCACCGACAGCATCTCCCGAGGCATCTCCTACCGTCCAGAAGCGAGCGGTAGCGAGACATTCAGCTACCCCAAAACCAAAGCCGACGCCGACCCCACCGCCTAAACCGAAGACATTGATAGGCCAAATCTTCGACAACTTGCGGAAGGCGAGTGAAAAATCGAGCAAGCCGACGCCGACCCCAACTGTTCGCTATTGGGCGTCACCGACATCCAAGCCGAAAAGGAGTAACGCATCGCCGACGCCGTGATGGGAAGGAGTTAGGAGGGTAGGCGCGCCGGCAAGCGGATGTAGTGGACCGAGTGGACTGAGTAGACGTAGTGGACGTTTTTCGGATCGGTCGACCGTCTACTTTGTCTACTCAGTCCACTCGCCCCTACCCACCGATAAGCAATTTCTCCAGCGTCTCCCCGACCAGATTCGGATTCGCTTTTCCTTTCGAGGCTTTCATTACCTGGCCCTTCAGGAAGTTGATGGCCGCACCTTTGCCAGCTCGAAAGTCTTCTACCGACTTCGGGTTGGCTTCGATCGCTTGCTGGCAAAGCAGCTTGATAGCGTCAATATCACTCTCTTGTTTAAGACCCTTTGCTTCAACGATCTTTTCTGGCGCTTCACCAGAAGCAAACATCTCGGCGAAAACTTCTTTTCCTTGTTTGCTGTTGATCTTTCCGTCTTCGATTAGCCCAGCTAATTCTGCGAGATGTTTTGGTTGAATGGGACAATCTTCTACAGATTTCCCAGCCGCTGCCAATGCGCTCAGCAAATCGTTTAGCACATAGTTGGCCACCGCTTTCGGTCTCTTGGCTCCTTTGGCGGCGGCTTCAAAATAGCGGGAAAGTTCCAAATCATCCGCCAGTACTCCCGCGTCATAACTACTGATTCCGTATTCCCGGACGAAACGTTCACGCTTCACCCAAGGCAATTCAGGTAACCGTGCGCGCACTGCCGGCATAAACACCTCGGTCTTTACGGGAAGCAAATCCGGGTCCGGAAAATACCGGTAATCATGGGCAGATTCCTTAGTACGCATTAGAAACGTCTCACCCTTGTCATCATCCCATCGGCGGGTCTCTTGTGCCAATTTCTCCCCGCGCTCTAAGGCAGTAATCTGGCGATCGATCTCAAAGGCCAAAGCGCGTCGAACCCCACTAATCGAATTCAGATTCTTCAATTCGATCTTGGTCCCATACTCGGTCTGATGCTTGGGCCGTACCGAGACATTACAATCGCAGCGTAACTGGCCTTTCTCCATATCGGCATCGCTGACATCCCCATAGATCAAGGCTTGTTTGAGCGACGTCAGATAAGCAAACGCTTCTTCGGGAGACTCAATATCCGGTTGAGAAACAATTTCCATCAGTGGAGTCCCGGCCCGGTTAAAATCGATTCCACTCGTTGTCTCGAAATGGAGGTTCTTAGCGACATCTTCCTCTAGATGAATCCGGGTCAGCCGAACTCGTTTATCCGGATTTTTGATGCTCTTCTGCGCGTCTTTCGGATAAGCGAGATCGTATAGGGGAACCTCCCCCAGCTGGCAGATTGGTAAATCGTACTGCGAGATTTGGTAGTTCTTCGGCATGTCCGGATAGTAGTAGCTCTTACGATCGAACTTGCAGATCGGAGCGATGTCACACTGGAAGATCAATCCGGTTAGGGCCGTCATTCTGAGCGCTTCCAGATTCATCACGGGTAATGCGCCAGGCAACCCAAGGCACGTAGGGCAAACATGCGTGTTCGGTTCTGCCCCGTACTCGACCGCGCAACCACAAAACATTTTACTCTTGGTCTTCAGCTGGACGTGCACCTCTAGTCCAATCGTCGCGATGTAATCACTCTTCATAGTCGGATAGGTCGCTAGATTTTAGCCTAAAAGGCTAAAATCTCTATCTTTTCGCCCCTTTCCACTGCTTACCTACCAACTCCTGTCTGACCTCACCATTAGTAAAGAATTGGACAAGTTTCGGGTTGGTTACCACGCCAAGCAGATCGCCCTTCTCGATCGAATCTGAGAGCTCAGGATCATTGGCTAGAGCTTGAAAGGTTGGATTATTGCCCAACGGCCGAAACACTGGATCCGCCATTAACTGTTTAACTGCATCCGGACGCGATAGAATTGAGCTCCAACGATCGATGGAATCGTAAACTGAGCCTGGGACCGGATCCAGGAAGTGGCTTACCTCTCCTAGCCATCCCGAATCAAGGGACGCCTTGGCTCTAGCTAAGGTTGAGATCGCGGGCGCAGGAGACAACCCGCGATTTACCTGCAGCGTTACTTGATCTTCGGCGACTCGGCCGATCACATGGATGAAAATCATGAGGAACCAGACAGTCACGAGGCCGTAGATGAATCCCAGCAACGCGCCGCCGGCGCCCGAGATCAAACGAGAAACGATCAAATCATAGTCCCGAGTCCTGCGGAACAGGAACCCGCCGGCCAGCATCATTAAATAAAAGGAAAGTACACCCAAGAGCGCGCGTGCCAGCATCAGCCCGCCAGGGGAGGTCGTTGCGGAGCTCATCCCGAGCAGACTGAGAAATGGGTCTGCAAAGAAATAAACGATTAACGCGGAGCCGCCGATCGCTAGCGGGACCAGGAGTTGAAGTAGGAGCCCGCGGAAACAACCACGAATCGCGGCGTAAGCTACGCAGATGGCGAAAATAATCAGCAATCCTGCTTGCCATTGTTGCGATGCCTCGACTGGGCCGCCGGTCATGACGTGTCAAAGCGAATTCTGAGCCTGATGGCGTAGCCAGTGATCACAAATCACTAGAAGGGCCATCGCTTCAACAATCGGCACCGCCCGGGGAAGAACGCATGGGTCATGCCGGCCACGGACGGCCAATTCGACGGGTTCGCCCGTCACGTTCACGGTAGCCTGGGGCCGCGAAATCGTGGCGGTCGGCTTGAAGGCGACCCGAAAAACGATGTCTTCGCCGTTGCTAATCCCGCCTTGTATTCCGCCTGAGTAATTCGACTTCGTGCGCACCCGCCCGCCTTGGATTTCAAACGGGTCGTTGTGTTCGGCGCCGGTCATCCTTGTCCCCGCGAATCCCGAGCCAAATTCGATTCCCTTAGCTGCTGGGAGACTGAGTACCGCTTTCCCTAGATCTGCTTCCAGCTTATCAAAAACCGGTTCACCCAGGCCGGGCGGAACACCGCGGATCACGCATTCGACGATGCCTCCGATCGAGTTCCCTTCTTTTCGCATCGTCTGGATCAGCTCGATCATCTTTGCGGCTGTTTCTGCGTGCGGACACCTGACGATTGAGCTTTCGACCTCTTGGAGTGTCACCGTGCGTGAGTCAATCTCGGCTTCGAGGGTATAGATCTGGCGGACGTAAGCGACTATTTCGAAGCCAGGGATAGCTTGGGCTAACACTTTACGGGCCACTGCCGCCGCGGCCACTCGCCCAATGGTTTCGCGAGCGGATGCTCGACCGCCACCCTGCCAGTTCCGGATCCCGAACTTCGCTTGGTAGGTGAAGTCCGCATGCGAAGGCCGATAGGCCGTCTCCATCTCCCGATAAGCTTCTGGCCGTGCATCCTGATTGCGAACCAAGATTGAAATCGGCGTCCCCAAGGTTTTACCCTCAAATACACCAGACAAGATCTCGCATTTGTCAGCTTCCTTTCGCTGAGTCACGATCTCGCTTTGACCGGGCCGTCGCCGGTCCAATTCCACCTGTATATCCTGTTCCGAGATCGCGATTCTCGGCGGGCAACCATCGATTACAACACCTATGCCACCTCCGTGGGACTCACCCCAGGTCATCACCCGAAATAGAACGCCAAACTGAGAAGACATGTCGCTACGGAGCTGTGAACTTATATAACCGCTAATCCGGGCCAAGTCTATGCCGGAGCGAACCGGCACGTGCGGCCGATAGTGGACAGGAGTGGACGTAGTGGACTGACTTAGTAGACGTCCTCAGATCGAAGGTAACCGATTATTGCCTCCACTCCGCGTCCACTTTGTCCACCAGGTCCACTTCTGTCCACTATCGCCACCTCGCCCACATGCCACCTCATGGCTCCTAGATTCCAGCTCTTAGCTCCTTTTTTACTCGCGCCTCGCGCCGTTAGCGGCCAGAAACAAGGAATCGCACCAAGTACCGCCCTGATCCTGACGTGAATGTTCACCATTTAGAGCTCTTTTTCTATGTCGCCAAGCATGGCGGCATCAGCTCAGCGGTTCGGCATATGCCCTATGGCATCCAGCAGCCGGCGGTCAGTGGCCAGATTTTGCAGCTCGAAGAATATTTGGGTCAGAAACTGTTCCAAAGAAGGCCATTTTCATTAACTCCGGCGGGAGAACGTCTCTTTCGCTTTATCCAGCCATTCTTCGAGAACCTCGAGCTGGTTTCGGGAGAGCTCAGAGGCCACCAAAACAAAGAACTGCGGCTCGCGGCTTCGACGGCGTTGTTGCGAGAGTATGGTCCTCGGCTATTAGACCGGGTCAAACAGCACGTCCCGGAGTTAAAGCTGATCTTGCGCGAGGCAGACCAATCTATGGCCGAAGACTACCTTGTAGCCCAAGAGGTTCACCTCGCGGTGACCGAGCTCTACACTAAGCCGCCCAGTGGCATCCAAACCGAGGTGCTTGCTGAGCTCCCTTTGGTTCTTCTCGTTGCCGTAGACGCCAAACTGAAAAAAGCCAAGGAAATCTTAGCTCAACGGGCTCTCCCGCTGATCTCGGTTTCTGCGAACTCCGCGCTTCACCGAACATTTCAAGATGGTCTGCGACAGCTCGGACCGCCTTGGGAAATCAATATCGAACTCTCGACCCTGGAGATGGTGGTGACCTATGCGGGCGCCGGCTACGGTGTCGGTCTGTCGGTCCGCGCCCCCGGGCTTGAGTTCGGACCTAGGCTTAAAGCAATCGATCTCGACGATTTTCCACGTTTAAGAATCGCCGCTTTCTGGCAAGAGCCCTTGGCAATGTTGCCCAGCCTTTTTCTTGAAGAAATCCGTAAGGAGGCTCGAACGCAGCTCAATGTGCCACAGAAACCGAAGGCCGGTCGGGGCCAATTATAATCGTGTCTCGCGCTCGACATTTTCAGCCACCAGGGCGAGCACAATGGATGGGACCTAGGGGACTCATGGGACTTATGAGGCCTAGGGCGTGACATGGCCCATAAGTCCCATTGGTCTCATTATTCCCACTCAGTGTGAAGGAGGCGCTTTTACCTTACCGCGCACGGTCGCACGCCGGGCATCGCGCCTCGGCCACGAGCAGGAATAAAACCTTTCCCCTAACTCTCCTGACATAAGGTTGACAGTGAACCACCTACTATGCCGGGGAAAACGCACGACTCGAGCCTCCGGCGATGTTTGATTCTGGATGCCGAGAATGATCTTGCACTACGCAGGGTTTGCGGCGTGTGTAACTAAATCAGAAACAGATACGCTCTCACTATGTCCACCTTAACAGCAACATCTCTTACGGTGCCGGATACGTTTCCTCCGTTCAGTTTGGCTCGTCTTCTCAAAACGGTGTTTGATCCTAAGACCGGCGAGAGAGTAGCCATCTTAATCGACCTTGATGATCCCCATCAGGTTAAAGATTTCGCTTTCCTGAAAAATCCGGATTTGACGATCCAGCGTCATGCGTATGACGTTTTCTATCAGGGGTTGAAGAACGGGATCCTTAAGGAGCTCGGGTTAACCGGCGGAGAGTTTTTCGCTTATAAGATCACCGGTGGCAGTAACCTCGATCTTCCTGATCTAGCCGTCACGACCGGCGGAAAAGAAGTTAGTCTGGAGCGAGATATCTACCCGAATTACAATCTCATTCTTTGCATCTCGACCTATTCTGCGACCGCGCCTTTGACGGCCTTCGCGAAGAAATATGGGTTTCGCGGCGCGACGTTGCACGGGCTCAACCAAATTATTCTGGAGACCGGTTTAGCCGTCGATTACGACGAGGTCAGCCAAAACGCCGAAAAACTTCGGCTAGGAATGACAAAGCCAGATTGGGTGGAAATCGATTTCGTAGTTGCAGGATCAAAGTCCACTCTGCATCTGGATCTAAGCCAACAAGAGGCACAGAAAAGCCATGGTCTATGTCGAGGGGGGCCAGACGTCGCCAACCTCCCTGCAGGAGAGATTTATTTCGTTCCCACAGGCGCGTCAGGCGAGTTTCCGCTCAAGTACGAGGACGGAACACTCGGTCTGATGACGGTTGATGGCGGACGTATTGTGGACGCCAAGTTAATCCGCGGGAACGCCAAAACGATCGAAGAACACAAACAAAAACTGAGTTCCGATCCGGTAACGGGTGAGCTCGGAGAGCTTGGGTTCGGAACGCAGCTTCTGCCAACTTCGGGGCGTGACATTCAAGACGAGAAAATTCTTGGAACCCTGCATGTGGCAACCGGCCGCAGCGATCATCTCGGCGGGCATCTAACTCCGGATAAATTCACGAATCATAAAAACGCCACGCATGACGACATTCTCTTCGCGCCTCACAAGACGCCGGAAGTAAACGTCTCGCAAGTGCGCATGCATCGAAACGGAAAGACCGAGATCTTGATCGAGGACTTCGTTCCCGCTGCGTATATGGCGGGGCTGCTGAGTTAAGCACGCCCGTGGAGCGCGTCTCGGTAGTGGCGCCGGAATGGCGACTGCGCACGCAGTTACGGACTACTAAGTTACTCCGGCGCGACCGTTCGTTGATGAACACCAGCGGCTTCTATGGGACAGTCGCCGCTACCGAGGAGCGGCGAAACGTCATTGAGGTTTCAATGGCGCCAACTGCTAACTGTTAACCCGGACGAGCGGGAGTTCGTCCCTACCGGTGTCGCCTCTTTGAACATCTACGAAACAGATCCTCTGCTAAACCAATATTTGCTGTTTCACTATGGTACAGCGGAGGATCAACTCCCCTATTCTTTTGGGCCTCGAGATGCACTCTTTTATCCGACTCGCTGCGTGGCCGAGTTTCTGCCTGGAATTGGCCGAGTATCACGCGCTCTTGATCTTGGGTGTGCCGTTGGTCGATCGACTTTTGAGCTAGCGGGTTGGGCTGACGAAGTTATCGGGATCGACCTTTCCAGCCAGTTCATTGCGGCTGCTCAAGCCATGCAAACCGCTGGCCAGCTAGAGATTCGCATCCTGGAGGAGGGCCAGCGTCTCACCGTTGTCACTCGCAGGTTAGATCCCCAGATTGACCGTTCCAAATGCCGATTCTTTGTCGAGGACGCCCTTCGGATTCCGCCGGAATTGGGAACTTTTGACTTGGTTCTGGCGGCCAACCTCGTCGATCGGGTATCTCGACCCGCAGATCTGTTGAGGGGAATCAAGCGATTGGTGAGAGCGAACGGCCAACTCATCCTCGCATCCCCTTACACTTGGCTCGAAGAATTTACACCCCGCGAAAACTGGCTTACCGATGCCACCGCTAGCACGTTGAGTCGGATCCAGGAGGTTCTTGAGCCTGAGCTGGTTCTGGTCGAGACCAAGGATCTGCCATTCTTGATCCGCGAGCATGCCCGGAAATTTCAATGGAGCGTGGCCCAAGCGAGCGTGTGGCGGAAGGTTCGGTAGGGCGAGGGAGAAACTTGGTGGGGCGAGGCTCCCGAGACCAATGGAAGCCGTACAGGAGCCTCTCCCGACCTACTTCGTCGGCGAGATGTTCACGGTCGTCGTCAACTTCTGGTACCCTACAATCGAAGCCTCCAGCGTGTAATCGCGCCCGGCGACCATGTCGCGGGTCGAGATCGTCCCGGTAAACTCCGATCGTTCTTCAGGATTGACGATTACGTAAGCTGGATTTTGGTTTACCGGCTGGTCGTCCGTCCATTGAACGAGTTTCTTCCCAGTCGTATCCTGAAGGAGAAAGTCATATGCGCGGCTGTCGTTGAATAAAAGCGTCACCGCTTTTTTGGAGCGGTTGATCAGGGTAATCCTCGCATCAAACGACCTGGTATCCGGGAGTTTGATCGTATCGGGCGACAACGTCACCCGCATTTCTAACCCATAGGCCACAACTCCCGAAATGGGGCCGAACGGATTGGATTTCTCATTTTTAGCGGGATTTGGAACCGCTCCCGCACGCTCGGGCTTCGGGCCTACAAATGGGACCCAGCGGTAGAGCTTCTGGGAAGAACAGGCGGTGAAGGCGAGTAGGAGTAGGCTTAACGTCCTAAGGCGGAAATGCATCTGCTCCGTTTAGCGAAAGGGCTTCCCGGTTGCAAATTCTATCCTCTATAAGGATATCGCTCCTACGACGGAGCCGAATGCAACCAGGCCGAATATGATTTGGACGCTGTTTAACTTCAGAACGACGCTGCTCTTCTTACCAATCTGGCTCGTCCTACCAGGTACCATGGCGAAGGCAGAACCTCCTAAACTGATATTGCCAACGGAGAACGATGGCCTTTTGACGGGCAATTTTGCCGAGTTCTATCAATACGTTCAGCGTGATTTCGATGGCCAAGTCAGCCAGCCGTGGGAGGGCGGACAGTACGGTTTCGTCCGGGACCCAAGACGCATTGGATCGCAAATCATCTATACTCGATTTCACGAGGGGATCGATATCCGGCCATTACATCGGGATGCGGCCGGCGAACCGGAAGACGTCATCCACGCGGTCGCTGCCGGAACCGTGGTTTACACCAATCCCGTCGCTGGAAATTCGAACTACGGGCGCTATGTGGTCATCGAACATCACCTTGACGGTTTCCCTTACTACAGCCTTTACGCCCATCTTAACACCATCACCGTCAAGATTGACGAGTCAGCCAGTCAGGGCTCACCCATCGCGGTCATGGGTCATACGGGGGAGGGTCTCGACAGGGAACGCGCTCATGTCCATCTGGAGTTGAATCTGCTTTTGAACTCCCACTTTTCAGAATGGTTCCAGGGACATCGCGCAGCCGATATCGACCGGCACGGCATCTACAACGGGATTAACTTGGCCGGTATTGATATCGGCCGGTTCTATTTGGAGCTCCAAAAGAATCCGGCACTTACAGTGGCCGCCTTCGTTCAACAGGGAGAGCCTTGGTACCGAGTGCTAGTCCCGACATCGCCGCGAATGGACCTAACGGACCGATATTCCTGGCTCTTAGAAGGAGAAACAGACGCCGCCAGCTGTGAAATCAGTTTCGACCGCACTGGATTGCCACTGAAGGTCCGCGGTTCCAGCGAACACGTGACCCAGCCAACCGTAACGTGGGTTCATTCTTCGCCTTTCCCTCAGCATCTGCTGACCAAAGGCTTCATCAGGAACCACGGATCCGACTACGTGCTCTCGCAGGAAGGAAACCAGTACATCAGTCTGGTTTGCGGCCTGCGGTGACTCGCCCTGCGGTGACTCGCCTGAAGCTCGCCACCGAATAGCAGATAGCAGATGCGGGTCCCGGCAGCGTCATGTTTACGACCGAAACTTTGCTATTTGCTATCTGCTATTTTCTATCCGGGAGCGAGCCTCAGGCGAGCTTCCGCTCGTTCTACTTGCCCTAATGGCGAATCCCTCCTAAGAATCTCGGGCGCGTGAAACGGCTAGCTTTGCTTTTACTTTTTCTGGGGTGCATGCACTCCACCTCGGCAGCGAATCGCCTCGATCCTTCAGTTCGACAACTGATTGTTGGCATCGCCCCGGATTGGAATTCGATGACTGGCGAAATGCAACTTCTCCAGAGGAATGGCGATACTTGGACCCAAGCCGCTCCCCCGATCAGAGTTCTGTTTGGCAAGAACGGCCTAGCTTGGGGTCGCGGCGAAATCATCGGTTCGGGAGGAGGCCTCGAAAAGATCGAGCGCGACAATCGCGCTCCCGCCGGAGTGTTCAAGATTGGGGTCATTTATACCTACGATCATGCCTTACCGCCAGGAGCAGACTACCCGTTTCATACGGTCACAGCCGCGGACACGTGGGTCGACGATCTGAACAACCCTTATTACAACCAGCACGTGGTGATCGATCCTCGAAGCCCACCACCTTGGTATAACAAGGCCAAGATGAGATTGGGCGATTTCGCCTATCGCTGGCTCATCGAAATCCGGCACAACTCCGATCCGCCGGCGCCGGGATTCGGAAGCGCCATCTTCTTTCACATCCGGCGCGGACCGACTCGACCTTCAGCCGGATGTACGACAATGGCGGAACCGGATCTAGTGACGCTCGTAAAATGGTTACGCGCAGCGGACGAACCTCGTTATGTTTGCCTGCCCAGGGGAGAATATTTGGCCCATTGGCAAGCCTGGGGACTACCCGATCCGAAAGTGACGAGCTTGTTTTGAAGAGGAAGCCTGGAGGGGAGCCAAACTTCGCCCCGTCGTCTGAAACTCCGGGAGGCGAAGTCTGGCTCCCCTCCAGGGCTTGGGCATGCGACGCCGTATTCCTTAGGAGGACGATTACGAGCGGAGCACCCTCCTAGCTCCTAGATTCTAGCTCCTAGCTCCTCTTTCCTCTGCGTTGACGGCCCTGATCCGCAGCTGATATTCTATACGTGTCGTCGTTTTGTAAGGATCGCAGTGCGCTGGTTTTGGTCGGGCATGGTTCGACCGTAAACCCGGACTCGAGTTTCCCTACTTTTGTTCACGCGAATGAGATCCGGTCCCGCGGCATATTCTCTGAGGTGCACTGCGCTTTTTGGAAAGAAGAGCCCAGCCTACGGGAAGTGTTGAGAATGGTGGAAGCACCGGACGTTTACATTGTTCCCAACTTCATTAGCGAAGGTTACTTTACGGCGAAGGTAATCCCACGGGAGTTGGAATTGTGCGGACCAATTACGACTAGGAACCAGCAAACCCTGAAATATTGCGAGCCAGTAGGCAACGATCCCCGAATGACAGACCTGTTGCTCCATCGGGCGGCTGAAGTTGCCGGCGATACGCCAGCCCACGATACTAGCCTTGTCATTGTCGCTCACGGCACGGGTCTGAACGAAAATTCGGCGGTGGCCGCTAAACGCCAAGTCGCGGCGATCCGAGACCGAAGGATTTATCCGGAGGTTGTCGCTGCGTTTATGGAAGAGCCACCGGAGATTTCAGAGTGGGTGAACCTGACCACTCAGAGATACGTAGTGGTTGTCCCTTTCTTCATTTCGGACGGCCTGCACAGCTACCAGGACATCCCGGTATTGCTTGGGATACAGAACCAGAACTCGGCTCCGGCAAGCCAACAAGAAGTGTTTCGGCACAACCCCTACGAACTCCACAACCGTAAACTCTATTATGCGGGCGCGATCGGGACAGACCCGATGATGGCAGACATCATTCTGGATACCGTCGATCGGTTTGACCAACAGCATGATTGAACAACTGCTCCAGCAACGCTTGCGTAGCGGTCCGATCAATCTTGGGGAGCTCGTAGTCCGGGAGGTTGAATTGGGGCGCTATCTGATCCGGCACTGGAAAGACGACGAAACGCAGGCAAAGCTCGCCGTTGAAACCGAAGCAATCGCCGCCCTCGAAATCGTAAGGTACGACGAACAAGGGAACTACCGGCCGCTCAAAGGCGCCCCTAACTTGCGCACCGGCTGGGAATTGTGCCTCGAATCGGTGCCTGAGGTCCGGCAAGCGATCGATTATTTCTATCCAGGGGCATTTTCCACCTGGCTCGCATTCAGCCGCGGCGAGGTTACTCCGGTCGACCTGAGACAGACCCTTAGCCGGCAAACCGGGATGTACCGCGTCACTCACAAGCTAACCCGTTTACAGGCCGAAGAATTGGCGGCCCGGTTTTGCCAATCCCATTCCGGCTGTCTCCGCACGATCCTTTGGACTATTGACGGCAAACCGCCGGAAAAATATTTGCCGGGCTCTAAGTTTGACCCGCGAGCTGATCAACTTGTGGAGCGCGGCCAGAAACACGCACAAGGCGGACGAGCGGGAGATCCTCCCTGCCGACCCGCGATCCCGGTTCTTTGTGTCGAGGCCTGCAATCTCTTTGTGGCCGAGGCCCGAAAAATCGTCAAAGTTCACTCAAAATGACACGATACCGGTGCCGCTGGCTCGTAACGATGGAAGGCGAGCCGCTTGAGAACGCAGCTTTTGTCGTTGAAAAGAACCGGTTTGTCGATGTGGGACCCGCGTCCGAGCTATTAGAAAGACCCGGCGAATTTGTCGATCTTGGCGAATCCGTCGTCCTGCCGGGGTTGATCAACGCGCATTGTCACCTGGATTACAGCTCGCTTCGCGGCAGTATGCTGCCATCTCGAAACTTCCCCCAATGGATCAGCCGGATCAACGCGTTGAAACGGTCGCTCACCGATGATGATTACCTCAAGGCCGTTGATCTGGGGTTCGACGAACTGCAACGCTCTGGAGTTACATCGGTATTTGATATTGTAGCCACCCCTCAGATTCTGCCGCGCCTAGCGCCACCGCGAATTCGAACCTGGTTTTTCCTGGAGCTAATCGACATAAGACCGCGCCCCTGGATCGATGAAAACGCCTTTGGCTCATGGCTATGTTTTGAGCCGAGCGATTGGCTAGGCGGCTTCGGCCTAAGCCCGCATGCGCCTTACACCGCGTCAGCTGAGCTCTATTCAGCGGCGTTAACGGCTACACACAATTTCAAAATGCCATTCACGACTCACGTCTCGGAATCGGTCTCCGAATACGAAATGTTTGCTGCTGGCAAAGGTGATCTTTTTGATTTCCTTAGCAAAATGGGTCGCCCTATGACCGACTGCGGCCGGCTCTCCCCTTTCCGATCATTGGCGTTGTCCGGTTTGCTGCCGAAGGACGCTTTGCTCGTTCATATGAACGAGCTGGATGAAGCCGACCTGGAAATTCTCGACCGAGACGAATGGCGGTCTCTTTCCATCGTTCATTGTCCCAAGAGTAACCGGTTTCTACATCACCGACCGTTCCCCATGGAGGCGTTGCGAGAACGAGGCTTCAACATCTGTCTCGGAACCGATAGTTTGGCCAGCAACGATTCCTTGAATTTATTTTCGGAAATGCGGATGGCGGCTCGAAATCATGGTTTCGTGAGCCCAAAGGAACTGGTAGAAATGGTGACGGTGAACCCCGCGCACGCAATCGGTCTGGAAGAGTCACTAGGTCAGATCAAACCAGGGTACCTGGCAGATGCTATCAGTATTCCTTTTCGCGGTGGTTACCGGAGCATTTACGAGGAGATCATTAATTACCGCGACGACGTATTATGGATGATGGTCGACGGAAAACTGGTGGCTTGATGGTCGCAGCTTTACTGGCGCTCTTGGCGCCAGGCGCGAGATCCCAGGATTTGCCTTTAGCTGCCCAAAGCGCGGCGCTGGTTGATTCTTATTCCGGCGAGTTCCTCTACGCTAAAAACGCCGACGCCAAACAATACCCGGCAAGCTCAACGAAGATTTTGACGGCGCTGATTGTAATCGAAGCCGGCAATCTCGACCAACTGGTAACGGTGGCTCCGGAAGATACTAAGGTCGAACCTAGCAGCCTCAATCTAAAACCGGGACAACAATTTACCCGACGCCAACTCCTCTTCGGCATGCTGCTCAAAAGCGCCAACGACGTCGCTATGTGCTTGGCTAGAGATAATGCCGGTTCTATCCCCGCATTCGCTGAAAAGATGGATTTGCGAGCGGCTGAACTAGGCGCAACCTCCAGTCATTTCGTTAATCCACATGGCCTACATGACCCCAATCACTATACGACGGCTCATGATCTGGTATTGATCGCTCGCGCAGCGATGCAACAACCGCTGTTCCGTCAGATCGTTTCGACGATCTATTTCACTTGGAGAACCCCCAATGGCGAAGTCGATGAGCTGCGCAACCATAACCGTTTACTCCGGCACTTCGCCGGTTGTAATGGCCTCAAAACCGGTTACACCCGGGCCGCCCAACAAGTTCTGGTAAGCTCTGCCTTGCGGGGCGGTCACGAAGTGATCTCGGTTGTGCTTCATACGGACAAACCGGGCATCTGGGTCGATAGCAAAACGCTTCTGACCTACGGACTGATTAAGCTAGGGTGTCCCGCGGAAGACATCGTTGATACGACGGACCGCGTCGATGAACCAGGGAATGCGGACGAAGGGAAATGAGCGGAGCGTATCGGCGTATCGGCGAAAGGGCGTATGGGCGATAGGGCGAGGACGACGACGAGTGACCCAGAAACGCCAGAGGGGCTTGAAGGATGAGGAAGGAACACAGAAGGGTTGCAAACACGCCGCGTTTTGAGCGGACCGAACGGCCTGGAGGGGAGCCGCTTTGTAGCCTGGCAGCTCTATGAGTTGGTAAGCAGGCGGCTCCCGGGAACGTCTCGAGGTGTGGCAGTTCTATGGGCCGGTTGTATCCGCCACACGGAATAGACGCGATGGGCAAAACATTACGTTGGGTCATTCCCGGGAGCCGCCTGCTACTAACCGATAGAGCTGCCATCTTATAAAGCGGCCTGCCCGACGTAGCCTCACAGAGTTTCGGACGACGGGGCGAAGTCTGGTTCCCCTCCAGGCCGCTTGGGCTTACGATCAGCCCGTGTTCCTTAGGAGAACGAGACGAAGCGCCTCACGAGAGGCACTAGATTGATGGCGGGCTCCGTCGAAAGCCGCAGCCAATCCCGCTACCTGGCTTCCTTCTACCTCGACTTTCAGGGCGGATTTTCTGGGGGTCCAACCCAGGCTTAAAACCCTCGGCTCAGTCCTTGAGCCCCTTCGGGGCGATCGACGCACGCCATAACTCCCTCAAAACCAATGCGCTAAGCTTCTCCCATCGATCCCTTGCAGTTTCTGTGCCACTCTCATACTATTCAGTCAGGATCAATTTATGCCTGGCCCAGGAATGCAACAGATACAAGGGATGGGACTGCAGCAAGTTCTTGCTCCGCAGTTGCAGCAAAGTTTGCAAATTCTGCAGGCGCCGACGCTGGAGCTCAAAAATATCGTTCAACAGGAGCTTCAAACCAACCCACTCCTCGAGGAAGATCCGGACGTTAGCGAGACCGAGGACCGCTCACCAGAGGATGCCGACTTCCAGCAAGAATTCGAGAGGCTGGCGAAGCTGGATGAAGAATGGCGGGACTATATGGCGCAGAACGTCTCTTACTCTGCGCGAAGTCAGGAGGACGAAGAACGACGCCAGTTTTTCCTCGACTCTCTCGCCAATCAGGAAACGCTCCAGCAACATCTACTGGAGCAGCTGAACACCGCGGATATCGACGCGAAGAAACGAAAGGCCGCAGAGCTGTTGATCGGAAACATTGATGATATCGGCTTTCTTTCGGCTCCATTGGACGAAATCGCCAATCTTTCCGGTACCCCGATTGAAGATCTGCAGGAGGCGCTCGAACTGGTGCAAACCTTCCATCCGGTTGGGGTTGGCGCGCGAGATCTTAAAGATTGCCTGCTCATCCAGTTGCGGCGCATCGGAAAAGCCCAAAGCTTTGAATACCAGATCGTCGACCAATATCTCGACGACCTAGGCCGTAAGCGGTATCCGGACATCGCCAGGCGCATTGGAGTAACGGTCGACCAGGTGCAAAAGGCGGCTAATTTCATAGCAACTCTCGACCCAAAACCAGGCCAGATTTTCTCTCCGCAGCCTAATAGCTACGTACTGCCTGATGTGTTGGTGGAAAAAGTCGCGGATGACTATGTGGTCTCGCTCACGGGCGATCAGATCCCGCATCTAAGGATCAATAAAACCTATCGGGATCTGATGACGCAGAGTCGCAACGGAGGCGAAGTCAGAGACTACATCCGCGAGAAAATCAGGAGCGGGAAGTTCCTGATAAAGAGCATCCACCAACGGCAACAAACCATCCTCAATATCGCGATCGAGATCGTCAAACGACAACGCGATTTTCTGGATAATGGAACAGCTTTTCTTAAGCCAATGACGATGGTGCAAATCGCGGACGCGGTCGGCGTGCACGAGACCACTGTCAGCCGGGCAATCTCCGGCAAGTACATCGCGACGCCACAGGGAGTGGTCGAGATGAAGTTTTTCTTTACGCCAGGTTATCAGACAAACGACGGCGTCTCTTTAAGCAACACGAGCGTTAAGGAGACAATTGCTGATTTGGTTCGCAACGAAGACAACCGGATGCCACTTAGTGACAAAGAAATTGTGGAAATTCTGTCAGAACGAGGTATCCCAATAGCGCGTCGGACGGTAGCAAAGTATAGGGCCGAGTTAAACATCCTTCCCAGCAACCTGCGAAAACAGTTTTAGGTGCGAATTCTTATCTTTGTTTTATGGATCGGGGCGTTCACATCTTCACTAGCGAAGGAAGCCCAATTTCGTTTTCCTCAAGACACATTCTCTTTCTCGAATAATCTCTATTTCGATTATCGGCCAGATCAGTCGGGCCACATCACCGCCCACCGCCGGAACCCGGGTAACATTCCTGATTATTCCCGGCACTGTTTTGCCTTGGTTCGTTCCATTCTCCAGTTTCGCCGTTTCGCTGAATTCGAACCCGAACTACCTAGGATAAGCGCGGAGGCTTATCGGGAGCGAGTCCGGCAGTTGATAAAATACCCGCCCTGGAGCTCCGGTCCTCGTGAGAAAATTGTGTTTCCGGGTTACCCGAACCTTTATCGCTTCTCGGCCGATTACTCGTTGATGTTGCAGAAGAATCTCGGAATCTGGTGGACAGGGTATTGGCGCGTCGGTAACTGGCGAATCGTATTTCCTGCTCCCCGCTCCGGCCAAGAACAATTTGCGGAATGGTTACGCCAGCGGCTCGACACTGGCAACGTCGAAGCCGTCTTTATCACGCGTTTTCGGCCGATCAACCATTGCTTAGTAGCTTACCGCTATACCGCCGAACGAAACGGTGACCTGCGATTTTTTGTCTGCGACGTCAACCAACCCGGAAAGATAGTCCATTTGCGGTATCATGCGGCCAATCGAAGTTTCTATTTTGACCCATCGTGGTATTTCGCTGGAGGGCTAGTATCCGCGATGAAGTTGTATGTCTCGCCCCTGATGTAGACGCGAGGCGGTAGGATGAGCTCCTGCTCGTCTGCGGCTCGGCCCAATCAGCGGAAAGTTCAGTCCAATCCCGGACGAGCAGAAGCTCGTCCCTACCGGTTCTCGCTCGGCGTTTTCGGTGGTTACAGCGGCTGCCGGATCTTTCCGGTAGAAAAATCGGGAAAAGCAAGATAAAATCATAACGCCATCTCTGCGGAGGCATGTTATTGTAAAGGCGATTGTATCATGTCTTTTTTCTCTTGGTTCAGGTCGAAATCAGATAAATCAGAACAGGATGAATTGGAGCTGAAGGGTTCGAATGAGTCTCCGGAAACGCATGCCGACCCCGAACATCCTCCATTTCAATCGGCGCGCATACCGCCGCCGCGTCTCCGGGAGACAGTCCCCGGAAGTCGGCTAAAATCGGCATCGCCACCTGACGCAACCACGCCAGCGAAGGAAGGCTTCCGCCGCCCGGTGCGAGCAACCGTGGACGTACCGTTGCAAGCGTTGCTCTTACAGCTGCCACCGGAAGTAACTAAATCTAATATCGATATTGACCCAAAACGTCGGGTGCAAATTCCTCGTAAATCGCTGCAAATTGATGAAGCGCACCAGACAGCAAAGGTTACTTTCGCCACCCTTTTTGCATCGAGCCCAGAGATCTTCTCGGTGCCAATTGCTCCCTTGGATCAGCGGACTCTGGAGTTCAATCTCCCCGCTTGGGAAAGGTCGCGAATAGCGGACTCAGGCGAGCAAACAAAGAGCCCAGCCGGGACGACGCAGACCGAATCGCCGGCTCTTCCCCCAGGCGAGACCCGAGAACCGGCATCGGCTTCCGATCGGTTGAACCTCCTACCTGCAGAACAGTTGGTCGGCGAAACGCAACCGGTTCCCGGTCCGGAGAAGCCGGAAGAAGCGCCGTTGGCCGGAGCCGCCCGAAACGGCTCCGACGTTCCAAAGACACTGCGAGTGGCGCTCGGACCGATCATCAAAAATCTCCCGCCCGAGCTGCAGCCCGCCGAACCGAATGCGCTGGCTAATAAGCCCGGGGCCACCATTGAACTTCCGTTGGAGTTAATTAACTCTCAGCTCGCTACCGGCAGGGTAACCATCCCCTTTTCAACCTTGTTAAAATCCTTACCAGAAGAGGTGAGGAGCCAGTTTCCGCAGGCCGATACCGCAGCAGAGGTCGCCATCCCGGTTAAAGAAATCCTGCAAGATTATCCGCAAGATCTGTTGCGTCCGCGGGCCGATCAAGAACCGGAAGAAACTTTGCCGGTGATCCCGACTCCTTTCACCGGTCCAGCTAAAGAAGATACCGAACGTTTTGCGCGCGTTCCGGAAGAGCCGGAAGTCGAGAAAGCCACGACCGATAGCCACCAGTTGGAGCTTATCGAACACCCGGTAACCCCAAGCGAATCGCCAGAGCTGGTATCGAAAGAAGCTTCGGTTGCTGAGGAAAAGCGAGACGCTGAGGAAAGCCCGGTCGCAGAGGAAAAACCGACCGTTGAACGCAAACCGGCGCCTAACTTTTCGGCACTGCAGTCTGTATTTTTAACGGATGAAGTATTGGACTTGAACAAGGTTGTTCAAAAAGTGGGTGAACTTCCGGGGATAAATTCTGCCCTGTTTTTTGCACCAGACGGCAGCCTCGAAGGCGAACCCGAAAAACTGGGCCTCACTCAATCATCGGTACAATTGCTTTCCAGCCTTACCCTCGAGGTTGGACAACGTGTCGAGACTTTGAGCTTTGGGCAAATTGAAACCGTTACGCTCGGTTGGAAGCGGGAACTGGTCAGCGTTTTCACTCGGGGCGAATCCGGCTTTGTCGTCCGTCACGAAAAGAGGCCCTTTAAGCCGGGGGTACGTGAGAAGATCTGTCTGGTTCTCAGCCATATCTGCAGCTGACTGCGGCAAGCAAGAATCAAGGAAGTTTGGCGAATGCCGATCATTAATTACGCGAGCAAAGAGATACAGTTCAAGATCGTCTATTACGGGCCAGCCCTGAGTGGTAAAACGACTACGATCGCCTATATCCATTCTAGGCTGCCGGCTGCCTTTCGCGGAGATTTGGTATCGTTAGCCACCGCAGCAGACCGCACACTTTTTTTTGATTTCTTGCCGGTTGACGCAGTGATCCTGCAGGGCTTCAAAACCAAGTTCCAACTCTACACCGTTCCGGGACAGGTGGTGTATAACACGACCCGGCAGTTAGTGTTACGCAGCGTCGACGGCATCGTATTTGTGGCCGATTCGCACTGGGACAAGATCCAAGAAGATGTGGAAGGTTTCCGTAATCTTGAAGAGAACCTACGCAAACAGCATCTTTCGTTGGACGAGATTCCCTACGTTCTGCAATACAACAAACGTGACTTGCCGGACGCAGCACCGGTGTCGTACTTGGAATTTTTGCTGAACAACCGCCGCCGGCGTGCGCGGAGCTACGAAGCCATCGCCACCAAAGGGCGCAGCGTCTTCGCTGCATTAGACGCCGTTACGCAAAGTGTCCTGAACAAATTCATTCAGGAAAACCACCTTCTCCGACCGGCGCCTGCAAGGGAAAGCGCTGCGGCAGGGCGGGTGTGAGAAGTGATTGGTGATTGGTGGGGCGAGGCTCCCGCAGGGCCTAATGACGATCGCAAGGCAGCGGTGCGATCCCGGCCACAACGCAACCGATGCCGAAACGCCGCCGACGTGTCCGACATAGCATTTTCAGGCGTGGTTGCATGTGTGAGTTTTACGTCGCAAAGTCGGAGCCGTGGTTCGCGCGGATCCAGCGGCTCGGCAAGCTCATTGGCGTAGCGCATCGAATCTTTGGTAAAAACCCAACGCCTTGATGGAACGTAGGGCCTTTCGGGAGCCTCGCCCTACCAACGACCAACAGTTGCGCTTCCCGCTACCCTCCGATATATGTCGGAAATGATCGACTACATGCAAAAGGGTGGGCCGCTTATGTGGCTTATCCTCCTGTGTAGCGCTGTCACCGTGGCAGTCTTCGTCGAGCGCCTGCTTTATTTTCATCGAGCCAACATCAATCTGGGCGAATTTCTCCAGGGATTGGCCAATCTGGTTCGCAACCGCAATCTGACCGAGGCTCGAATCGAGTGCCAGACCACCTCCGTCCCAGTAACGCGAGTGCTCCACGCCGCATTGTCGCGCCCTCATCTATCACGCTCGGAGTTACGCGAGATCGTCGAAGAGGCAGCTCAAGTCGAAGTACCTCGTTTGGAACGCAACCTCGAGCTGCTCGTTGGGATCGCGTACGTCTCCCCTTTAATTGGTCTTCTCGGAACGGTAACCGGTTTAATCCAAGCCTTCGTCCAGCTCTCCGCCAGCAACGGCTACGCAACCTTGGCCGATGTTTCCAGCGGGGTTTACCAGAGCCTGCTCACGACCGCCGCCAGCTTAGCGGTCGCGATCCCGACGATCTTGGCCTACTGCTTCCTTTCCTCCAGGCTGAACGCATTGATGCATGAAATGGAAAGAGCCGGGATTGAGATCGTCAATATCCTGACCGATACAGAGACGCCTGCGTCCATCATTGAGTTCGATCCGTCGTCTCAAGCAGCCAGCGAAAAGAGATGAAGTTGGAACGAGCGGTCCGGCTCAATGCTTATCTTCTGTTTATTGTCCCTCTGGTAGAAGTCGTTTGCTTGCTCCTGCTATTGTTTGTCGTCAGCTCGACCTTCCTCGTCCATCCCGGCATCAGCGTAAACCTGCCCTTCTCGAAATTCACCTTAGGGACCGTTGGAAATTCCGCGATCGTCACGGTAACCGCGGGCCCATTCCCGAGGATTTATTATCGGGATCAGGCCGTAACCTTGGACGAGTTGAAGACCGCATTCGAAAAAGACCCGGTAACCGATAAGTCGATTATCATAAGAGCCGACCGGGACGCACCCCAAGGCTCTGTCGTTCAAGTTATGAATCTCTGTCTCGATCGGGGATACTCAGTGATTCTGGCAACTTCACCAAAATCACCGTGAAGCCAGCGGCTCGCTCTCTGCAAAATTCCATTTTCGATTGGGACCGCCCCCGATGGAATGGCCGTCTTCTATGGCTAATTGTGTTCTCGTTAGGGCTACACTTCGCCGGGCTTTACGTTTTTCACGTGGTTTACCCATCAACCACTTCACTACCTCCGCCGGCCGCCCAAGTCTCTGTACTGAATCCGCAGAACCCACAGGACCGTCGACTGCTTGACTGGGTAGACTTGAACGATCCGTCCGCGATTAGCGCTCCCAGGGTTGACAATGGGCTGGTCGCAAAATTGGTCCCAAGTTATCGCCCGACGTTCAGCGACGAAATCCCTGAGATCCGCAAAAGTCAGGCGGGTGCTGCCGCTCAAGAAGCGGCTCCCCCCTCCCTTTTTACTCCCGACAATCTTTTCCCCAGGCAAACCCGTCCTACTCTGGTTGAACCGAAGACGAGGTTCGTGAGCCACCTTGAGTTCGGACTAGCCCTGGAGAACAGACAACCAGCCATGCCGGAGAGGTTGCCCGCCAGCCAACGCCCTTCAGAGCCGACCACTTTCTTTGCGGGAATCAGCAAGGAAGGCGCCGTAGAATATCTGTTTCTATTGCGAAGTTCGCAAAATGATCAGTTGGATCATCTTGCCGAAGAGTCGATCAAACGCCTTAAGTTTCAACCCGCCAACACCGAGACCTGGGATACGGTCTCATTGCATTGGGGAACGGCGGCGGGGAAGTAGGGGCACCCATCGTTCTCGTCGTCGTCCTTCCGCCTTCGCGGGCGTCTGGCTGTGGAGCGTGCCTCGCTTGCGAGGCCGACCCTCAGTGAGTGGCAACACGAAGCGAATAGCTACGGCAAGACAAGCTGTTCTCGATTCTGGCGGCGGGGAGTACTGGAGTATTGCGGCCGGCTGGAACTCACCCCGCGATGCCTCGGGGTGAGGATGCGGAAGGGGGCAGACGCAATTCGGACAGGGCGCACTACTCGAACACTCCGCTCGGCCCAAATTCGAGGACGAGGACGAGCACGAACGCCGAACGCCAAACGCCAAACGCCGAACGCGAAGCGCCTGGTGAGGATAGCCCCTATTGACTCGCCTGCCGGCCCGCGGAACGGTGGTGGAAGAGGCCGCTCCGTCTGCCCATGATTCGTATCGAACTACCGACCCTGATCTTTATCTATCTTTACCTCTCCGTGATCGTGATCGGCGGCCTCTGGTTCTTCGACGGCTGGCGGAGCCAAAAACGTAAAAAACAAGCCTTGCGTTACGCGGTTCGCTGCACGATTTGTGCCTCTATTTTCGAAGATAAGACCAATGCGCCGCTACCTCGTTGCCCACGATGCGGCAGTTTGAATGAGAGAAGAAACTTTGGAGGACTTTGATCAAATGTCGATGTTAATCGGCCGAAATCGAAAGGCCCGCGTCACCTACGGTTTCGATGAAATTGCGCTGGTGCCGGGACAAGTGACCATCAATCCAAATGAGGTGGATATCACTTTCGAAATCGCTGCCCGTACCGGCAACCCCTTAAAACTGGGAATTCCTATTCTAGCTAGCGCGATGGACGGAGTGGTTGACGTCCGCTTCGCCGTCGAGATGGGAAAATTAGGGGGCCTAGCGGTCCTCAACCTTGAAGGGGTACAGACCCGTTACAAGAATCCCGAAGAAGTACTCCTTAAAGTATTAGAAGCAGAGAAAGATCAGGTTACCGCACTGCTGCAGAAGATTTACCAGGAGCCGGTCCAAGAGGATCTGATCGCCGCCCGGATAAAGCAGATGAAGGATGGCGGAGGCCTGGCAGCGGTTAGCTCGATCCCTCAGAAAGCGGAGCGTTACGGGCAAATCGCCCAAGAAGCCGGCGCTGATGTTTTTGTCGTCCAAAGTACTGTTTCGACCGTGCGCCACATCTCCACCGAGTACCGTTCGTTAGATCTCGCCAAATTGTGCAAAGATCTGCGCTGTCCGGTGATCGTCGGAAATACCGTTGGCTTCGAGGTCACCCTCGAAATTCTGGAGTGCGGGGTGGCCGGAGTCCTGGTCGGCGTAGGACCAGGCGCAGCTTGCACTTCGCGGGGCGTCTTAGGTCTCGGCGTGCCTCAAGTCACCGCGACGGTGGATTGTGCAGCAGCCCGGGATTATTACCTGAAGAGGAGCGGCCGGTACGTGCCGATTATTACCGACGGCGGGATGAGTAAGGGAGGGGACGTTTGTAAGGCCTTGGCTTGCGGGGCTGACGCAGTGATGATCGGAAGCGCCTTCGCCAAAGCCATCGAAGCCCCTGGGAAAGGCTACCATTGGGGGATGGCTACTCCTCATGCCAACCTGCCTCGAGGCACGCGGATTCGGGTCGGAACAACCGGTCCTTTACGGCAAATTCTGTTCGGGCCGGCCGAGGTAGACGATGGCAGCCAGAATTTAGTGGGCGCTATTACGACTTGCATGGGTAACGTCGGGGCTGCGAACCTCAGAGAGTTTCAAGAAACCGAGGTCATAATCGCGCCGTCCATCCGAACAGAGGGAAAATTGTTCCAACAGGCGCAAATGGTTGGCATGGGATCTCGAAATTCCTAAGAATTCAGTTGCCTAATTCCTTAGAGCAAAATACCCCGTTACCAGTAAGCGATGAGCGATAGACGTGTTGTAGTCACCGGGTTGGGCGTTATCACACCAATCGGAAATGACATTAAAACCTTTTGGGAAAACCTGGTAGCCGGGAAAAGCGGGATCCGTAAGATCACGCTATTCGATGCCTCCCTCTTCGATTGTCAGATAGCCGGCGAGGTGGATTTTGATGCCGCTGCGTATCTGGCTAATCCTAAGGACGTTCGGAGAACCGATCGTTTTGCCCAATTTGCCCTGGCGTGCTCGAAGCAGGCACTGGAAGACAGCGGTCTCGACCTGGAGCGCGTCGACCGTACACGCGTGGGCGTCCTGGTCGGTAGCGGGATCGGCGGATTGTCGACGCTCGAGACTCAGCATGTGGTTTTCTTAAAGAAAGGCCCATCCAGGGTGTCTCCGTTCATGGTGCCGATGATGATCGTCAACATGGCAAGCGGATTGATTGCGATGGAATACGGTTTTGAAGGGCCGAATTACTCGATCGTAACTGCTTGCGCCACCTCGGCAAACGCCATTGGTGAAGCCTGGAGAATGATTCGCGATGATGAGGCCGAAGTTTTCTTGGCCGGCGGTACGGAAGCGGTCATCAACAACCTTGGACTCGGTGGCTTCTGTGCGATGCGGGCGATGAGCACGAGGAACAACGAACCGGAACGGGCATCACGTCCATTCGACCGGGAGCGGGATGGGTTCGTGATGGGTGAAGGCGGCGGCGTTGTGATTCTTGAGGAGTACGAACATGCTCGGGCCAGAGGAGCCCACATCTACTGCGAACTCGCCGGTTATGGACTCACCTGCGACGCTTATCACATGACGGCGCCCAAACCCGATGGAGCGCCGGTAGCCAGAGCCATGCAAATTGCTGTTAAACGAGCTGGCGTCAATGCGTCTGATATCGATTACATCAACGCACATGCCACATCGACTCCGGTTGGCGATGCCTGTGAAACCAACGCCATTAACCGGTTCGCCGGCGATTATGCTAAGAACGGTCTCTTGGTCAGCTCAACGAAATCGATGATTGGGCATCTCCTCGGCGGCGCTGGAGCAGTGGAAAGCGCAGTCTGCATCCTGGCCATGAAACATGGCGTGGTACCGCCCACGATCAATCTCGATAATCCCGACCCTGAGTGCGACCTGGACTACGTCCCAAACGTCGCTCGCGAGAAAAACGTACGAGTTGCTCTTAACAACTCCTTTGGCTTCGGCGGCCACAACGCATCGCTTTGTTTCAAAGCGATTTGATGAATCGTGGAGCGCTGCCTCGCTGGCGAGGCCGTGGTAAGCAGAGGACATGGTGACGCACTCCCACTTCGATCTACGCTCTGTGGCGTAACATTTGCCGAATCACGCTTAAGAGCACTGCCAGATAATAGGCCGGGCACGTCGCTAACCTTGCGCACCACGGCCTCGCCAGCGAGGCAACGCTCCCCGGCTGCCCTCAACCACGAACCTGCCGCACTTTTGAACAAAAACGTCGTCCTTCTACTCCTGGCCGCATTCTTTTGGTCGTTGGGAGGAGTCCTCATCAAGTCCATCGATTGGAATCCTGTCGCCATTGCAGGTGCACGGAGCTTGATCGCCGTCTTCCTCATCGCCATCCTGCGACCCTCAGTCTTCCATAAATTTTCCTGGACAGCAGTTTTCGGAGGACTGGCGTTCACGGTAACCGTCGTGTTGTTCGTGATTGCAACGAAGCTGACAACCGCGGCTAATGCCATCTTTCTGCAGTACACTTCTCCGATTTATATCGCCCTGTTGAGCCCATGGCTGCTGGGGGAACGCGTGCGTCGACTGGATTGGCTCCTGATCGGTATTGCTTTCGCCGGAATCGCGCTCTTTTTCTGTGACGGGCTCTCGTTGGCGGGAACTTGGGGAGTAATCGCGGCCCTGGTCAGCGGCGCGTCCTACGGTTGGCTTACGATTTTAATGCGTCGTGAAAAATCGGCATCGCCCGAAGCCGCCGTATTCATCGGCAATCTAATGACCGTAATAGTGGCGGTTCCCGCTATGTGGCCGGCGGTAAATCTGGGACACAATTGGCCTTGGCTGATCGCGTTGGGCGTCATCCAGCTTGCGATTCCTTATTTGCTTTACGCAAAGGCTATCCGGCATGTGCGCGCGCTGGATGCCTCCATAATCAGCATGATCGAGCCCATCCTTAATCCGATCTGGGTCATGTTCGCCGTGGGAGAACATCCTACCCGATGGTCAATTGTCGGAGGATGCATCGTCCTGGGAACGTCATTGTTACGAAGTATCCTCGCCTCCCGCGAATCCGGCGCCGAACTCGCCGAGGCTCGTTCGGAATGACAAATAACAAATGACAGATGACAGATTGAGCGCCTGTAGCCCACGCGCGTCCCCATTCCCCATCTGTCATTTGTCATCTGTCATCGAAACGAGCCTCAGGCGAGTTTCGCCGTGTACGTATTCGCACTCCCAGACAAACACACCACTCCATGCTGGTTGCGTACGGTGGTGGCGAGGGTGCAGATCGGTTTGTCATCGCGAACCGCCGTAACTTCGACTCTGCCGGTGATCACGTCTCCGACATAAACTGCTTTAACAAATTTCCATTCCACCCCAAGGAATACCGTGCCAGGGCCAGGGAGATCTTCGGCCACGATCGCGTTCAGAATTCCTGAGGTGATCCCTCCCTGAACGATCAATCCGCCAAAAACCGATCTCGACGCAAGTTCGCTATCATAATGCAACGGATTCCGGTCGCCGGTGATCTCCGTAAACAGCGCGATATCACGCTGGGTGACTGGTCGGCTCCGCTCTGCCGAATCGCCCACTCGCGGTTTTCCCCGGATGGTTCCAACCCAACCGTCGCTCTTCATCGGGTAAGCGCCTCCGGACTCGCTTTAGGCTCGTCCGTAATGACAGATAACAGATGACTAATGACAAAAGTCTTTTGTTCACCAGGCCGTGGATTTCCTGATCTGTCATTTGTCATTTTGTCATTTATCATTGCGGATGAGCCTAAGGCGAGTTGGCATCTGTAAGCGCCGCTAACACCCGTTCTTTCCAAGCCATGAAAGCGTGATTGTGACGGGAACGAGGCCGAGGAAGATCGATCCGAAATTGATGATGGATCTGTCCGGGCCGTCCTTTGATCACAACGATGGTGTCTGATAGCGCAACGGCTTCTTCGATATCGTGCGTGACGAAAAACATGGTTAACGAGTGCCTGGCGAAAAGCTCCAGTAAATGGTCTTGCAGGCGGTTTCGGGTAAGAGCATCCAGGGCGCTGAATGGCTCGTCAAGCAGTAGCAGAGATGGTTTACGCACTAAGGCTCTGGCGATCGCCACCCTTTGAGCCATCCCTCCCGATAGTTGGCGCGGATAATAATAAGAAAAGGACTCTAAACCCACTTGGGCCAGAATTTCGTCTGCCAACTCTGCGCTCCGCCGGTTTCCATCCGGGCCGAACCCGAATTCTACGTTCTGACGAACGTTCAGCCACGGCATGAGTCGGGGCTCTTGAAACACTATGCCAAGGTTCGGTCGCGCACTATTCCGATGATCGCTGTCCCACCGAATCTCTCCCGAGGTCGGACGCTCGAGTCCGGCAAGAAGCCGCAGCAGCGTGCTTTTGCCCGAGCCAGTTGTACCAACCATCACGGTGACTTGTCCCGGTTCGATAGACAGCTGCAGATCAGCAATCACCGAACTGTTGCCGTAAGCCTTCGTTACCCGATCGACCGTAACCATCGAACTCGCTTAGGCTCCTTCAAGATGATCCGGCAGCCGCCGGAGCAGATGACAAATGACAAATTGAAGAAACCTTTGGCCACGCGTCGTCTGTGTTTGTCATCTGTCATTTGTCATTTCTCATTTGTCATTTGTCATCGCCAACGAGCCTCAGGCGAGTTGGCCCGTCTTGCCAATGCAAAGCTCGTTCCGAGATCCAAGCCAGGCATCCGTCGGTCGCTTTTCCGCACAGGGCGAATAGTAAGATGCTCGTGATTAAGGTTGCGGGCCGACCCGTGGTTTGTCCGTCAATCAGCAGAAATCCCAGACCATGGGTCGCTCCCATGAATTCTGCGGCTACCACGAACATCCAGGCAAGACCTAGGCTCTGACGAAGCCCCACGAAGATGGCGGGTAGACTCGCAGGTAGAAAAATTCTTCGAGCCAAATTCCACCCGGTGAAACCGTTAACTAAAGCTACCTCAACCAGCTTTCGGTCAACACTCCGGATACTGCTCACCAGAGCCAGATAAAGCGGAAAAAAGGCCCCAAGCGCAATTAAGAGGATTTTCGAAGTTTCAAAAATTCCGAACCAGAGAATGAACAGCGGAACCCAAGCGTATGAAGGCACACTTCGAATCGCGTGAATGGTCGGGTTGAGCAATCGATACGCAATCGGGCTGATGCCGGTGAGGATCCCAAGGATAATCGCCACGACACTACCAAGACCGAAACCGCTAAAGACTCGGACAAAAGTCGCCCAGAGATGTACCCAGATTTGCCCTGTCCATACCAGACGATAGATTTCAGCAAAGATCTCGGCTGGTGAAGAAGTAATTGTCCAATCCAGCCACCCAAAGCGGGATGCCAGTTCCCAGAAGACCAATGCTGCTAGCGGAACCACAACCCCGAGCGCACTCCAGCGCCAGCGCGTTTTGAGGGACGTTCGAGGTGTATCTCTCTCAATTCCCGGGTCCGAAACGACAGCAGGTTCAGCTCTAGCAAGCGAGGGAGGCGCCATCTCTTGGTCCCTAATTGGCGGTGGCGATCCGATCCGTAAACGAGGGGTCGAGCAATTCTTTCACGATTTTCTCGGTGTCGGTATTCGGATCGATGATTCCGTTCGCTTTCAGTGCGTTGGCTGAATCCAGAATAACCTGGCGCTGGATCGATCCCAGACGCGAATCTTTGAGGTTAGTTCGCTCCCAGACCTTCCGTGCGACCGCTGGCGTCAACTGAGCGGCTGATTGAAGGATTGCGCGCGCCTCATCCGGATGGTCCAGGCACCAGAGCCGGGCTTTCTCATAACTCCGGAGAACGCGCTCCGTAATATCCGGATGCTCGGAAGCGAATGCCTCCCGTACATTCAGGACTCCGAAGCTGTTCCAATCCGGCCGTCGGAAAAAAAGCTTAAACCCTTTGTCGACCTCAAGCTGCGCCATGTACGGATCCAGCCCGGCCCAAGCGTCGACCTGGCCTCGTTCCAACGCAACTTTACCGTCCGGATGTTGCAAAGGAACCACCTGGATGTCCTTTTCGCTGAGACCAGCGGTGGCGAGCGACCGCAAAAGGAAGATGTGGGGATCGGTCCCACGTGTCACCGCAACTCGTTTGCCGCGTAGATCTTCTATCCTGGTTATACCGGACGATGCGCCGGTAACCAGTGCGGTCCATTCCGGGGCAGAGTAAACGTAAATCGCTTTGATCGGGTTACCGTTTGCTCGCCCGAGAAAGGCCGCCGCTCCGGCCGTCGAACCAAAATCGACACTTTTGCCTCTTAGGAACTCGAGCGCCTTGTTACTGCCCAGACTCTGAACCCATTCCACCTTGATGCCGCTTGAACCCAAATCCTCTTCCAACCATTTCTTTTCCTTCAGCACCAGGCTAATCGGGTTGTAATAAGCCCAGTCGGCTCGAACCGTGTCGACCGTCCCGGCGAAAGAAACCTCGCTGGACCAAATCGACCAGCATAAGATCGAAACCGCCCAGATTGAGCCCAACACCCAGCCGGCGAAGCGGCCTCGCCTCCGCCGCCGCTTCGCGGTGGCGTGACGAGAGCGAAGCCGAAAAGTCATGGAACCGCGTTCGGTATAAGGCTCAAGCTCGAGCGAAAGGATACTGTATTGATAGGGTTTCACCCAACCCATCTCTAGGCGCAATCAGCTCGAACGCAAGCCGTTTTACGCCGCGCCGGGGACACGGTCAGCATCGTGATTACTTGCAGCCACTTCCTATCGTTAAATAGCCGCATTGGTTTTTTGCTTCTTCGCCGCAACCATATTCAATTTCAGCATGAACTATCGCTTACTTGGCCAGAGCGGGCTGCGAGTCTCTGAGCTCTGTCTAGGAACCATGACTTTTGGAGAAGATTGGGGCTGGGGAGCTCCCAAGGATGAAGCACAGAAAATCTACGACGCGTTTCGCGAAGCCGGCGGCAATTTTATTGATACCGCCAACGTTTATACCCAGGGCTCCAGTGAAACCTTTCTCGGCGAGTTCTTTTCGGGACACCGGGACAGCGTGGTTCTAGCCACGAAATACACCAACGCGCTAACCACCAACGACCCGAACGCCGGTGGAAACCAGCGCAAGAATATGATGCAGGCCGTCGAAGGCAGTCTGCGCCGCCTGAAGACCGATTACATCGATCTGTATTGGCTTCATATCTGGGATCAAATCACGCCGGTTGAAGAAGTTATGCGCGCTTTCGATGACCTCGTTCGCCAAGGCAAAGTCCTTTACGTTGGCGTTTCCGATGCTCCCGCCTGGTGGATCAGTAAAGCGAATACGATCGCCGAGTTCCGCGGTTGGTCCCCCTTTGTAGGGTTGCAGATTGAGTACTCCCTGATTGAACGCACGGTGGAACGCGAGTTGATCCCAGTCGCCAAAGCTCTAGGGCTCACGGTAACAGCTTGGTCACCGTTGGCGGGCGGCGTTTTAACTGGCAAATATGCCTCGGGTGAAGCCAGTGATTCGCGTTATTCCAACGACATGATGAAACAATGGTTACCGGAGCAAACCGCGACCGCTCGTATTGTTGACGCTCTTCAGAATGTCAGTAAACAGACCGGGCGCAGCAAAGCCCAAGTCGCATTAGCTTGGTTGCGGCATCGCGCCGTTCCGGTGATTCCTATTGTGGGAGCCCGTAAGCTGACCCAGCTTGAGGACAACATTGCCAGCCTGACTCTTTCCCTTACCCCAGACCAACTCGCCTTACTGGACGAGGCCAGCAAGATCGAGCTCGGATTCCCTCACCACTTCTATACCCACGAGATGGTGCGCAATTTCGTGTACGGTGGCCTGAGAGACAGGATCATTGCGTGAGAAGTGATTGGTGATCGGTGATCGGTGAGACGATCATAGGCGCGAAGCGCTGGCCAGATTGAAGCCTAGGGTGAGTCCGCGAGCCCTAGGTACGTCGTAGAAAAAAGCGTTTAGCGCTGAAAGCGCGGAAGACAAGCAACGCCGCCGCAGAATAGTAGTACATGTCCGGACACCAGACGCTGGCGTGTTCGGCAACCCGTTCATAGCACCAAGACGCATTCCGAGATCCCGATTCTGCCGCGCTTTCAGCGCTAGACGCTTCTTTTTTGACCTACCTAGGGCTCGCGGACTCAACCTAGGCTTTAATCTTGCCAGCGCTCGCGCCTCCGATCGTCTCACCAATCACCAATCACCAATCACTTCTCACAACTCACTCCCCTGCCGCAACATAGTCCCCTTCGACGCGCACGATCTCGATCAGATTGTTGAATGGATCCCGGGTAAAGAAACGCGGACGAAATGGTAACGGCCTAGCCTCGATGATCTGATAGCCACCTGCTTTGAGTCTCGCCCGATACTCATCCAAGTCGTTCACCTGGATGCAGAAATGCGGAGACCAATCCGCTGGAACTGATCGTGCGTCCGGAACACAATGAAGCTCCACGCCTTCTTCTCCGGTATAAAACCAAATCCAACCCAACGGCTTGACGACTTTAGGAACGGGTTTTTCCCGAAAGCCCATCACCTCGACATAAAACTTCCGCAAAAGCTCTTCCTCGCCGGGAGGAAAAATAAGCGTCACATGTTGGAACTTTGGAGTCGCCACCGTTGCCGTACTCATGCCGCAAACATCCGGCGCGTTCCAGCACTGTGCAAGCTGCGCAAAACGTTTTACTCTTTGGTACTACCGCGATGGCCCCGACGGGGCTGTTCCCTTTCCATATGTTCGAAATCGACACAGTCACCGACCGGATCTTCGCCCGCTTCGTCACGATCGACATTGTGCGACTCTGCCATCAAAGCAATCGTTGCTAAGATCGGCTGCGGGATAGCACCTAACTTGACAAAATACAACGGATTCAAGTCTTGCATACAGCAGTCAAAAATAACTCTCTGCATTTTGGCTGTCAGCGCTTTTCCGATTTCGATTTGATTAAAATCCGTTATTAATCTGCCGACGAACAGAGCTAGCCGAAGCGATGCCGGACCGACTTTTAAAACGCACAGGAGATAAAGAATTGACCAAGGAAGCCAGAAAGATCAGGAAGCCAAAACCGAGCGCAGGCGCCAAAGAAACGGCTTACCACTCCGAACCTTGAACTGTAAAACTTACAACCGACGACAACCTACAGATTATGTATCCAACTCGATTGATTGAATACCAGGATGCTTCCGACGAAGTCCGCCGGGTCTATGATGACATCATGGCAACTCGCAAGGTAGACAAAGTGAATAACTTTTGGAAAGCACTAGCAAACCATCCAACCACCTTGAAGCGAACTTGGGATAGCCTAAAAGAAGTAATGTCGCCCGGCGACTTAGATCCGCTGACCAAAGAACTAATTTACCTAGCAGTGAGTGTTACGAATAACTGTGAGTACTGCATCCATTCCCATACCAAGGCAGCTACTAAGCTAGGCCTTTCAACGCAAGCGTTTGGAGAATTGTTAGCCGTGATTGCGATGGCCAATGAGACCAACCGTCTGGCGAATGGCTATCAAGTGCCAGTGGACTAGCCTTTCTGGAGCGTGCCTCGCTTGCGAGGCCGTGGTGAGCAAGGCGCACTCGTCCGGTTGCGCTCTTGCGGGTGAAGGGATAAGTGTCATGGATAGCGAGCTAACGAGATTCGGTAACCATACCGATGCTCGGTTGCTTACCACGGCCTCGCAAGCGAGGCACGCTCCACAATGTTGTTTTTTTGCTAACCATCGCGTAAGTTGAGGAGGGTTGGTTAGTGGTGGGCAAAATAGTATGGACAACTTTTTTGTCGAAACTAGACGGGGAACAACATATGTTCAGACCCAAGGGACGGGCGTTCCGCTCGTGTTTCTTCACGGTGCCCTCTTGAACTCCGACCTGTGGGCCCAGCAAGTCGAAACCTTCTCGGATCTATTTCAGTGTGTTGCTTATGATCTGCGAGGACACGGCCGCACCGGCCCTTCCGATTTGCGACGGTATACGATCGGCACCTTCGCCGATGATCTTGCTGAGATTCTTGTCGCGTTGGACCTACGCCGGCCGATCTTGTGCGGCCTCTCCATGGGCGGGATGATTGCCCAAACCTTTGCTGCCAAATATCCAGAGCGAGTGCGAGCCCTAGTGCTTTGTGATACCTGTGTATCAGCCCGCCATTATTTAACCGACAAGATTTTGAACCAGGCCATCGGATTGGTAACACCGACGGCGACTCTTTTCGGTGTTCCAGAGTTCCGCCGGTTTACCCACTTGATCAATCAATGCTTTGGAGATCATAGTTGGGTGGCTCAGACGGAAAAAAGCATCAAGTTCATGCAGAATGCTCTCGGGATGATCAGGCCGCAAGAAGTGGTTAAGATCGTCACCGCTATCCGGGGGTTTGATAGTTTTCCGCTCTACCGGCCTAAGATTCCGGCCCTGGTTCTCAATGGAGAAAGCGATTCGCCCTCTATTCTTCGCCACGCCAAAATATTGCAGCAAGCATACCCAGGGGCCGATTATCGTATTATCCCGAGGGCCGGCCATCTCGCGAACCTGGATAATTCTGAGGTTTTTAATTTGATGATGCTAGAGTTTCTGTCGGAGTTGGCCTCCAAGCGAGCGAGAGAATTCGCCGTGATGGCTTGGCTTGCGAATACCTTGGCCAGAGGTCGGAATCTCCTCAGAAAAATTCACCACAGATAAGACTTCCTGGGGTGAGAATCAATTGAGCTGTTTCTGGCGAAGTCTGCTCTGTTGTGATACTTTTTTGGTCACTCTCTACCTGGGTTCGATGCCCCCAGGTTCCGCCAGCCGGATTGCTTCCTCTTTTTGCGCCTGGACTGTCAGTCGATCTAAGGCGTTAACATCCTCTGGCTGTTTCGCCTTGGGCTTACGATCCGTGGACTTATTATCTTTAGCGGCTTGCTGCTCTGACTGACTCGTCACGCTTCCGTTGTTCGTTTTCATGGTCTTCGCGACGTGATTGTCGCTCTCATGGATTGGCGAGGGGGACGTTTCGACACGCCGCTGAGCCGGCGTTGCCCGAATCGAATACCTCGACCGATTAACTGGAACGATGGACTGGACAGGATAGGCCTGCCTCACATAAATCACTCGGTCACCAGGATCCGCCACCACCACGACCCGCTTGACGACTACCGGCTTCGCCGCGGGAATCTGATCGCCGTCACCGTTTGCGATCGCGCATAGGCAAAGACCGACTCCTACTCCGGCTATAAGACATCGCGTTTTTTTCATCACATCTTCTCCAGCTATCTTCAAGCGTCTCCCGCCAGCGCCAAAATTCTTTGGCGGAAAACCGCCCCAATCTTCATTCGTATCCGCGCAACTCCCCGGATTCATGCGCGCGCTCCTCGAACTTCTTGAACTTCTCCCCCGTGGAGGGGTAGCGTCTCTCTTTAAGAATGCTGGCTAGCCACGAATATGATGCGGTCGTAGTGGGCGCAGGACCGAACGGTTTGGCCGCCGCTATCCGTATCGCTCAGCAAGGCTTCTCTACTTTGGTCCTGGAACAGAGTACCAATATCGGGGGCGCTTGCCGGACCGAGGAACTCACTCAACCGGGGTTCTGGCACGATGTCGGCTCGGCAGTTCATCCGCTCGCGCTAGGTTCACCGTTTTTTTCATCTCTACCACTGGAAGAGCACGGTTTGAGCTGGATCCATCCGCCGATTTCACTCGCGCATCCTATCGATAGAACCCGCGTCGCCGTCCTTTATCAGTCGCTCGAAAAGACCGCGCTTCTCCTCGGACGCGACGCCACCCATTATAACGAACTCTTTAAACCACTGGTTACAAACTGGCGAAGCCTCCTGGAAGAGTTTCTCCAGCCGATTATCCATCGGCCAATGCACCCTTTACGAATGGCTCGATTTGGCTGCTTGGCGCTCCTTTCGACTGAGCAGTTGGTCCGAAGACGCTTTTCGGAAGAAGCAACCAAAGCTCTATTGGCTGGTCTCGGAGCGCATTCTTTCTTGTCGTTAAGCAGCCCGGGTTCCGCCTCTTTTGTTTTGATTCTCGGCCTGCTGGCTCACGCGGTTGGCTGGCCAATTCCAAAGGGCGGTGCTCGCTCCATAACTCAGGCTTTGTCGCGATATTTGTTATCGCTTGGCGGAAAGATCGAAACGGGCGTCTCGATCAAAAGCTTTCGAGAGCTGCCGAGAACTCGGGCGGTGCTTTATGACGTTACTCCCCGACAACTCATCCGAATCGAATCCCTGCCAAGCAGCTATCAAAAGAAGCTAGAGAGATTCAAGTATGGACCTGGGATTTTCAAGATCGACTACGCTCTGGACGGAGACATTCCTTGGATCCATGAGGAATGCCACAGCGCGGGCACGGTTCACCTGGGAGGCACATTTGAAGAAGTAGCAACGGCCGAATCAAAAGCTACTTCGGGGCAGTATCCAGATCAGCCTTTCCTCTTGCTTAGCCAACCGACCTTGTGGGATGCAACCCGGGCGCCGGCCGGCCGGCATATACTCTGGGCCTACACTCATGTTCCGTTTGGCTCAGAGCGCGATCTCACCCAGGTCGTCGAAAGACAAATCGATCGCTTCGCGCCCGGGTTTTCCAAACAAATCGTAGCGCGACGCGTCAATTCAGCGGCGCAACTAGAAACCATGAACCCGAATTTGGTCGGAGGAACCATCACCGGTGGGGCGAACCATCTCTGGCAACTGATCGCCCGACCGACGCTCAGCGTAGTCCCTTATCGGACCCCGAAGAAAGGCGTTTATCTTTGTTCCTCGTCAACCCCGCCTGGCGGCGGCGTACACGGGATGTGCGGATTCCACGCAGCTAATGCGGTTTTGGGCGATTTTCATCGAGGTTCGAAGTAAATCAGGCGAAATTCAGCCATGGAGCGCTGCCTCGCTTGCGAGGCCGTGGTGAGCAGGGAGATAGCGCGACTCATACCTATTTCTTTCTGCGCTCTGCAGTGCCGAACGAAAAGGCGTACCAGTCCGCGGTCCATCTCTTTCCGGCAACAGATGGAGAGCGCAGACGGTAAATCGTCCGAGCCAAATGATCTCCCCTGCTCACCACGGCCTCGCCAGCGAGGCAGCGCTCCACGAGTCTCTTTTCTCTCGCTCGACTTGACGGGAAAACCTTCAGGCAGAACCTTACGCCGCTTAGTTCCTTTATTTTATCTCCAAACCCCCAATGAAACACGGAACAGTTTCCCTATTGCTTCTATCAGCCTGTCTCGTCTCGCCTTCCCTGAGCGAAACAGTGATCAAGGTCCTTCACATTCAAAAACTGCCGCAAGTTAGAGCTATCTGGCAAGAGGCGGCCGATCAGTACCAGAAGGCTCATCCCGGAGTCAGAGTCCAATTCGACTACCTCGAAAACGAGGCATTCAAGGCCAAGCTACCGACTCTGTTACAATCCAAGGATCGGCCCAGCGTTTTTCACAGCTGGGGCGGTGGCGTCATGGTCGAGCAGGTAAGCTCAGGTGTATGCCAGGACATTACCAAAGCGGTCGAGAGCGACGGATTCAAGGATTCATTTTATCCGGCCGGCATCCAGAATTTTACGGTGGATGGCAAGATTTACGGGTTACCAAACGATATCGGACCGGTCGTTTTTTGGTACAATAAAGAGCTTTGCCAGAAGGCTGGGGTAGATCCGAGCCAGATTCATTCTTGGGACGATTTTCTCGCGGCGATAAAAAAATTACAAGCGGCAGGGATAACCCCGATAGCAGTAGGAGGCAAAGACAAATGGCCGCTGCATTTTTATCCTGCGATGTTAATGATGCGGATTCTGGGAAAGGACGCAATGGAGGCGGTTTGCGCGGGTAAAAACGGCGGGATGGCTAACCCTGACGTCGTTAAAGCCTTCCAGCTCTATAAAGAACTGGCTGCCTTGCAGCCCTTCCAAAAAGGCTTTCAGGCGGCAGCTTACCCAGATGCAGCCGGTACTTTCCATGACGGGAAAACCGCGTTCCACCTCATGGGGACCTGGGATATTACCGAAGGGCGTACCGATGCCACAGACGGCAAAGGATTGCCGGACGAAAAACTTGGCTGGTTTTTCTTTCCTGAAGTTAAAGGCGGTAAAGGCAAAGCCAACGATATCTTCGCGAGCGTAAACGGTTGGCTGGTAGCGAGCGATGCCCCGAAAGAAACCGTTGATTTTATGAAAGTCTGGCTCGGGAAAGATATTCAGACCAAGCTAGCAGCCGCCGGCTTGACCATCCCGATGGTGAAAGGCACGGCTGACGTTATTCAAAGCCCCTTTTTCAGAGCGATCGCTCAGGAAGTCAGCAAATCCGCGTGGATCGGGATCGCCATGGATCAGTTGTTGGGGCCTGACACCGGGCGCGTGTTCAACGATGAAAGCGCCGCGGTAGCTGGGGGGACGGCTTCCGCTGAGGAGGCGACGAAAGCCATCGAGAGCTCTTTTGAGCAAAACAAGCCATAACCAAACTTTCCTCAAAAAAAGACACGGAGATCACGAAAAACATTTAACGATTTCTTTCGGTGTTTTGCTTCGTGTTCTCCGTGTCCCTGTGGTGAAAAGAATCAATGTTGCAAGTCGGGATTGTTGGATCCGGATTCATCAGCCGCGCTTACTTACGAGCCGCTGAGGACTTTCCAGATGTGCGGATCACCGCATGCTCGGATGTGAATTTCGCGGCGGCGGAAGAGAAAGCCCGCGAGTTCCGGATCCAAGCACAATCGGTTGAGGAACTGTTAGGCAACTCCGAAGTCGATTTGATTTTGAACCTGACGGTTCCTCAGAGTCATGGATCGGTTTCTCTTCGGGCAATCGAGGCCGGAAAACATGTTTACTCGGAAAAACCCCTGGCTCTTTCCATCAAAGAAGCGGCTCAACTGCTTTCCGCGGCTGAGGCTGCCGGCAAGCGGGTAGGTGTCGCGCCAGATACCTTTCTAGGTGGCGGTCAACAAACCGCACGAAGTCTGATTGATAGCGGCGCGATAGGAACACCGGTCGGCGGCACCGCGTTCATCCTGCTTCCAGGACACGAAATTTGGCACCCTAATCCGGACTTTTTCTATCAACCAGGCGGCGGCCCGGTCTTCGATATGGGACCGTATTATGTAACCGCTCTGGTGAATTTGCTCGGTGCGATCAAGCGAGTGATCTCGATCGGCAGTCGGACATTCGCTGAGCGAGAGATCCAATCTGGACCGCGGAGAGGAGAACGCATCCCGGTCACAATTTTAACTCATTTTAACGCGCTTCTGGAATTCCAAGCAGGACCGGTAGTCAGTTTTCACGCGAGTTTCGATGTGAAAGAGCATACGCATGGGCCCATCGAGATCTATGGCACAGAAGGTACGCTCCAAGTACCCGATCCTAACACTTTTGGCGGACCTGTTCGTTTGTTGAAGCTTCGCAAATCGGTCACTGACCTGCCGCTTACCCACGGGTTCGCCGATCGTAATTATCGGATTATCGGTGTGGCCGAGATGGGCAAAGCGATTGAAATGGACAGACCGCATCGAGCTTCTCTCGAGCTGGGCTACCATGTTCTCGAGGTAATGGAAGCAATCGTTGAAGACGATGGAAAAGGATCAGCGATCGCTTCACGTTGCGAAAGACCCGCGGCTGTGCCATCTCAACCGCGTTTAGGAATGTTCGAATAAAATGGAAAAATCAGCTTTAATTCTCTGGGGCGGTTGGGAAGGTCATGAGCCCGAGCGGTGCGCGGAAACCGTTCAAGGATTTCTGGCCGAAGATGGGTTTCGGGTCCATAAGGAAACCGACCTCCAAGTACTGGTCGAGTCTGACCCCGGACGGTTCGACTTGATTGTTCCAATTATTTCTATGGGGTCGATAACGGACGCGCAATGTAAGGCTCTGATCACCGCGGTCGAAGCCGGAACCGGCCTGGCCGGCTTTCACGGCGGCATGGGTGATAGCTTCCGTACCAGTACGAACTACCAATTTATGACGGGAGGCCAATTCGTCGCGCATCCCGGCAATATCATCAACTACCGCGTGAATATCGTGGATCATTCCGATCCAATTACAGCCGGACTGAGCGATTTTGATTACCGATCGGAACAATACTATATGCACGTCGATCCGAATAACCAAGTGCTTGCAACCACCACTTTCTCCGGAGAACACGCTTTCTGGGTGGCGGGTGCGAAAATGCCGGTCGCCTGGAAACGACGGCACGGGCGCGGAAACGTATTCTTTAGTTCATTGGGGCACGTGCCATCCGAGTTTAGTGTTAAAGAAATGCGGACAATCTGCCACCGAGGGATGGTTTGGGCAGCCCGATGAAGCGAATGCGCGTGTCGGCGTATCGGCGTATCGGCGTGGCGCAAAGCTCACGACGTGCTCCGTACTCGTCCTCGTGCTCGTCGTCGTCCTCGTCCTCGAGAGCTTGTGTTCACGCCCATTCGCAGCGCTTTTCCAACAAAACCTCCTCCTCGATTTTTACCCCTATCATTGCAAGCTAATAGGAAGAGCGCATGCCGCCGCCCAACCAAACATTGATCGAGCAAGTCCCGGCGCGCAAAGGCTCGCTGGCTTCCGAATTGCGCGCAGCTTACCGCAGCGGTTCTTTGACGACCCTACTCTTGTTCTTGCCGCCGGCCTTGGTGTTCTTCACGTTATTTGTGATTCTCCCAGTCGGTGAATCCAGCTATTTCAGTTTTTTTAACTGGAACGGCTACGGTTCTCCTCACAAATGGGTCGACTTCGAAAACTATCTCCGGGTTTTTAACGACCCTGTGTTCAGGTTGTCACTCACGAACAACCTGTTGGTGATTCTGGTGTCAGCCTTTATTCAAGTGCCCTTGGCGCTTTGGGTCGCGCTCTTGATTGCTGATCAGAGCCGGGTCAGCATGGTCTTCCGGGCGATCTTTTTTGTCCCTTACATTCTCGCGGATATCGTTGCCGGTCTGATCTGGCATTACCTATACGACGGCGACTATGGAATCGTGGGTACCATCTATCGTTGGTTTGGACTTGAAGCCCCGCATGTTCTCGCCCAAACCGGCTGGGCTACCGCCGCCCTTTTACTCGTGGTGGTCTGGAAATATTTCGGGTTTCACATGGCGCTTTTCATTGCCGGACGCCAGAACGTTCCTCTGGACGTGATCGAGTCCGCCCGGATCGATGGAGCCAGCCGCCTGAATATCACCCGGTTTATTGTGCTCCCACTAATGCGTCCGGTCGTGGTTCTTTCCCTCTTTTTCAGTTTACTGGGATCGCTTCAGTTATTCGATCTGATTATCGCACTTACAGACGGTGGTCCGCTTAACTCTTCTCACTCCGCCGTTTCTTATCTTTACACTTTCGGGATCAAGCGGATGCGAGTCGGTTTCGGCAGTGCGGTCGGCGTTCTGCTCTTTGTCATTTGTGTGCTCGTCATGCTTTTCTACAAGCGACTCTTCATGCGAGACGCAGAATCCAAATGAAATCGCTCTTCCAGTACTATCGATGGTTGGTTTTAGTTCTAGTGGCCGGTTTCTGTCTCGTCCCATTATGGGCAACCATTATTGGCGGTTTTAAGACGAACGGCGACCTGCGCACCAACGCCATTGGCTTACCCCGGCAATGGGTGCCCGACAATTATTTATCGATCGTCAGCATGCCTCGATTTTGGCAAATGCTTTGGAATTCCACCATCATTGCGACCTTCACGGTGGTTCTAACTTTACTAGTTAGTTCCCTAGCCGCGTACACGTTAGCTCATATCCGGTTTGCCGGGCGCAAATGGATTGCTAACTATCTCACTTTAGGATTGACCTTTCCTTTTGCTACCGCGGTGCTGCCGGTATTCATCCGGGTCAGAGACCTGGGCTTACTCGATACTTACTGGGGGGTTATTCTTCCCCAGGTAGCCTTTAACTTAAGCTTTAGCATCGTGCTGCTCCGGAGCTTTTTTGCCGAACTGCCCCGAGAGCTTTTCGAAGCCGCCATCATGGATGGTTGCAGCTATCCTCGCATCTTCTTGCGAATCACCTTGCCGCTTTCACGCCCCATTTTGGCTACCGTCGCCGTTCTTGCCCTAGTCGGAAGCTGGAACAACTATCTCTTACCGTTAGTGACAATCAACGACGATGCGGTTTACCCGTGGCCCTTGGGAATCATGCAGTTTCAAGGCCAATACAGCACCGAGTGGGGCAAAGTTTTAGCCTTCGTCAGCCTGACCATGCTGCCAGCTATCACGCTTTATTTGCTTGCCCAAAAACAGATCATCGCCGGCCTGACTTCAGGAGCGGTCAAGGGGTAGCGTTTGGCGTTCGGCGTTTGGCGTTCGGCGTTCGGCAATTGACGGTTGGCAGTGCTCAGTAATCGGTTTTCTCTTGCGTAGCGCTCACCATTTTGGGACGACCACGCCGGCCTTTCACCTTTGACCTCTCACCGATCAGTAACCTTGAGCATTGGCCACAAACCATTCACACTCCGATCCATGACCGAGCTCACAACCTATCTCATCCCGGCTGTCCAGGGATTGTTTTGCCTTATCGTCGCCGTGGTATGGCTGATCGGGTTTATACGTCAGCGAAACATCGGTTTTTTGCTACTGACCCTGGCGACGCTTGCCGAAGGTGTAACTAGTCTAGTCCGGCAAGCGCTCATTAATTACGTGTTCTATCATGAGCCTCATCTCTCCGCTGTAGAACGGTCGACTGCCGGTGCAACGATTGCCTTCACGATTCTTGGCTTTTACATTGTCTTTTGGCTGGTTACCTCCCTCGGCGCGACGCTGGTCGTGTTTCATCGATCAAAATATCAGATAGCTCTCGGACCAATTCCTCCCGTGTCTGGTTAGATCGATACCAAATAAAAGAGTTGGCGGTTTCGCACTGCTGCGAAACCGCCAGATGGCTACCCCGCCAAAAAAACTATAATCAGACTAAAGGATCTTATTTGCGCTCAACCTTGACCTTTCGTCCGGTCTGGTGGTCGAGATAGATTTCCTTATTTCCCTTCTTCTCGATTAGTTCATACCGGCTAGGGGTCTGTTGGACTTCCTGGGTGGTGACCACCGATTCCTGGCCAGTTGATTCTACAACGGTGTTAGGCCGTTCTGTGACCACGGTGTTAGGCTGCTCGGTCGTGGTAGTCGTCGTAGTCTCCCGCGTCGTGCTCGTCGGAGTTTGCAAAATGGAGCCGGTCGGCGATACATAAATCACTTGCTGACCCGTGTCCGACAGGTACGTCACGGTGTACGATCCTCCGGTATCCTGGACCACGCGTACTACTTTCGTCGGGGACGCTATTCTCGTCTCTTTTATCACCGACGATTGGACAACTTGGGGCAGGGTTGTGAATTGCATCACCTCATCAGCTTTAGCAAGAGCAACGAGCGATACACCCACCCCGGCAACGGCGATAAGACGTGTTACGTTTGTCATTAATGTCCTTTCTTTGCAGTTGGCGTCTCACGCCAATTCAACGACGCGAGACTAGCCTTTACACTTTCTATTCGCAGGGAGGACTGTCCGCGGATCTATCTTGCAGACGGTCCCTCATGCTAGTTTTTAACTTCACTAAGAACTCGGCGAGGGTTTCGCTTTGCCCTTGGATTTCTCTTCAGACTGTTCGCCAGGAGTCCGAGTCGTTTGGTGCTGCTGCTTCTTGCCCTGGCTGTCCTTCATATCGCGTTGATCAGCATTCTTTTCCTGGGTCCGCGGATTCCCTGAACTGTCACGAGTTTTCTGTTCTTGACCATTCCCAACCGTCCCTCGGTCTCCCTGATCCTTTTGGTCTTCTCGACTCACCGTATGCTGAGTCTTTTGATTCTCCCGCTTGTCGGTTTCCTTGGTGGTACCTTCACCGTTTTTGTCCCGCATAGCATCAGACTGCCGATCTTTGTCTTCTGTACGAACGCTCCCTTTATTCTCTTCGTTAATTCGAACATCGGTCCGGTTGGTTTCGTTGGTTTGGACATTGGTTTTGTTTTCTTCCCTAGTCCGAACACCACCTCGCGAGCCTTGACCGGCTGCGCCCTTAACGACAACTCTCTTGTTCGTCTGATGATCGATGTAGATCGCGTCAGGTCCCTGGTCTTGCACGAACTCGTAACGTTCGGCACCGCTCTTGATCTCATCCATCGTAATGATCACCTCTGCCGATCCCGGTTCGCCCTCGACCACAGTGCTCGGCCGTTCGACGATGGCGCCATCAGTGGAGACATAGATGACTTGATCCCCGCTATCGGTCAAAACCGTAACCTCATAGATGCTATTCGGCTCTTCCACAACTCGGACAACTTTTTCCGGCGCAGTGATATTGTAGTGATGAAAGACAGTCGTCCTGACCACTTCAGGCAAAGTGGTAAACTTAATCTCTCTTGCCTTCGTGGTCGCGCACATAAACAGACCGAGGGCCGCGGTCGCGATGATATATTTTGTCCTATTCATTTATTTCTTTGATTTACTTCTCTCCCGCCGTACCGGATTTCGCTCCGGACGGAGACTCCCCTCTAGTACTTATCGTGCGCATGTTGGGCGACGGATCTGTGCAATTGATCTTTAAGGGTTGACGCGCCGGGTTGGATTATGCAGATAGCGTCAGATTTTAATTATGGCACTGACTTAACCAACCAGTTCACTTCATTACAATTTACTAACAAAACAATTACAATTACCCAACGCACTTTCGATCGGGCGACGCCCAAAAGGAGAAATATTGCTAACTGCGACTGCGCGATTAGCACCGTCGAGCTCCGATGGTTTGACAGATAATGGTTAACCAGAGGAGGTTCTTCCGAAGGCGTGGGATTCACAAGAGAGTCAGGTTCTAATGCGAAGCCTTCAGAGCCGGCAACGGTTTTCAACCACCGCGCTGGGTGGTTTGGTCTCGCTTTCCCGTCTGGTGAACGACTCCGAATAGGCCGCCGAGCGGGCGCCCGGTTGCTCAAAGCAACGCTAGGTTCGGGTCCGCATCCAGCGCCAAATCCGTCCCAGCACTATCTCGGAAGCGATGAAGCGCCACGTATCCGATCATCGCCGCGTTATCCGTGGTTAGAGCCGGTTCCGCCAGCAATAAGCGTTTTCCCGCTTTTTCCGCTGCCTCTTTCATTCTTTGCCGAAGCCGAGAATTGCAGCTGACACCACCGCTGACGGTTATTAACCCAACTCCAAGTTCGGCGGCCGCCGCCATCGTTTTGCGAACCAGGATATCCACTACCGCCTCTTGGAAAGATGCGGCGACATCAGCCACGTAGTCGCCCTCAAGCTTCGGCAGCAGGTATCGGACGGCGGTTTTGATCCCGCTAAAGCTGAAATTGAAGTCCTGACGGCCCGCCATGGGTCGGGGAAGATCGTATCGGCTTGGATTGCCCCTTGGAGCAAGCGCATCGATCTGGGGCCCTCCAGGGTAGGGTAATCCTAACAACTTGGCTACCTTATCAAAAGCTTCTCCGGCCGCATCATCTACGGTCCCACCCAGCACTTGATATTTTCCAACGGCGTCTACCAAGACCAACAAGGTGTGGCCTCCGCTTACGACTAATCCGACGGAGCGCTCAGGACCGGATTCAGTCCCAAAGAACGGTGAAACGAGGTGCGCCTCGATATGGTTTACGCCGATAAAATGTCTGTTTAACCCGATCGCCAGACCTTTCCCAAACGAGTATCCGACCAACAATGAAGTCAGCAACCCAGGGCCCCGGGTCGCTGCGACACAATCAATCTGCTGCGCCTGAACATTTGCGCTAGCCAATGCTTGGATAACTAAGGGCTCGACCTTAGAAAGGTGATTACGCGAAGCGACCTCCGGAACAACTCCGCCGAATTCGCGATGGAGGAGGGTTTGGCTGGAAATGCAAGAGCTTAAGAGTCTGGCGCCATTCAGCACGGCCGCCGCCGTCTCATCGCAGGACGTCTCTATCGAGAGTACGATCGGACCAGACAATCCGCCTTCGTCCCTGTAGCCCTTACTACGGCGCGACAGGCTCACTTCTCCGACGGCTGAGGCTGAGCACCGCCCTGAGTATAAATCATGACGCTTTTGACCGCATCGACTGCGCGATCCAACTGCGAATCTCGTTGGCCGTTCACAAACTTTTGATCTTCCGGCGACAGGGTGCCTTCCCTTCTTCGCAAGAGAAGCGCTTTCTCTTGATCCAAAGTCAACGATGCTTTGATATTAGGAGAAACCCCATTTTGGTGAATCACCTGGCGGCTAGGCGTGTAGTATTTAGCAGTGGTTAACCGGAGCGCAGAACCGTCTGGCAATTGGATGACGCTCTGTACTGATCCTTTCCCGAATGTGGTTTCTCCTACGAGGATCGCCCGGTTCAGGTCTCGTAACGCGCCGGCCACAATCTCGGCTCCACTGGCGCTCTGCCCATTGACCAGCACCGCCATCGGCATATTTAGCCGAGGCTTCGTTTTTTGGTCGGTATAGTATTCGCGACGTTGGGAACCCTCTCGACCCTCGGTATACACCACCATGGTCTTTGGGGGTAAGAATTGTCCGCACACGTCGACAGCGCTCGTCAACAATCCGCCCGGGTTGAAACGCAGATCCAAAATCAATGCCTGCATCCCTTGGCGCTGCAGCTCATCTAATCTCTGACTGAGCTCTTGCGCCGTCGGCTCGTTGAACTGGGTGATTCGCAAGTAACCGATCTTGAATTTTGTGCCCTCGGATTGATCCAGGATCTTGGCATCCTTAACGCTGTTCACCTTGATGATCTCACGTTGTAAGGTGAACTCTTTCGTTTCTTTTGTAGATGGGCGATAGATTGTAAGGGTCACTTTTTGGCCCGGATCGCCTCTCAGCAAATTCAAAGCGTCCTGTAAGCTCATCCGGTCCGTAACATTGCCGTTAATCCGAAGGATCTCATCGCCCGGCATGATGCCAGCTCGCAGGCTCGGGGTATCCTCCATGGGAGTAACCACCGTAATGACGCCGTCTTTGGTGGAAACGACAATGCCCAGGCCGCCAAACTCGCTCTTAGTCTCGTCCTCCATGTCCCGGAAATCTGCCGGCTCCATGAACTGGCTATGGGGATCAAGGCTGTTGAGCATGCCATGCAGTGCCGAATAGGTCAGGCCACGGTAGGACGTCTTGTTTTCATCCACGTAATCCTGCCGCACCAATTGCAGGGCTCGCGTAAAAACGGTGAGATTAAAGTAGTCCGTGTTCGAGTCGGCGGCTGCATTCCCGGTAAGGACCCTGAAGCCCACCGCCAGGTTGAACGACACGAGCAGCGCGACCATTAAGACAACCAATTTGCGCTTCATGTAAGAACGGAACCTAACACAGGACCGGGATTAGGAAAGCGTATGGGCGTTTCGGCGTGAGCACGCTAAGGCGTCGGAGTCGTGCTTAGGCGAGGACGAGGATAGACCCAACGCGGATGGGACCTGTGGGGCGGCTCGTCCCAGCGCCACACGCCGATACGCCGATACGCCCACACGCCGATACGCTTCAGAACCGCTTCCGGTGCCGGATCAACTTGTTACCCTTTTCGTTTACCAGCACTAATTCGTCTTCGGTGAGGCTTTCAATGCGCTCTTCAACCTGGTACGTCTCGACCGAGCTTGAATCGCTCCGATACACCTCACCGGAGGCGACGAGTTTCCCATTCTTAACATCCCAGATCCCGGAAAAGCTCCAGCGCGTCGTCCCTCCGTCGGCATGCATGATTTCATCGGCCGAATGCATCCCATCGCGATGGAAGCTGTTCTCTCCGTAGAACCGGTAATTGCCCCCGCCCTCGTCAGTGATCCAAGTCCCTACTAACTTTTGGGTTAATTCCTGGTCGGTCGGAGCAGATTTGTGGCAACCAACGCCGGCAACGACGAGCAAACTGCCCGCTAAAACGCATTTTAGAATACGCCGTCGCCCTCTCATTCAACTAAATTCACCACAGAGACACAGAGAGCACAAAGACTAAAACTTTGCTCCCTGGTTAGAGGCTTCGCGTCCTCTGTATCCATGGCTGCGGTAGCCGTTCCTGCTTGCACCAAGCCGAGGAAGACGCCTTAGCGCAGCCTGCTTTGTGGTGAAATTAAATGACGCCGCTAATGACGCCGTTTATTAGGCTGCGTCTTTGTCCTGTTTCCTACGGATCAGAGGAGCTCGTTTGCCCTCGACCACAGCCCGATTGATCACCACGTCTGCGATATCTTCCCGGCTGGGAACGTCGTACATAACGTCCAGCATGATCTTTTCGAACATCGAACGAAGCGCGCGAGCCCCAGTTCCTTTGGTGGCTGCTTGTTGGGCCAGGGCTCGGAGAGCATCCTTGGTAACCACCAAGTTAACTCCCTCCATCGCCAACAGTTTGATGTACTGCTTTACCATCGCGTTTCGCGTGTCGGTCAATATCAGGATCAGCTCTTCCTCACTTAAGCTATCCAGCGCCGTCACAATCGGTAACCGGCCAACAAACTCCGGAATCATCCCAAAAGAGAGCAGATCTTCGGGCTCGGTATAGCGCAAGGTGTCCCGCAACTGCAATTCCGAGGAACTGGTCTGAGGCGAATTAAAACCGAGTACCCGATTCCCTAAACGCCGATTGATCAGCCGGTCCAATCCCACAAAAGCTCCACCGCAGATGAACAATATCTTTTCGGTATTAACCTGGATGTATTCTTGATGAGGATGCTTCCGGCCACCTTGAGGCGGGACATTGCAGCTGCTTCCTTCCAAAATCTTCAGAAGCGCCTGCTGAACACCTTCACCTGAGACATCGCGGGTAATACTGACATTATCGGTTTTGCGGCCGATCTTGTCTATTTCATCGATATAAACGATCCCAATCTCAGCCCGCTTAACGTCGTAGTCAGCGTTCTGCAACAGTCGCAAAATGATATTCTCAACGTCTTCACCGACGTAACCGGCTTCGGTCAGCGTCGTGGCATCCGCGATACAAAACGGCACATCCAGAATCCGGGCCAGGGTCCTTGCCAGAAGTGTCTTCCCGCATCCGGTAGGACCGATCATCAAGATATTGCTCTTTTCAATCTCGACGTCAGCGTACGGATCAAGAGACAGATCCTTGGTTGGGTTGGCGTTCAGGATACGCTTGTAATGGTTGTGTACCGCGACCGAAAGGACTTTCTTGGCTGACTCCTGGCCGATTACATGTTGATCGAGTTCGCGCCTGATCTCAGCTGGTTTTGGTACGCGCAGCGTTGTAGTCTGCCGCCGGGCATCCTCGTTCAGTTCTTTATCCAGGATGCCCTTACAGACATTGATACAATTGTCGCAGATGTAGACACCTGGGCCGGCGATTAATTTGCGGACTTCTGCGTGGCTCTTTCCACAGAAGGAGCACATCGTCAGATTAGAGGCCCGTGCCATACGACTTACTAAACCGTTCTAAAAGATACCAAGAAACCTTTCACGAAGCCAGTGCCCTATCACCATTTTGCGGAAGCGCCTCTGCCTTGAGATCCTTGCGCGACTTCACCACTTCGTCGACCAAACCGTACACTCGCGCTTCGTCCGCTGACATCCAGTAGTCGCGGTCGGAATCGAGTTGAACCTGCTCCTCGGTTTTGCCTGTATGCTGTGACAGGATGTGGATCAACCGCTTCTTGATCTTGAACATCCATTCGACCGTGCGTTCGACGTCGCTAGCAGTACCCTGGGCACCACCGGAGACTTGGTGGATCATAATGTCCGAATTCGGTAACGCATACCGTTTTCCACGGGTCCCGGCAGCCAGTAGCACTGCTCCCATGCTCGCCGCTATGCCAACGCAATAGGTTGCTACGTCGCAGGTAACGAACTGCATCGTATCATAAATCGCCAATCCAGCCGTGACCGAGCCGCCAGGCGAATTGATGTACAGATTGATAGCCTTCTTCGGATCTGCCATTTGCAGAAAAAGCATCTGCGCCACCACCAAGTTGGCAATATGATCGTCGATGGCCGTCCCAATGAATACGATCCGATCGTTTAGCAGGCGGCTATAAATATCGACGCTCCGCTCTCCCCTTCCCGTCTGCTCGATAACCATGGGAACCAGGTATGAGCTTGGCTTAGAATAGTTAAATTTCGACATGATAAAACGGCCCAGGTTATCGGTTTAGTTGAGGCTCCGAACTCGTTTCGACGTTAGCATTCAAGGTTAGGAAATCAAGGACCTTGCCGACCTGGATCTCGTCGACCAGCTGCGGAATTGCCCCTTTTTTATCCAACTCCGATATCGTTTTCTCGTACGACATCCCATGTTGCGCTGCCAAGGATTCCACCCGACGTTTCAATTCCGGCCCACTCACCTCGATTTTCTCGACTTCTCCAATCCTGGTAAGGATAAAGCTTGCTTTGAGCCGGTCTTTCGCACTGCGGGACGCCACGTTCATGATCTCTTTTCCACTCTCCCGCAAGGCATCTTCACTAACGCCTCTCAGTTGGTTTTGCTCCACAATCTCCGACATGATTCGGCGGGTCTCATCCTTGACATAGCTCTGGGGCAACTCGCATTCGACCCTTTGGGTTAGAAAATCAACAATCTGGTTGCGCTTAGATCTCTCAATTTCTTCGGTCTTTTGCTCAGTGAGCCTTTCCCGCAACTGACCTCGGAGTTGGTCCAAGGTCAGACCAGGGGCGATCTGGGCCGCGAACTCGTCGTTCAATTCCGGCAATTCCATCCGCTTCAGCGCCTTCATTTCCACCTGGAAGTGGATCACGCGGTTCTGCAGAGATTTGACCGGAAAATCTTCAGGCGGTTTGAGATCAAATTCACGCCGTTCTCCGATTTGCATTCCAAGCACAGCGGGGCCAAACCCCGGCAACAAACTATCTTCCTGCAGCTTGATCCAGAAATCTTTCCCGTTGCCCAACCGCTTGGGAGCGTCCGGAATCACCTCGAGGAGTGGCTGGCCATCGACCGTGGTGTCGAAGTCGATCACCCCGAAGCCCCCCATTTCAAGCGCGCCATCGGCTTGTTCGGTAAACGTAGCGTGCCGCTCGCGGAGCCGCTCCAGAGCAGTTTCAACTTCCGAATCTGACACTTCAAGCGGTGGTACCTTCACCGGAATCCCTTTGTATTCAGGGAGTTCAAAAGCCGGGGAGGTAACCACGGTCGCCGTGAAACGCATGCTGCGTTCCGGCGTAAATTCAACATCCTCAACGTTAGATACGGACAATACTCGCAGGCCTTTTTCCTGAATTGCTTCTTTAGTCGATTGGTTAACGAGTTTTCGCGTTAACTCTTCCTGGATTTCTTTGCGAAATTTTGATTCGACCACGTTCGGAGGGGCTTTCCCAGGCCGGAAACCGCGTATCCGGGCAACCTGTTGGAACCCCTTTACGACATCGTTCCATTCTTTGGTTACGCGTTCCGGGGGTAACTCGACCCTCAACGACGCCAAACAATTCGGTAAATTCTCAACTTCTACGTTCATGGAATCTAAGCGAATGCCAAGCCTAGACCTGATCCGCTATCGGGGCAAGGGGCCGGTAGGGCGAAAAACTCGGCGCCCAGGACCAGTTTCAGGAGTCAGGGCCAGAATCCAGGAGCCAGGAGGTGCTGGACGAAGGAAAGCACGTAGGTTCAAAGCAATCACGACGTCAATAACCAATGGCTAAAGGCCAGGATTCCTCCTTGGATAAATCTGGACGGGGATCCAGCGTATTCCTGAATCAGGGCCTCCTGACTCCTGGGTTCTAGCTCCTGACTCCTGAAACTGATCCCGCGGCGCGCCGAGTTTTTCGCCCTACCGATCACGGACCTCGACGTCCGGAAACGTTCACAATCCGCTTTCGGCCACCCAACGATGAATATCACCCTCTCCAACTGGACCGACCACTGCCAGGCCCATACGAGCGGGGTCAAAACAGAGACGCGCGACGGCTTGAACTGCTTCGGGAGTGACTTCTTTGACTCTCGCTTGGACTTCTTCTGGATGAATCACGTACTCGTAAGCGATGATGGATTCCCCCATCCACATGATTTGGTTAGTGGTGCTCTCCAAGCTAAGCTCGTTTTGGCCGATCGTATACTCTTGCGCCTGGCGCAGTTCTTTTTCGCTCGGCGGCTCCGCACAGAACCTCTCCAATTCAAGGCGGATTGCCTTCAGGGCATTCTTTAATTTGCCTGGCTCCAATCCAACGCAAATGCTCATCAGCCCTGAATCTTCGAGCACCAACGTTCCACTATGCACCGAGTAACAGTAGGCGTAGCGCTCTCTGAGCTGTTGGAACAGCCGGGAACTCATATTTTCGCCCAGGATAACACTGAGAAGCTTTAGAGCGTGACGCCGGTCATCGTTTCGATCGATGGCGTGATAACCCAGCGCTAAATGCGTCTGTTCGGTTCCTTCCTTGGCGATCGCCATCCGGTTTTGCAGCTTGGTCCCATTCCAACGATCAAATTCCGGAGGACCTCCAGCCGGAAGGTCCGCCATGGAGGATTCGAATTTGCTGACGACCTCGTCATGGAGGCAACGTCCTGCCACTGTGATGACCGTGGTGCATCCGTTATAGTTTCGCTCGATGTATTGCACCAGATCACGACGGCGGACCCGGCCGATCGATTCGATCGAACCGGTTAACGGCCGGCCCAAAGCGTGACGCGGCCACATGACTTCGCTTAACAACTCTTGCGAGAATTGAGCGGGTTGATCCCGATACATCAAAATCTCTTCGCGAATCACATCGCGCTCCCGCTCAATCTCGACATCGGCCAAGACCGAGTTGCGAAACATGTCGGTCAACACATCCGCCAGAATATCGAAGTAATGAGCGGCCGCTTTCGCATAGAAGCAGGTGTGATCTTCGGTGGTGAAAGCATTGATAAATCCGCCCACGCCTTCCACCTCTTCCGTCAAGCTCTGCGCGCTCCGGGTTTTGGTTCCCTTAAATAGAAGATGCTCAAGAAAGTGAGAGATACCGCAGTGTTCTTCGGGTTCGTGACGTCCGCCTATTGCGACCCAGACCCCCACGCTGACGCTCTTCATCTGAGGCATCTCGCAGGTCGCTACCCGAATCCCGTTCCTGAGCTTTGTTGTCTGATATACCATTGCTTAGATCTTCAGACGTAAAATTTGCGGCGGCATCATGTTTCAGTCGCTACTTTGCTTGTCTCCAGGCTGAACAAGCTGCGAGCTAATTCCAGATCAGTCGGATACGTCACCTTCACATTCCAGTCTCCGCTCTGCAGTAGGCGCACCGGAAATCCGGCCATTTCTACCGCTGATGTCTCATCCGTTACTCTCACCCCGCGAGCAAGCACCAACTCGTACGCGGTAACCAACCAATCTCGCCTGAAGATCTGTGGCGTTTGCATCGTCCACAGACCCGAGCGGTCAATACTACCGACCAACAAACCATCATTATCAGCTTTTTTCAATGTCTCTACCACTGGCACCGCTAATGCAACAGCTCCGCATTTAGTTGCGAGGTGCATCGCTTTCGAAATAGTCGAGCTCGAGATGAGAGGCCTGGCGCCATCGTGTACGGCGACGAGTTCAATACTTTCACTTAAAGCTCCCAAGCCTTGCCAGACCGACAAATAGCGCTCTGCACCGCCGGTCACGACCGCTGCCACTTTCTTTAGCCCACATTCTGCAACCAAGCCGCCGAAGTTCTTAATGCGTTCTTCGTTCGCGACCAAGACGATCTCGTCCACTTCAGGACAGTTTTCAAATCGTTCTAAGGTCCGGATAAATAAAGGTCTGCCTCCCAAGTCCGCAGTGAGCTTGTCGAAACCCATTCGCTGACTATTGCCCGCGGCCACTACAATCGCTGCTCTCATTAGAAAGGGCCAGAGTCGCAATTAACCGAGGCCAATCGGCTATACAAGCCGATCCGCTACGAAATGACAAGTGAAAAGGCGCGGGGCATGACGGTTCGCGGTGGCAGCTCCGGTGACTGCACGGGTAAAGTCGGACGCCATTGTGGACGTGATCGAATGGGACCTATGACGAGGCGCATCAGCGCCAACCGCGAACTGTGAACCGTGAACGGCGAACCGAGAACCCTTCCTCAGGGGAGAGCTTCCCGAACATATTGACTGAGCGTCTTACCATCGACACGGCCCGCGGCCTTTTCCGTCGCGATTTTCATCACTTGACCGAGCTGAGCCTTCGAGGTGGCTTTGCTCTCGGCAATCGCTTCTTGAACCAGCGCCTTTGCCTCCTCGTCCGACAGCGGCTTAGGCAGATATTGGTTGAGCATCTCCATTTCGCGCCTCTCTTTATCAGCGAGTTCGGGGCGGCCGCCCTTATCAAAACCGGCGATTGAGTCTTCCCTCTGCTTGACTTGTTTGCGGATAACTACCAGGGCTTCGGGATCAGACAGTTTTCCACCCGCTCCATATTTCTCAATGGTGGCATTCATTAGCGCCGATTTCGTCATCCGCAAAACGGAGAGCCGTTCGGCCTGTTTCGCTCGCATCGCCTCTTTAAGATCAGCCTCGATCTGGTCTTGGATCGTCATGGAGAAACGTAGATTAAGAAACGATCGAGAACGAGCGGAAACGAGTACCGAATATTGGTGGGGCGAGGGTCCCGAAAGACCCAACGCGATACTAGGGTTTAGGATAATTCGATGCCGGACGCAATGTTAGGCCGAAAAGTGCGCCGAGCCGTTTCCCCTGATGTGCCACCGTCTTAGGACCGATCACACGATAGACCGGCGGCTCGGCGAGGAGCTGACATTGCAAACGTTGAGTTAAAGACAGCGAGATGCCCTGCGAATATGCGTTCGCAAGTCCGGAGCCTCGCCCCACCAACGATCCCACGTGTTTCTCCTGGCTGAAAAGCCGAAATTCAGGCAATATAGCGGCATGCGTTTGCACGTGGCTGTTGCTGTACTGGGTTTCTGTTTTCTTCAGGCTTTCCCGGCAACTGCTTCGCTTCCGTTCAGCACTGTTTTTAGAGGCGAACCAACCTTTGATATGTTGGTGCGCACAGCAGAGCAAGAAGCCTGGCGTTCGCGGCCACTGGGAGAACGAATGGTTCTGGTCGGGAAAGCTTTGCTGGGGACACCTTACCGGAGTTTCACTCTGGAAATTGACGATCGTGTCGAGGCGCCTTCTGTCGATCTCCTCGGGATGGATTGTTGGACTTTTTACGAAATCGCTCTTGGATTCTCCCGAATGCTCGAATTGAAATCGAGCGGATACACTCCTCAGGATCTTTTGACCATGATCGAGCTGGATCGCTACCGGGGGGGACATTGCAACGGTATCTATACCTCCCGCCTGCACTTCCTTGAGGACTGGATCTACGACAATGAGAGGCGCGGCTTAGTAAAGAACCTTACGGTCAGCCTTGGCGGAGTTCCGATGCAAGGCCGTTATCTCAACGAGATGAGCCGGTATTGGCGGAGCTCACGTTATCTCCGGCACAATCCGGGCTTGGTCCCTGCAATTCGTTACATGGAAGAAACGGTTGCTTCCCGACCTATCTACCACATCCCGCGAGAACGCATCCCTGCCATCGAATCGAAGATCCGGAGCGGTGATATCATCTGCATCACGGGGCGCGGTCCTGAAGGATTTACTGAGCACGTCGGAATCGCGTATCGGGACGGGGTCGGTGTATTGCATTTTATGCACGCCTCCAAGGACGAACGCCAAGTAATGATCGATGTCGCCTTGCGTCAGTACGTCTACCGGTATCACAAGTTCGCCGGAATCATGGTAGTACGACCGCTTGATGTGAGCCCAGGCGAAAACTCGCACGTTGCTTCCACGCAGTGACCGGGCGCGTCTTTTGGCGCTGCACGAGAAGTAATCAGTAATCAGTAAGTCAGTCATCAGTGGGCCCTAGGGGAAAGTGGATCCTATCTGACCGCTGGAAACGCCGACCAACTGTCGCAATACCTCGCACCTTGACGTTGAATGGAAGCAAAACCGGGGAGCCACTGCATTTACTGATTACTGTTTTACTGATTACTGATTACTTTCGCCCGCAGCGCCCGAGACAAATCATCACCCAAAAGCTCGCTAAGCCCCCACTTCTGCGCCATAATTCAACCATGCCGGCGACACCTTCTACGATGGTAGAGCTAGGGCGGCAAGCCTCGGATTTCCACCTGCCGAGTGTAGCCGATGGCAGGATGGTCAGCCTAGCTGATTTTGCTTCGAATCAGGGTCTGTTGGTGATGTTTATTTGCCGGCACTGTCCCTATGTGTTGCACGTCAAACCTGAGTTGGCTCGGTTGGCGTCGGATTACATCGGGAAGAGCATCGGCGTCATTGGGATCAGCTCGAATGACGCCCAGCATTATCCCGATGACGCTCCGGAGAAACTGATCGAACTAAGCCGGGACCTGGACATCCCGGTTCTTTATGACGAAAGCCAGGCGGTAGCCAAAGCATACCAGGCCGCATGCACCCCGGACTTTTTCTTGTTTGATGAAAAGCGGAGACTTGTCTACCGCGGCCAGCTCGACGACAGCCGGCCCGGGAACAATCGCCCGTTAACCGGCCGTGATTTGCGATCTGCCATTGACGCGGTTCTCTCGGGTAAACCGATCGCAACCGAACAGCGGGCGAGTATCGGGTGTAACATCAAATGGAAGCCTGGTAACGAACCTGATTATTTCCGCTGAGAGAGGCTGGGCCCTTGGTAGGGCGAGGCTCCTGAATGGCCGGGAGATTTTCGCAACGCAGCTATCGGGCCGAACATTGTCGTTGGCAGTGCCTTACATCTGCCGAGCCGGGCCCAGCGCTCACCAACGCTACTGGTCTTCGTATGGTATCGCGACGTTTTTTCACGCTGCGACATTAAAGACCGGCGGCTCGGCGGTCTGTAGGCCTAGCATCCCCTGCCTAGCACTCAATTGTCGTCTTTGGAAAAAGGTTAAGACCATGCAGGAGCCTCGCCCCACCGAACAGGCAGTAAATGTTCACTTGAACATATATCCCTCCCGTGCATGTTACCCACATGCATCCGTCAACTGCTCCAAATCTTACCGGTTGGGGTGAGAAGATCGTTGGGCGGGGTTCAAGCATCAATCCGGTAAACCGGTTCGAGGCGTTGCACTATGATGTCGATGAATGGTGCGATGCCGGATCTCCGTCACACATCCGAACGCAGGTCTTTCAGGACGACACTCAAACCATCATTGCACGCAACCAAAGTCCGGATATCGGTTTTGAAACCAGCGTCAACCCGTACCGCGGGTGCGAACACGGTTGCGCTTACTGCTACGCTCGGCCAACCCATGAGTATCTGGGGTTCTCGGCTGGAATCGATTTCGAGTCAAAAATCCTGGTAAAATTGAACGCTGCCTCCCTCCTGGCAGCCGAGTTAAACCGGCCCAACTGGCGGCCACAGACTCTGACCATGAGTGGGGTCACGGACTGTTATCAGCCCATCGAACGGAAGCTCAAGATCACGCGTGCCTGTCTGCAGGTGCTAGCGGATTTTCGGAACCCGACTTTCATCGTTACAAAAAACCATTTAGTAACCAGGGACTGCGATCTCTTGGCCAGTCTGGCTGCGCATGAGGCGGCCGGAGTCACCATCTCGATCACCACGTTGGACGCTAGCCTGGCCCAAAAGTTAGAACCGCGAGCCTCTAATCCCCGTGCTCGGCTCGCGGCGGTGCGGGAGTTAGCAAACGCTAACATCCCGGCGGGAGTCAACGTCGCTCCGATTATCCCAGGGCTGAATGATCACGAAATACCAGCTATCCTGGCGGCTGCCGCTGAAGCCGGCGCTCAATTCGCCTACTACACGATCGTGCGTCTGCCATTAGCTGTTTCCACGATTTTCAGCAACTGGCTCGAGACGCATTTCCCGGATCGTAAGAACACGGTTCTTCGGCGGATCCAATCGATGCGGAATGGTAAGCTCAACGAATCCGCATTCGGCCTGAGGATGCGGGGAGAAGGGATTCTCGCCGAACAGATCCGCCAAATTTTTGATGTCAGTTGCCGGCGGGCTGGATTAAAGCAGGACTATGTAGAGCTGAACACAAAAGCGTTCCGCCGCATCGAACCGAATCAGTTGGGACTGGATTTGTAGAGTAAATTGGTGGGGCGAGGGCCTGCCGCGCAGCAGGCTTGGCGGAGGCCGGCTCCTTCATGATCTGACCCCATTTCCAAGGAACAGAAATGGGTGCTGCCCAGGATGCGCAGGGCTGGCAGACCCGCCGAGCCACCGGTCTTTAAGGTGGCAGCCCGACAAAATGTAGAGCCTTGGTGAGCGCTGGGCCCGGCTCGGCAGCGGTACAGCATTGTCCACGAGAATATTCGGCTCGATAGCGGCGTTGCGAAAATCTGCCGACCCATTCGGGAGGCTCGCCCCACCACAGCGTTGACTGGGTAGTTCCCCCATGCGTACCTGACGCTTCCGCCTTATGCATCAGAAGCTCAGGCCATCTCATCACGTCCAAGCAACGATCGGTTTGGCGCTGGCCTGTCTTTTCTGGGGGTTGAGCTTTCCGGCCAGCAAAGCGCTCACCCTTCTTTACCTCAAAGAAATCCCGGCTGAGTCGAGCTGGTTCGTCGTCGGTTTACAGGGAGCCCTCCGCTTCGGCATCGCAGGGATCGTCATGGTCTTTTTCAGTTGGCGAGCCCTACCGTCGTTGACGACGGGCGAGCGCACGCAGGGTCTCTTACTGGGGCTCTTCGGAGGCATCGGCATGGTCTTTCAAGTGGACGGACTAGCGTATACCCCCGCTTCCACGTCCTCGTTTCTGACTCAGACCTACTGCATTTTGGTGCCGCTATATTACGCGATCGTCGGGCGACGTTTCCCTCGTCCAGTTCAGCTAATCGCAACCGCGGGCGTAATCGCAGGAATCGTCATTCTGAGCAAGATCGATTGGAAGCAATTTCGTATGGGCCGAGGCGAATGCGAGACCCTGCTGAGCACGATCTTTTTCACGGGGCAGATTCTGGTCCTGGATGCTCCTCGATTCTTTCAGAACCGCACCAAGTTGGTTTCTTCGGTAATGTTTCTCAGTACCGCATTGGTGTTTGCCATCGTTTCTATTCTATCAAACCGATCGTTCAATAGTTACAAGATTGCCGCCGGCATCGGCCAACAGTTCTATCTAATCGCCATTCTCGTGACCTTCTGCACGTTGCTGGCCTTCAATTTGATGAATCGTTGCCAGAAATATATTCCGGCCGGCGAAGCCGCTTTGATTTACACCCTGGAACCGGTCTCAACCTCTTTGTTCGCAACCTTCTTACCAATCTGCTTATCAAAACTAGTTGGGGTTGAGTACGACAACGAACAACTCTCAACCAGCCTCTTGGTCGGCGGCGGCCTGATCCTGTTCGCGAACTTGGTGATGCAAATCTGGGGTCACACCCCCGTGGCGCACGCTGGCGAAACCCCGGCACCTGTGACACCGCACCCGGGCGACCTGGTGGATTAACAGCGGTGACAACCCTCACCAGGCGCTTCATTCTCCCGACTTCGCCGACGTTCCTCTTATGGAGCGTGCCTCGCTTGCGAGGCCGACTTTGAGCGGGTGGCAGCGCAAAACGTGGGGCTACGTCAGGCAGGCTGTCCTCGTCGTCGTCCGCGTCCTCGAATCCGGCCACGCGGAGTGATGGAGTGCGGGAGTGTTGGAGTACTGCGCCAGGTTCGAATTGCACCCGCGTAGCGGGTTGAAGATGCTCACCAGGCGCATCAAAATTCGTGCTCGTGCTCGTCCTCGTGCTCGAAAAGTGGGGTTGGGGTAGCGGAGTGTTGGAGTATTGCGCCTGCTGCGAATTGCATCCCGCTTGCGGGTAGGTGGTGGAAGGGAGCCTCTTTGGCGCCAGCCTTAGAATCCCGTGCTGTTTGTCGCGTTGCGCGTGTGTCCTAAAAATGTGTCTACCGGCGGCTCCCGAGAATAACCCAGCGCTCCGCATATGCATCACGCCTAGATATCAATCACACCGCCCAACAGAAGCCCTGGGTGAAGCATCACGTTGGGTAATTCCCGGGATCCGCCTGCTTGGCCCCCGTTTTGGCCAGACTAGCGCCCAGACAAAGATCGCGGGATCTTAGCGCACGCGCCAAAGCGGTTCCCCTCCAAAAACGCCGAGACTTGACAGGGCGGTCTAGCCGAATCCACACTGCCACCATGCGCCGCTGTTACCTTCTACTCGCCTTGGCCGGGTTTGCGCTTAACGGCTTCGGCCAAGACGCTTCCGACTGGTCAAAAGTCGCGGGCCTCGAGAAACAACGCGAGGAAAAACCGCCGGCTGGAGAAAATGCGGTAGAATTCTACGCCGGGCGAAAGAAAGCGCTCCACGATGCAGCCGCAGAGTTTTTGCAGATGCATCCGGACGATCCGAACGGCGCCAGCGCTCTATTGTGGAAGATCGATAACACCGAGTTTTCAGGACCGGCCGAACAAAGAACGGCTCTGTTGGCGGACCTCTCCGCTGAAACTGACGCGTTTTTAAAAGCCCATGCGCAGCCGGCAGCGACCGAAACCCAGATTCGAGAAACCTTACTCTACTGCTATCTGGACAATGACGATCTGATTCATACACCGCAACAAGCAGGGGATCTGGCGACCAAAATCGGACAGTTCCTGGTGGATCACCCACAAGCTGAGAACCGGGTCAAACTTCAAATCGTGCAGTTCGGCTTGTTGTTGAAAGAAGATCAGGCTAAAGGGATGGCTTTTCTGGAGCAGCTCAGCAAAGACTCAAACTCCGAACTGGCTGAGGCGGCCAAAGCTGCCCTGTCAAAAGCACGCCTGGTCGGCACAAAGCTGGACCTTTCGTTTGTGGATTCCAAAGGCCAGCCCGTCGATCTAAACCAATTCTCCGGAAAAGTCGTGCTGATCGATTTCTGGGCATCATGGTGTCCGGATTGCGCTAGGGAGATGCCACAGGTCCAACAACTCTACCGGACCTTTGAGTCCAAAGGGTTCGCGATTCTCGGTGTTTCCTTGGACAAAGACCGGCGCGCCATGGACAACTACATCGCCAAACATCTAATCCCCTGGCCTCAATATTTTGACGGAAAAGGTTGGAAGAGTGATCTGGTGACGAAATACTCCGTTCACGAGATTCCGGAGATGTGGATCATCAACAAAAAGGGTGTAGTTGAGACAACTTCCGCCGATGTTACCCAATTGACCTCTACCGTGCAGCGCCTGGTAGCAGAATAGTAGGCCTTGAAGATGAGTGAGCAGCCTGCTGCCATCGGCGTCATCGGAGGAAGCGGCCTTTATCAGATTGGCGGCTTGGAATCGACCAGGGAGATAGAGATTGATACTCCTTTTGGAAAGCCTTCCGACACGATTGTGGCCGGGCTTTTAGGGGGCCGGCCGGTTTACTTTTTACCTCGGCACGGACGAGGCCATCGGATCTTGCCAACCGAATTGAACCATCGGGCAAACCTATTCGCGTTGCGCTCCCTGAACGTCAGGTGGCTCATCAGTGTCGGCGCCGTGGGCAGCCTTCAAGAGAATTACCATCCTCGCGACATTGTACTGCCCTCTCAGTTCTTTGATCGAACCAGTCAAAGAGCTTTGTGGACCTTTTTCGGTGAAGGCATCGTCGCCCACGTTTCCTTAGCGGATCCAGTGAGTTCCAAGTTGAGAGCAATTACGGCAGAGGCTGCGCGGGAGGTAGGTTGCCGGGTTCACGATGGCGGAACCTACGTCAACATGGATGGACCGGCTTTTTCGACTCGAGCCGAATCCGAGTTCCATCGAAAAATGGGGTTCGATGTGATCGGTATGACCAACCTACCGGAGGCAAAACTTGCTCGCGAAGCAGAGATCGCCTTTGTGGCAATCAGTCTGGTAACAGACTACGATTGTTGGAAGCTTGACGATGAGCCGGTAACGGCGGAAACGGTGATTGAACATCTGCTGGCGAACGCTGAGGCGGCTCGACAGATTATCCCAAAGGTAGTCGAGCAGATTCCGGACGAGCCAAGTTGGCCGGAGCATCGAGCCTTGGATTCCGCTCTGATTACTGATCGGAAACTTTGGCCGCCCGCCACGGTTAAGAAGTTAGAAGTCATTTTGAAACGATTTTTGTGAACATGCGTTATCTCCTCGGTTGGTTTTTCGCGCTTTTTAGCGTGATCTCTTGGGCAGCGGCTGAAGACACACCGGCAGCGAGTCCAAGTCCTTCGCCGTCACCGGCATCATCGCCAGAAGCGTCCGGCGCCGCATCAAAGCCGGCAACCTGGTTCAGCGTAAACGTCGATGGCCCGTACATTGCGATGACTTTCGATGACGGGCCAAGCCCAGAGACCACTCCCCGTCTCCTGGACATCCTTAAGCAGCGAAACATCAAAGCGACCTTCTTTATGATCGGTCAGAATGCCGAACGCAATCCAACCATCGTTCAACGAATTCTGGCGGAAGGACACGAGATCGGGAACCACTCTTGGACACATCCTCAACTTTCGAAACTGTCTGACGATCGGGTCACAGAAGAGATCACTAAGACGCAAGCGGCGATCAAGAATGCATCTGGCTATACGCCGGTTATACTAAGGCCGCCGTACGGCGCGATCACCGCTCGCCAGAAGGATTGGATCGAGAAGCAATTCGGGCTCAGTGTCATCATTTGGTCAGTCGACCCTTTCGATTGGAAGCGGCCGGGCGCCTCTGTGATTGAGCAACGGATTCTGGCGGGTGCACGCCCTGGGGCGATCATTCTCTCCCACGATATTCATAAGCAAACCGTCGATGCGATGCCGGCCACCCTCGATGCGCTCGCTCAAAAGGGGTTCAAATTCGTGACCGTGAGTCAATTGATTGCGATGAACAAACCCAAGAGCAGCGCCACCCCCAGCCCGCAATCGGGTCCATCGGCTAGTCCTCACTCAAGTCCGGCGAAGAAACATGCTAAACTGGCTGCTGGTCAATAAGACATGGGACGTATGAGTCGACTCCCCTAAGTCGCATATGTCCCATTCGGACCGCGTCTCCTCGTTGGCTATCGGCTATTGGCTGTTGGTCATCCGCGTAGCGCCCGCAGGACGATTCTGCTACCATAGCCGCATCGATGGTAGTTGAGGCATATCTCGAGGCTCGAACTCGGCTGGCCGGTGCGGTGGGAAGCTTGGTTTCTCTCGCCAGAGAAACCGACGAGAGCCAGGAAACGGTGGAGACATTGCAGACTCTTTCCCGCAGTCTGGCCGATCCGCTGCTTTTTGTGGTGGTGGGCGAAGTCAAGGCAGGTAAATCGTCTTTGCTGAACGCAGTATTCGGACAAGAATTCTGCAAAGTCGACGTGTTGCCGGCCACCGATAAGATCTACGTCTTCAAGTATGGAGAGACCGAGCACGATGTACCGGTATCGGACCACTTGACGGAGCGTTATCGCTCGATCCCGTTTCTTAAGAATTTCAACATTGTTGATACGCCGGGCACCAATACGATCGTCGCCAGTCACCACGAGATCACGACCAGGTATATCCCGCTAGCGGATCTAATTGTGTTCGTTTCTTCCGTAGTGAATCCTTGGGGCGCCTCAGCCTGGGATTTTCTTAAGCTGCTCGGGAATCGATGGAAGAAAAACATCGTGTTTGTCTTACAACAAGCGGATCTGCGTTCGCCGGAACAGGTCCAGGACATTATAAAGTATCTGGGTCAAGTTATTCTTCAGCATCTGGGCTCGAGCCGGCCGATCTTCGCTGTTTCCGCTTTGAAGGCGCTACAGGCGAAACTGGCCTCGAATCCGCCGGACGAGAAGCTTTGGCAAGAAAGCAACTTTGCCTCCCTAGAGAATTGGATTTCTGAGACGGTGACCCAAAGCGAAGAGCGAGCCGGCAAGCTACGTTCGACCGCTCAAACCGCCCAGGTTGTCGCCAATTCGATCCAGGTTCGTCTGCAGAGCTCCCTGGACCTGCTCAAATCGGATCAGGAAAAGTTGGGGACGATTCGGCGATCACTAGAGGCTAGAAAAGGCCAAACCATCCGGCAGGTAGGCGGTTTTATCCGCGAGATGGAAATGGCTTACGATAACTGCAGGGAGCGAGGCGAAAAACTGCTCGAGGAACGGCTGACCCTGACGCAAACGCTCAAAATGATTTTTTCCGGGGGCCGTTGGGAAAAGGACTTTCAGGATCAAGTAGAACGAGATGTCAGGACAAAGGTACAGGAACAGATCGAACACGCGCTCGGGCTGCTCGAATCGGATCTGCGCGGCATTTGGCAGGACTTGCAGGATCGAGTACAAGCTCAATTCGATAGCGACACCAAACGACAGGTACGTCCAGCGCTGCCCGGGTTCTTGAGCCAGCGGGGAATCATTCTGCAAAAACTCCAGCTTACCCTCCTTGAACAAACCTCAGACGCGAAGATCAAAGAGCAGCTGCAGAGTTGGTTTGGCGAGACCGCTCGTTGGCTCCGGGTCCCGGCCGGGGTAGCGGCTGCCGGTGGAGTCTTTACGATCATTGCCGCCCTGGCCCACGCCGCGATTCTGGATGTAACCGGCACCGTAGCCGGCGTCGCTGCCGCAGCGGGAACATTGTATGCCGTCCTGCGACGTCGCCATATTTTGAGGGAATATCGCCAACGGATGAATCAGAAACGAGCCGAACTTGCAGAGGCTGTCGGGACTCAATTACGCAACGCCATCACGGCGTTCTACCACGAAGTCGCGGCTACGTTCGATCCGTTAGAGAGCTTCTGCGTTGCCGAAGCGCACCGCATTTTGCCGTTAAGAGAGCGCGTCGACGAGATCGAGCGCTCCCTGGTCGAGCTTAAGCAGGGGATGGATCTTTAGGGACGATGTCCTGCTCATCCGGGCCTGGCCAGCGCTAAGTGGACGAAGTGGACTTAGTGGACACAGTGGACCTTGAATCGGAGGAACGTCCACTCGGTCTACTGTGTCCACTAGCGCCGATGTTCGCCGGCTCCACCAGCGCCCGCTTCGCCCTTACGCCCTTACGCCCATAACGCCGACACGCCGACACGCCCTACCAGCTCCTCCTAGACGCGACGTTCCCAGTGTGGCAGGGTCCGCCCCAACATTTCTTCATGAGCCGCTTTTTGCGTAGACTGGTCAGTGCCGTCGCTATGTGGGCGATAGCCTTGGCGGTTATTTTTACCGGAAACGAAGTCGTTTTCTTCCTCTTGATCGCCGTGCTGGGTCTGGCCGGTCTTTGGGAATACTTCCAGATGATCGAGAAATCGGGGATGCGCTGCTTCAAAGCATTCGGCATCTGCTGCGGTGCGGCTTACTTCATTGGAAGTTTCCTGTTCTTCCGGTCAAACGGACCTGACGCCAACTACAACTTCGAGACTCTCGTTCTCCTGGTCTTCTTATTCGGAGTCTTTGCGCGGCAAATGTTTCGACCAACCACCAAACAAGCGCCTTTGGAAACGATGGCATACACCTTGTTCGGGTTGCTCTATGTCTCCTGGTTGTTCAATTTTTTGACGAAGATCATTTACGTCCCCCCGCGAGACCCGAATGGCCATCCGGTTGGCCAATATTTCGTTATTTACCTAGTTATCGTCACCAAGTTCAGCGACATGGGCGCATATCTCGTGGGCAGCAAAATCGGACGTCATCTGATGGTCCCCCACATCAGTCCCGCCAAAACCTGGGAAGGATTCATCGGGTCTCTCGTGTTTGCAGTGCTGGGAAGTTATTTAGCGACGTTGTTGTTCCACAGCGAATTACACGCACTGAACTGGTTGCACGCGTTGGTCTTAGGCTTGCTTATTGGCTCAGCTGCGGTGGTCGGCGACCTCGGTGAATCGATTTTAAAAAGAAGCACGGGCGTTAAAGACTCCGGTTCCGTCTTGCCCGGAATAGGCGGTGTGCTAGACCTAATTGATAGCCTCTTGTTTACTGGTCCTTTGCTTTACTTTTATCTTAGGCTTTTAGCCCGATGAGAAAACGCCGTGTCATTCTCCTGGGCGCTACCGGGTCGATTGGGTCTAGTGCCATCAAAGTAGCGGAAACCATTCCAGATCGGATGCAGATCGTCGGTATGGCCGCTAATCGCAATGCCCGGCTGCTAGCCCAGGCCGCCAACCGCACGCGCCCGGAAGCGATTTGCCTGGTCGACGAAGCTCACTTGGATGAACTGCGATCCTGCCTGAACTACTCACCAGAAATCCTAACCGGTGAGACAGGCCTCGAAACGCTCGCTCGCAGTGGCGGTGCGGACCTCGTACTGGTGGCGATTGTCGGTACGACGGGGCTGAGACCCGCTCTGGCCGCGATCGAGACGGGAAAAGATCTCGCAGTCGCAAGCAAAGAGATCTTGGTAATGGCAGGCGAAACCGTGATGACGCAGGCGAACCAAAAAGGCATCAAAGTGTTGCCGGTGGATAGCGAGCACAACGCAATTTTTCAGTGCCTGGAGGGCAAACCAAAGCACGAAATCAGGAGTCTTATTTTGACCGCCTCGGGTGGACCATTCCGGAAATTGAGTTCGGACCGGCTGGCTTCCGTCACGGTCGAAGACGCTCTCAATCATCCTACTTGGAAGATGGGTCGCAAAATCAGCATCGATTCGGCAACTCTCTTCAACAAGGGCCTCGAAATGATCGAAGCACGTTGGCTTTTCGATATCCCGATGGGTCAAGTTCAAGTCCTGGTTCACCCGCAAAGCATCGTGCACTCGATGGTCGAGTTTGTAGACGGTTCGTTACTGGCACAACTGAGCCATTCTGACATGTGTTTCCCGATCCAATATGCCATTACCTGGCCGGAACGAGTACCTAACGCCTTGAAACCGCTTCGGCTGGCCGAGCTTGGACGTCTAGACTTTGAAGAACCGCGATATGACGATTTCCCGGCCTTGCGGCTTGCAAGGCAAGCAGGCGAGACGGGAGGAACCATGCCGGCCGTTTTGAATGCCGCTAACGAAATCGCCGTCGAAGCCTTCTTGGGAGGCCAGATCACATTCCCACGGATCTGGTCTCTCGTAGAGGACACGATGAATCGATCGGACAATTTTGCCAGACCAAGCCTGGATGATATAATCCATGCTGACGGCCAGGCCCGAGATTTGGTTCGCGAGGCGCTGGCGCTGAAATAGAATATGATCCTGAATATCTTAAGGGTAGGGTTGATCGTCGTCGAGGTCCTGCTCATCTTTAATCTGCTCATCATCGTCCACGAACTGGGACACTTTCTCGCCGCCCGCTGGCGAGGTTTACATGTCGACAAATTTGGCGTCTGGTTTGGCCGGCCAATTTTGAAGCGTACGATCGGAGGCGTTGAGTTCAGTTTGGGTTGGATTCCGGCAGGAGGATTTGTGTTGCTGCCTCAGATGGCGACGATGGAAGCGGTTGAGGGTAAAGCCGGGGTCAGCGGCTCGGACTTACCCCCGATCAAGCCGATCGATAAGATTATTGTGGCGGCAGCGGGTCCAATCTTCAGCTTTTTGTTGGCCCTGCTTTTCGCGACTATCGTCTGGATGGTCGGCCGGCCCATGGCTGAAGCGGATACCACTACGACCGTTGGCTACGTCGCACCCGATGTGCCGGCTGCTAAGGCCGGCTTTAAAACGGGTGACAAGATTCTCGAAGTCGACGGTCACCCCGTCACTCGGTTCAATGGGATGGTGGACAGTATTACTTGGTACGTTGTCCGCAGCGAGGGCGCAGTCATTCCCTTTAAGGTTCAACGAGGCGATCAGATCCTAACTATCAACTCGGGCTTCGAAAAACCGGAGACCTCGGGTTGGGAGCGAAAGTCATTGCGCCAGGTCGGGCTGCAACCTGCTATTACTCCGATTATTGCGAAGGTAGCGCCCGACTCGGAAGCCGCGAAAGCCGGTTTGGAAGCAAACGACGAAGTTGTCGATATCGGCGGCGAGAAAATTTATTATCTGAAGCAGATATCGGAATGGGCGCAGCGACATGCTGGGCAAGCTCTCCCTCTCACCGTTGTCCGCGACGGACGCACCTCTCATATCGACATGCACCCGGGCCGGCTAGTGATTTCTGGCATTATCAAAAATAGCCCTGCGGATGTGGCCGGGTTGGAGGCCCGCGACAAGATCATCGCAGTGAACGACGAGCAGATCTACGACATCGACGCGATCAATCAATTCGTCGATGCCAATCCAGAGCAAGTACTCACTTTGACGGTTGAGCGCGGAAATCAGACGATCGCCGTCCGAATCCGGCCCGCTATACCGGATCGGCCGATTGCACAGGAAGGAAGAGTACACCCGATCATCGGCTTCTATACGGGCGAGAATACGGATGGGATTACGTGGGATGCAGGCGGCAAAATGACGACCTCACACATCTCTCCCATTGAACAGGTTTCGGCCGGCGTGGAAACGGTTACCAACACGATCGGCGCGCTACTCTCACCCCAATCGGATATCAAACTCCAGCACATGAGCGGCCCGGTCATGATCATGCGGACCTATTATCTGTTGTTTCAAAGCGAGTTTGGTTGGCAGTTGGCCCTCTGGTTCAGCGTGGTATTCAATATCAACCTGGCGATCATTAACCTGCTGCCTATCCCGGTGCTGGACGGCGGCCATATTCTTTTGGCAATTCTAGAGGCAATCCGGCGACGGCCGCTCAATATCCGGGTGCTCGAAGTGTTGCAGGGCGCCTGCGCCATCTTGCTGATCGGGTTCATTCTTTACGTCTCCTTCTACGACGTGCAGGACTCCGTTAGCGGAAATCAGAAACCGGCGTTTAACCACCCCGCTCAAACTGCGCCTTCCGAGAACCAATGACGACTCCAGCCTACTGCCCTGATCCGTGGTTGTACCACCGCCGCCTTACCCGCGAAGTCAAGGTCGGCAACGTAGGCGTTGGCGGCGACAACCCGATCCGTGTCCAATCCATGTTGACCTGTGATACCATGGACACCGAGACCTGTATTCAGCAGACTCTGGACTTAGTAAATGTCGGCTGCGAAATCGTCCGGATCACAGCGCCAACGGTAAAGGACGCCAAGAATTTACGGTCGATTAAACAAGGCTTGCTCGCGCGCGGATGTGATGTGCCTATCGTAGCCGATATCCATTTCAAGCCGGAAGCTGCGCTTGAAGCCGCGCACTGGGTCGAAAAAGTTCGGATCAATCCCGGCAACTACGCGGACTCGAAAAAATTCGCCATCAAAGAATATTCTGACGAACAATATCAAGAAGAACTGGAGCGAATCCGAGGTCGGTTTACCCCGCTGGTCAAGCTTTGCCAAGAGCGTGGGATCAGCATACGGATCGGCACTAATCACGGCTCCCTCAGCGACCGTATCATGAATCGATACGGTGATACTCCGCTTGGCATGGTGGAGAGTGCGTTAGAATTCGCGCGGATCGCTCGCGACCTCGGTTACCACGATTTCATCTTTTCGATGAAGGCAAGCAACCCGAAGGTAATGATCTGCGCGTATCGGTTGCTGGTTTCTCGCTTATATGCGGAAGGGCCGGATTGGAATTATCCACTGCACCTCGGTGTGACCGAGGCCGGTGACGGCGAAGATGGGCGGATTAAGAGCGCCATCGGGATCGGCTCACTGTTAGCCGACGGACTCGGCGACACCATCCGGGTCTCTTTGACCGAGGATAGCGTGTATGAGATCCCCGTCGCGCAAGCGTTAGTTGCCCCCTACAACACGGTCAACGCCGACACGCCCACACGCCCGCACGCCGATACGCTGCCTTTCGATCCGTTTCACTTCGAGAAACGGGAGACCGAAAAAATCCACGTGAACGGGGTGGATCTCGGCGGTGAGGAATTGATTCGAGTGGCCTTATCTCGGGCGAACTTTGAAAAGATCGCGCACAAGCTCGACAAGATGGGCGATTTCAAACCGGAGATTGTCGTTGAAGACTCCGGTGTTTTCGCTGTCGATCCGAGAGATGACGCCAAGATCGCTGAGATCAACAGCAACCCAGAACCTTGTCTGGTGACGGTCTCCGATCAGATCGATCTGCCCACGATCACCGCATTTCGGCTCCTGGCGGCTAAATCACAGAAGCAACATTCGATCCTGCTGAAGGACACGCTGGCCCCGGCGAACGACGCTCAAAAAGATTTTGTGCAAACCTTGCTGGAATCGGCCACTAATCTCGGAGCGCTGATTTGCGACGGGATTGGTGACGCCATCCTGGTACAGGGAGAACCAGCGCCCGGACAATCCCTGCGTCTCGCTTACAACATTCTGCAGGCTGCCGGCAGCCGCATCTTCAAAACCGATTACGTTGCGTGTCCTTCCTGCGGACGGACCTTGTTCAATCTTCAGACCACCACCGGTCGGATCAAAGCCTCGACCACTCACCTGAAAGGTGTGAAGATCGCCATCATGGGCTGTATCGTGAACGGCCCGGGCGAAATGGCCGACGCCGATTTTGGCTACGTCGGAGGCGCTCCCGGTAAAGTGAACCTTTACGTCGGTAAAACCGCCGTGAAATTCAATATTCCGGAAGCGGAGGCCGTGGATCGTTTGGTCGATCTAATCAAGGAGCATGGACGGTGGGTAGAAAAGCCGGTCCAAGCTGCTGAAGTGATGGCATAGCCCGGGCAGGATCGCTGCGGCCGCCGCCCATACACGCAACATAAGATAAGGGCACAGCCCTTGTCCCGTAGGGACTGCATAAGGGTAGCCAGGCATGAAATGCCTGGAAGAAGGCATCCCGAACCCGTCCCGTAGGGTACGGTATGATCGGGTGCAGCGGGTATCGCATTTTTCTTGGATGAAGGACAAGCCCGGGAGCCACGAATCACACCGTGCCCTTCGGGACGGGTCATGTCTGCGATTTTACAGGCATTTCATGCCTGGCTACCCTCATGCAGTCCCTACAGGACAAAAAACATCCGGTCGATTCGCATCCATTCGTAGTTTAGTCATTCCTTTAGTATGACTGGTTCACTCCCAAACATTGGATTTGCCGGCCTGGGCTGGCCTGGAGAACGTCACGCAGAAGGATTCATCGGTTGCTCCTTGGGCATTGCGCATGCCGCCTGCGACCTCAACCAGAAGCGTCTGGAGAAGTTCGTTACGACATTTCGACCGGCTCGAGCATTTACCGATTTTACGGAGATGCTGAGCGATCCCGCTCTGGATGCGGTCGTGATCAGTCTGCCGAACGCACTGCACTATCCATTTTCCTTACAAGCATTGCAGGCCGGCAAACATGTCCTGTGCGAAAAACCGCCCACGATGAATGCGGCGCAAATGCGGACACTGCATGAGGAAGCGCAGAAACGCGGACTGGTTTATTATTTCGGCCGCCAGATGCGCTTCTCGCCCGGGATGCAAGCAGCCAAGAAACTCGTGAAGGAACGGCGCTTGGGCGAGATCTATTTTGCTGAAACCATGTGGGTGCGGTCACGCGGAACACCGGATGGCGTTGACGGTTGGTTTACGGAGCGGTCCAAGGCCGGCGGTGGCGCCATCATCGACCTTGGCGTCCATGCCATCGACGCCGCCTGGTATCTAATGGGGACGCCGCAGCCGCGAGCGGTTTCCGCGCAGACTTACCAAAAATTTCCGCAACTGGTGAAGAACAATGTGTTCGACGTCGAGGATAACGGCTACGGAATGATCCGGTTCGAAAGCGGCGCCACTCTACTATTCAAGGTCTCTTGGGCAGCAAATTTGCAGGACGATATCCCGCTGAGCTCGAAGCGCGGCCGTTCATTGCTCTCGACCTTAGTTTACGGACCTAAGGGATCGATCAAGATCATCGATGCCTTTGAAGCGGACGCCGACAATTTTCCGTCTCCGATCGTATTCTTCGAGGAACAACAGGGAGTACCCGAAAAAGTCGAAGTCGCCGTACAGGACGTGCGAGGGACCGCCTTACGTGAGTATGAGTTTCGTGAACAGTCGGCCAACTTTCTTCGCTCCATCCGCGGCGAGGAAGCCGCCGTCAACAGCTCAAGCCAAGCGGTCCAATTGATGGAAATGCTGGACGCGATTTATCGTTCAAGTCAACAGGGTCAGGAAGTAACGATATAGGTTATAGGTTATAGGTTTTAAGTTATACGTTTTAAGTTGTAGGTTTTAAGTTTCACGGGTTGTCTCCCGGTCTCTGGCGGCAATTAACAATTGCGCGGTCGTGAGGCGTGGAACGCCAACCTAGAACGTAAAACTTATAACTTATAACTCAATAGATCTGTCCGCTTGAGCTGGTTGGGAACGGCAAATATTGATACAACCAGGTCTCGGAAATAACCTTGTCGCCGTTCTTCAAATAAAGCCGCATATCGACTGGATCATTTCCAGTGGTGGTCAAATCGAATTGGGCGCGCCAATGCCCGGAAACACCATCCGGAACGGCTTCGGTAAAGATATAAGAGAACGTACCGCGAGACGCCCACAGGACGGGCTCAGGCTTAACTCCAAATGGAAGGTTAGCCAATGGTCCTCCCAAAAACTCAACCATGAATTTGCGGACCCCTTCCGGACGCGGTTGACCCGGGACACCGCCATTGCCGAGCCGGGTAGCGACGCAACGAGCGAGTGGGGTTGGAAAAGGTTCGTCGGCTAACCAGTACAGACGGTAACGCAGACGATAAGAAGCGCCGGCTTTAGCGGGATCCGTTGGGACCCACATCGCAACGATGTTATCCTGAGTTTCATCATCGGTCGGAATCTCGACCAATTGAATCGCTCCCTTACCAAACGGGTTCAAAGGCTCGATCCACAAACTTGGGCGCCGATCATAAAAGACGCCGTCGAGATAGTGGTCGAAGTTCCGGTCCCTCTGCAACAGTCCAAATCCTCGCGGGTCCGTGTCGCTAAATGAGGAGACTTCGATGTGTTGCGGGTCATTCAACGGTCGCCAGAGATGTTCGCCGGCTCCAGTCCAAATCGCCAGGCCATCGGAGTCATGCACCTCGGGGCGCCAATCGATTGCCGTCGGCTTCTTCGTTTCTGAAAACCAGTACATTGAAGTCGCCGGCGCGATCCCGAGCCGCTCCACGTCTTTTCGCAGGAAAAGAACCGGTTCCGCTTCGATAATCACGCCCTTGGTTCGATGTAAATCAAACCGATACGCGCCCGCCACACTCGGCCCGTCCAGCATCGCGTAGACCGTCATGAGGTCCGCGTCGGATTTGGGCGTCTCAAAATAGAAATCGGTAAAATTTGGGAACTCCTCCTGCCGATCCGGTAAGGAAACATTGACGGCAATACCTCGTGCCGATAGGCCGTACTGATGAAGCTCTCCGATAGCGCGAAAATAGGATGCCCCCTGAAAAGAGACCCAGTCGTTCTTATGCCAGTCCAACTTCGCCTGATCTCCTAACCGGCTTTCCTGTACGCGGAACCCGGCAAACCCACTGCCCTTTGAGAGGAGCCGAGCAGGGCTATCCGCCGGCATATCAAAATAGCTGGCATCGTAGATGATCTCATGAGCCACTGAACCCGAGGTACCATTGTCAATCACGTGCATTCGCACCGGGGTCCGAGAGTAAAGACCTAAATGGAAAAACGTTATCGGATATTGGCCAGGACCGTTCTCAAAGAGAGCATATTCCGGCTTAAAGCTTATTTTGCTCAACGCGTCATAATTGATCTTGTCGAGAATATCGCCCGGAGGCGCCTGAGGTGCCGTGTACGGACGACCAGCCAGGTCCTTGGCCCGTCCGATTAGCCCGTCAAACGAGAATGGACTACCCTCTCCGAATTTCAGAGAAGGCACGGTGTCAGCTGAGGACCTGATACCCAAGGCAGCCAGAGTGGCCGTTGCTCCGGCCGAGACTAGAAAAGTGCGACGATCTATCATGAAATTATCCCTTCGATGATAAGGACTTATCCGAGAAGGGCCGACAAAAGGTAGAACGAACAACGATTCTTCGCATCTTCTGAAAACATACCGGCGAGCAAGAGAATCCTAGTGTTAGCGGCGATCCGCCACATTTTCAAGTAGGGCGAACCTGGAGGGATCGCGTCCCCGCGATCCGTGTCTCGCGGAGCCGAGTGTGGGGCCTAGACATTTGTAAAATCGCACAGCGCAGTTCGCGCCGCAGCATTCAACCGGACTCTAATGCCCATGTTTCGCCGCCGGCGAAGGTAGACATGGGGCTCCGCGATCTTATAAATGCCTGGGCGCACGCTCGGCTCCGGAACGGCGGAACGCGAGGATCCGAAGTCGCCAAAGCATTGGAGAGCGAGCGACTCCAGACCCAGGGGTGTGCCGGATCCGGCGGCTGCCCATGCGCGTCAACCTCAGAAGGCGGATCCGCGCTCCGGTAGCGGTCCGGCGGCTGCCGGATCCATGAGGCTATGGGTGCTTTAGATCCACCATGTTATCGAAGCGATAGATGTGCCCAGACTTAACGCGCAGTCGCCATCGAAGCTCGGATGGCGACTGCGCGTTGAGCCTACGCACACCCGTCGCTTCGAGAACAACGGTTACGTTGTGCGCACCATTTGGCCTCACGGACAGTCGCCGCTGGGTGCTCATCGCGCCTCCTCTTAGGATGACGCGCGTGGGCGGCTGCCGGACGATCCCTCCCCCTCGTCGCCGCTCCAAAGTCGAGCCTCAGATAGCCAAATTCTCGGGCTGAACCGGCTCCTCTAGAGCAACGCTCGCCGGCACTTCTTCCCCCGAGGCTAGTTCCTCCTCGCGCGCGGTCGGTACGTTGGCTACCTCCGGTTGCGGTTCTTCTTCTCGTTTGGTCAAGCGAACCCCAACCAACTTACTGATCCCGTGCTCTTCCATGGTTACCCCGTAGAGCACATCGGCTTTGGCGATCGTGCGCTTGTTGTGAGTGATCACCACGAACTGACTTTGATGGACAAACCGATCTAGAATCTTGATAAACCGAGTGATGTTCGATTCGTCCAGCGGCGCATCCATCTCGTCCAGCACACAGAACGGACTCGGCTTAACCATGTAGATCGCGAATAGCAGAGCAACCGCGGTCATGGTCTTCTCGCCACCGGATAATAAAGTGATCGATTGCAACTGCTTGCCGGGCGGTTTGGCAATGATCTCAATTCCGCTTTCCAGAGGATCGGCATCATCAACCAGCAACAGGTTTGCTTTACCGCCGCCGAAGAGTTCGTTGAACATCTCTTGGAAGTTCTTACGGACCTCTTCAAAAGTCTCCGCGAACAGACGTTGAGTAGTCGCATTGATCTGGTTAATAATGTCCAGCAGCTCGCCTTTTGCCTTAACCAGATCGCTATGTTGTTCGTCGAGAAAACGTTGCCGTTCTTCGAGCTCCTCGTATTCCTGAATTGATTCGAGATTCACCGGCCCCATGCCGTCCAGGCGTTCGGTCATTTCGTTCACGATCGCCTTGGTTAACTCCCAATCTTCCTCTCGTAGATCCGCAACGCTGGCCAGCCCGTCCGTCAACTCGGCGTCGATTGCCTTCAATCGACTACGTTGCTCCTTCAGCGACTTGAGGAACGGTTCCCATTCGGGTTCAAACGCGTTCATATCGGACTGATAACGCCGCTGAACCTGCTCCAGTAAACTGTCCAACCGCAAACGGAACTGGGTCGATTTTACTTCTTGCTCTCCACGTTGTTCCTGATGGTCGGTGAATTGTTTGCGCAGCTGTCGCAGGTTCAACTCGACTGCCTCGACCGATGCGATGCGGGTTGTTTTCTCACCGGTTAACCGTTCGACCTCGACCTCGGCAGCCTCTCGTTCCTGCTGCAGCGATTCATTCTTCTGTTGGAGGTCCGCGCTCTCCTGTTCCAGTTGTTCAATGCGCGCCAGATGGTTCCGAACATCGCTCTGCCGGCTGGAAATCAATTCTTGTAACTCGACGATCCGATTCGCTAACGGCTGTCTTTGCCGATTCAAGTCTTCTCGCCGCTGTCGCTCAGTGGCAACCCGGACTCTTAATTCATTGAGCGATTCAATCAGAGACTCTTCCGTGTCTTTGATCGCCTCGACCTGAGCCAACGCGGCGGCCAGGCTCTCTTGGAAATTCGCGGCTTCCTCCCCAAGCTTCGCCACCTCGTTCTCCAGCAGGCCGGTCTTGGCGGTGGCGCTTCCCAAGCGCTCCTCTGTATTTTGCTTCTCCCACGTTAGACTTTTTACTTTCCCTTCAACGTCACGCAGCTCGCGGTCCAGCAACGCGATCTTGCCCTGAATCGTGGATTCGAGAACCTGAGCTTGTTGAAGTGCCTCTCGATTTTCGCTGATCTTTTGTTGGGTGTCGGCTAAGTAGGTTTCAGCTTCAGCCTGGGTCTGTTGAGCAGCAGCCAGCTCAGCTTGAAGTTGGGTGCACGCTTCAACCAATTCCCGGATCTGGACTTTGCGTTTCAGAACGGAACTGCCGTCATTGCCCTGCGCACCGGCAAACACCACCCCGCGTTCCGAAATAAATTCTCCGTTCAGAGTCACGGCCGCGACATCCGAATTTTGCTGGGTGATTCTTAAAGCAGCCTCGAAGTCGGAGGCTAACGCGACGTTGCCGAGCAACTGATTCACCAAGGGTGCAATTTCAGGGCGTGTTTTTACCCGATCCAGAGCCCAGCCGATCGCTTCTGCCGGAAGAGTCTGGATTTGAATCGGAGCAAGCCGCGAAACTGCATCGATCGAGATTAATCCGGCGCGTCCTTCTTTAACTTCCATTAGTTGGCGGCTAATCGCTTCCGCCACGTCACGATCGCCCACCAAAACAACTTGGAGATGATGATCGAGCGCAGCCTCGATCGCCGGAACGAACTCGCTGCTCACCTCAAGAAAGTTGGCTAAAACCCCAAGAGCGCTTGAGCGAAACAGGGCCGGATCATTCAACCCTCTGAGCACCGCTTGGGTTCCCGAGCTTAATCCTTCGCCTTCCCGATTCAGTTGGGAGAGTACTTCTAGCTTAGATTCACGCTCCGCCAAGGTCCGTTGCTTGCGCGCGATGTCCGCAACCACCGCCTGGAGGGTCCGCTGTTGATTGACCCCATCACGTTCGCTGTCCCGAAGCGCGTCGCGGCAATTTTGGACCTGCGCACCCGCCTGTCCCATCTCCGCTTGACTCTGTTCCAGTTGTGACCGGGTTTGGTCACGCCCGCTCTCTGCCTGGCGAAGTTCCTGCTCCAGCAACGTCAACCGGGTCTGGCTGGCTTCTCGCTGGTTTAAGACGTTCGCCAACTCGCCCCGAACACTCGCGGTTCGATTTTCTCTTTGCTGAACTTCCTGCTGGAACCATTGGGCCTCTCGTTCCTGACCCAAACGCCTGGCTCGCGATTCGCTGACTTCCTGTTGATGTTCCTCCAGGCGTTGTTCTTCCGCTCTCAGACTATCAAACAACTCGGCCAGCTGATGATCGGTCTCTACGAGCTGACCCTCTTGAATAAGCAGCTTTTCCTGAGCCGCAGCCACATCGGATTCATATCTACCGATCAACCCCGACGCTTCCCGTGCCCGCTCCTCGTTGAAAGAAATCCGGTTGACCGCAACGTCGATCCGATTCTTGATGTCTTGCCCGTTTTGGCGCACCACCAGAATCTGTTCTTCCAACGCTTCTAGCTCATGGCGTTGATCAGCCAGACCGAACTCTTGAGACTCAATCTGTTCCTCCAGAGAAACTTGGATGGACCGGAGCTTTTCCACCTGTTCGTCTGCCTGCGCAATATCAGCTTTTAGCTGTTCCGAGTTCCGAAACGACAGATGCAGGTCGAGTATACGTAACTCCTCGAAAAGCGCCCGGTAACGGCGGGCTTTACCGGCCTGTCGTTGGAGTGAACCGATCTGGCGCTTAACCTCCTTCATGATATCCGTTAGGCGAAGGAGGTTGGCGTCGGTGTACTCCAGTTTCCTCAACGCTTCTTTCTTCTGCGCTTTATACTTTGTGACTCCGGCCGCCTCTTCGAAGATTGCCCGACGGTCCTCCGGCCGGGAGCTTAAGATCTGGTCGATCCTGCCTTGCTCCATGATTGAATAGGCAGCCCGACCGATCCCGGTATCCATGAAGAGCATCTGAATATCTTTCAGCCGGCAGGGAACCCGATTCAGGAGATAGTCGGAACGGCCGTCCCGATAAACCCGCCTGGTGATATTGACCTCGTGGTATTCGATCCCGAGGTCTTTTTCGCACTCTGCAAAGGTCAGCGAGACCTCGGCCATACCAACCGCCTGCTTCGAATCGGTTCCACTGAAGATAACATCCGCCATTTCCCCGCCCCGAAGGGCTTTGGCTGATTGCTCTCCCAAAGCCCAGCGGATCGCGTCCAGCACATTTGATTTTCCGCATCCGTTCGGCCCGACGATCGCCGATACCCCGGTGTGAAGATTCAGCGTCGTCCGGTGGGCAAAAGATTTGAATCCAGCTAATTCAATCGACTTTAAATACATGGGTCTGAACGAGCGAACGCTAGACAACTATGGGCCCCCTGACAAGGCTAAAAATACAATGCTTAGGATGAAAAGAAAAAGAAACCACAAGATGTTGTGTGGCTAGTCCAAGGACGTGCAGTGGTGGGGCGAGGCTCCCGAAAGACCTAGAGACATCAGCAGGGGTTCCGATGATTCGATGAGGGGATGCGAGATTAGGCCAGAAATCGCGCCGAGCCGCGGGTCTTTTGTATGGCCAGGCCGTGGCGGGTGGTGGATCACGGGGAAAGGCTCGGCACGCTCTCCGCCCTAATATCGCTCCGGACGTCGAATCATCTTATCCCTCCGATGACGTGTCTAGGTCTTTCGGGAGCCTCGCCCCACCAATGTTTCATGGCAAACACGGCTGTTCCCGGTGTTCCCACTCTTTGCGAAGCTAATCCCCGTTGGTTAAAAACTTGGGAGGGGTGGGCGTGGGCGGCGCTTTACCTCGAAGAAACGGATTCTGGTCCGGCTGCGGCTCCTGGTTCCGGAGAACCGGGGTCGGCGCCGGCGTTGCCGCTTGCACAGTGTAAACCTCCTCGCGCAAACCCGGAATCGCAGAGTACCCTTCGAAGCGGGCAACGAGATCCGGATCGCTCTTATTTGGGGTGCCATTCGGGAGCTTGAAATCGAATACGCTGACTCCGAATCTTCTCTCACCGTTATATGATCGCCCGTCGCTGGCGCCTACCATCACCCGCTTATTAGTCCCTTTTTCTTTACCTAGGTAGACCATCACATGAGTGATTGGAACATCGCGGTCTACCTTGTAGGTGCCCGACCAGAACATAAGGTCGCCCGGCCGGAGTTCCTCGAGTTCGAAAGTGTTAGCGTTCCGGCTGAGCACGGAATGGAAGTTGCCGTTTTTGCGAACCCAGAGATACTGGTCGCTTGACTGCCGGGGAACGTCTTTGAACCCGGCGTTAGTCAAAACATAGTAGATAAACCCGGAGCAATCCAGCCCGCCGCTTGCAGGATCGGCTGAGCCGTAGGTGTAAGCTAAATTCCTTTGCGTTAACCCGAGAGCAGAGCGGATCAAATCCTGAACCCCTGGAGGTTGGCTATCGAAATCTTTTAGTCGGCTTGGATCGAGGGAGGCAACAGCGGCCGGCTGGTTTAGGGGAGCCGGTTTCGGAGTTTCTTCAGGTGTTGGCGAGGGCTTGCTCTCTTCGGATTCTTCTCGTTGTTTCGCGTGTTTCGTGTGTTTTGGAGGAGATGAGTCATCCTCGTCCTGCGGCGTTTTCTTCGCTTTCGGTTTCTCCTCTTCTTCGTCCGGCGTAGACTTCGGCGATGGAGACGGCGAAGCGTGATGCTGCAGGGTTGATGAATGATGACGGATCCGCCTTTTTGCAGGGGTCGGCGTCGCTTCTTCTTGTAACTGCTGCCTTACACTCCGGCCCCATTTGTCCAATGAACGGTAAACGGCGTCCAAAGGGTTATCATCTCCCCTTACCTCGGATGCCGCAAAAGCCAGCAACGAACAAGCCGGCGCTAAAACTAGAAATCTCATGTACCCTTAGCAATCTCCTCGAGGAGATGCCTGTTTAGACGGATGCCCGCAGTGAAATTATCAATCGGGAAATTTTCGTTGGGGGAATGGGCCTTGGCATCTGGCAACGCTAAGCCGAGCAAGAGTGCGTCTAGCCCCAACACGTCTTTGAAGCTTTGAACAATGGGCAGCGTGCCGCCTTCTCTGACAAAGGCGATCGGTCGATCGAAGGTTTGTGTCAACGCCCGTTGGGCCATCTTCCCATACTCTGAATCAGGGCTCACCAGATAAGGCCTTCCTTGATGTTGATAGAGTACTTCAAGCTCGACTGACTGCGGGCAAATCTTGGTAAGAAATTTTGTGATCGTCGTCCTCAGCTCGGTCGGGTCCTGGTCTGGCACTAACCGGAAGGAGAGTTTAGCGAACGCTTTGCTGGGAACGATGGTCTTGGGTCCTTCTCCTTGATATCCGCCGCCGATCCCGTTGACCTCGGCCGTAGGCCGAGCCCAAACTCGTTCCAGAGTGTTGAATCCGGTTTCGCCTGCCAGCACCGGTGATCCCGTGGTCGCCAGCCATTGACTATCATCGTAAGGAAGTTTGGCCCATAGTTCGCGTTCCCAATCGGCAATCGGACGTACCCGATCGTAAAATCCCGGCACAGTCACTCTCCCATCCGAGTCGTGTAATTGGGCGATCATCTCGGTCAAAACCGTGACTGGATTGGCAACTGATCCTCCAAAGATTCCGGAATGGAGATCGACAGCCGGTCCGCGAAGGCGAACCTCGAGACAGAGAATTCCACGGAGAGCGTAGGTGAATGTCGGCGTACCCGGAGCAACCATCCCGGTGTCCGAAATAGCAATGATATCCGCCGCTAACTCCTGCGCATAGGTTTTCAGGAATTCGTCTAAAGTGGGACTGCCCGTCTCTTCTTCTCCCTCGATGACAAAGGTGACGTTAACCGGTAGCTCGCCTTTTTCTTTTAACGCCTGTTCAACGCCCAGGATGTGCGCCAGAATTTGCCCTTTATTATCGGTAGCGCCTCTCGCGAAAATTCTGCCGTCGCGCACTGTCGGTTCAAAGGGCGGCGTTTCCCAGAGGTCCAGCGGATCAGCCGGTTGGACGTCATAATGACCATAAATCAGCACGGTTTTTTTGCCGGGAGAATGTGGGCTCTTGGCTAAGACCACCGGTTGCCCCGGCGTGGCGATCTTTCTCGCTTCCAGACCCGCCTTGCGCAGACGGTTGGTTAACCAATCCGCGCACGCCTCAACGTCAGGTTTGAATTTGCTGTCCGCCGAGACGGAAGGGAATCGGAGAAACTCGAGAAGGTCATCGATCATTCTTTACTGTTACACCTTAGAAGAACGCCGACAACGCCGGGAACGAGCGGGAACGCCAGACTTCGCCCCGTCGTCTGAACTCCGGGAGGCTACGTCTGGCAGGCCGGGGAACAATGGTGGGGCGAGGCTCCCGAAAGACCTACAGATATCACCGGAGGGATACGATCATCCGATGCTCAGGAGCAATAATAGACCGGAGAGTGCGCCGAGCCGTGCCACCTTGATGTGGTATCACTCGAAACCCCGCCATAACACAGAACAAGGTGGGCATGGCGCATCAGGCGAAAAGGCTCCGACTTCGCAAGCTCGATGAAGGAGCGAGATAGGAGGAGCAGAAAGCTACGTCGGGCGAGTCGGCAGCTTTCCGGCCTAGCTCTCTCTCCGGCCCCTCGAATCATTCAGCCCCCTGTTAACACCCTTAGGTCTTGCGGGAGCCTCGCCCCACCATTCGTTCCCAGCGTTGACGGCGTTGACTTGAGCTATACCGTCAGGTTATGCTCGACATTCGTCTCCTACGCGAAAAGCCGGACTTTGTTCGTGAACGCCTTGCTACTCTAGGGGGAGACCTGTCTTCTCAAGTTGATGCGATTCTGGCCCAGGATGCAGAACGGCGACGAGCCGAGACCGAATTGCAAAAACATAACGCAGAACGAAACCGGCTCAGCAAAGAGATCGGCCAGCTCCGAGCCAAGAAACTTCCCAGCGCAGAGTTGGAAGCCCAGGTGCGACAAATCGGAGAGCAAATTGCCGTCCTGAACGCCGTGGTCACCCAGGCTGACGAACGTCAAAAGCAGTTGCTCTTGAACCTCCCCAATTTGCCCCATGCAAGCGTACCGATCGGATCAGATGACAAAGCTAACCCGGTCGTCCGACTCTGGGGTAAACCGCCGGCTTTTTCCTTTCCGGCACGCGACCACATCGATCTCGCGACTAGCCTCCAGCTAGTCGATTTCGAACGAGGAGCGAAGATCAGCGGAAGCGGCTTTGTCTGCTTTACCAATCTTGGTGCTCGTTTGGAAAGAGGTCTGATTCAGTTCCTGCTCGACCTGCACACTGAAAAACACGGCTACATCGAGACCGCTCCTCCGTTTTTGGTACGGCGCGAAGCCATGGTGGGTACTGGCCAGTTACCTAAATTCGAAGAGGAGATGTGCTACGGGCTGGACAAAGATAGTCTCTACCTTATTCCGACCGCGGAAGTCCCGGTCACTAACCTGTATCGAGAGGAAATCGTTCCTCTGGCAGACCTACCAAAACGCTTCGTGGCTCATACACCCTGCTTTCGAAGAGAGGCAGGGGCGGCTGGAAAAGAGACACGCGGCCTAATCCGGGTACATCAGTTCGACAAAGTGGAGCTCGTAAAGATTACGACTCCGGAGAGTTCATACCAAGAGCTCGAATCGCTGACGAACGACGCGGAGGAAGTGCTTCAACTACTGGGGCTGCATTACCGAGTGATTGAGCATTGCACTGGTGACCTGGGTTTCGCCGCGGCGAAGAGCTATGACATCGATGTCTGGGCCCCGGGACAGGATCAGTTTCTCGAAGTATCGAGCTGTTCGAATTGTGAGGACTTCCAAGCTCGCCGGATGAACCTTAAGTTCAAAGACAGCGAAGGAAAGAACCGATTATGCCACACGCTCAACGGGTCCGGGACCGCATTACCGCGCCTGTTCGTGGCGATCATCGAAACGTACCAGCAAGCTGACGGCAGCATTCAGGTTCCAGAACCGCTTTGGGATTACCTTAAGATAAAGGTGATTCGCTAGGGCGAGGCGCGAAGCGCTGGCCAGATTGAAGTCCGGCGGCTGCCGGATGAGTCCGCGAGCTCTAGGTAGGTCAAAAAAAAGCGTTTAGCACTGAAGGCGCGACCAAATGCGATCTCGGAATGCATCTCGGCGCTAAGGACTGGCCGAGCAAGCCAGCAATCGAAGCATCGGCTCGAACCGACCCTGCCCAACCCAGGTCTGTGCTCTCGACATGCAATACTATTCTGCGGCGGCGCTGCTTGTCTTCAGCGCTGAACGTTTTTTTACGACGTACCTAGGGCTCGCGGACTCATCCGGCAGCCGCCGGACTTTAATCTTGCCAGCGCTTCGCACCTCCGATCGTCGTATCACCCAACCACCAACGGCGAATCACCAATCACCTTTCACTTCTCACTTCCCCTGCCCCTTTTTTGCGGTCGATTTAGAGGCCGAACTAAGGTAGAACTTGCTTGCGTTCCCACGGCAGAATCTGACAGGAAAAATTTATGAAGTTCAAGTGGCTTGCCTTGGCGGCAGTCCTACTAGCCGCTTCTCCGGTTCTAGCGGCCGATGTTCTTACATTTCACAATAATCCTGCGCGAACTGGGCTTAACGACCACGAAACCATATTGAACCCTAGTAATGTTAACGCGGACAACTTCGGTTTGCTATTCAACCTGTTGGTTGACGGTAAGGTTGATGCTCAGCCCCTATATATCTCAAGCGTCGCGATCCGAGGAGCGGGACGCAAGAATGTTGTGGTCGTGGCTACCGAACATGATTCAGTGTATGCTTTTGACGCCGATACCGGCACCCTTTGCTGGAAGGTTAGTCTGCTGGCAGGCAATGAAGTTCCTTCTGACAAACGGGGTTGCGACCAAATAACCCCGGAAATCGGTATCACCGCCACACCGGTGATTACTCGAGAATCCGATAATCCGGGAACGGTTTACCTTGTCGCGATGAGCAAAACCCAAGGCAAAAGAGCGACCGTTTATCATCAACGATTGCATGCTTTATCCCTGGCGGATGGGTCCGAAGCAACCGGCAGCCCGATAGAGGTCCAGGCTTCGTTTCCTGGAAAGGGACCGGGAAATGACGGAGCCGGGCATCTCATTTTTAACCCGGCCGATTACAAAGAAAGAGCCGCTCTCCTTCTGCATAACAATGTCGTCTATACCGCCTGGGCCTCGCATTGCGATATCGGACCCTACACTGGGTGGATAATCGGCTACCACGTTAATTCTTTAGGCCGGGTGATGGTTCTCAACGTCGACCCGAATGGTCATCCCACGAGTAAGTTTCTGCCTGATGGATCCGGCAACTCCTTCTCGGGCAGCGGCGCCGGATTATCTGCTGATAATAACGGATTTCTCTACGGCCTAACTGGGAGCGGGCCGTTCGGGGAGCCGTCGCCCAATGGCTTCCCTAAAAACGACGACTACGGAGATACTTTTGTCAAACTCTCCCCCTGGCATTTAAAGGTGGTCGATTATTTCACACCTTACAACCAAGCTCAGGAAGTGGCTGATGACACCGGTCTAGCTTCCGGCGGCACGTTAATACTGCCAAACATGGTCACATCGTCGGGCAAGATCGTCCATCTGGCGGTCGGCGCGGGGAGAGACGGAAATATCTATGTCGTCAATCGAGATCGGATGGGAAAGATCAATCTCAAGACCTCAGATAACAGCAATGTTTACCAAGAGATTCAGAACGCCTTAGGAGGCAGCATCTTTGGAAGTCCGGCCTATTTTAACGGTTGCCTCTTTTACGGAGCAGCTAATGCATCCCTCAGACAGTTCACTTTTCATGATGGGCTGTTAAGCACCAGCGCCACCTCAGCCACAGCAAACATCTTCAGCTATCGCGGAGCTATTCCCAGTGTCTCGTCCTCCGGTGGCGAGTTTGGAATCGTCTGGGCTTACGAGAATGCCTCCTCCGAGGATGCGGTGCTGCACGCCTATAACGCACTGGATCTAACTCAAGAATTGTATAACACCACACAGGCACCTAATAAGCGGGACGCATTTGGCGCAGCTAATAAGTTCATCGTTCCGACGATTTGCAACGGAAAGGTGTTTGCGGCGAGCACAAACTCAGTTGGAGTGTTTGGCTTGTTAGCCGTGAAAGCCGCTCAAAATGTTACCCAGTGGGTGAAGGTCGACCGGGAAGAGGATCCTGCCGATCGAGAAGACGACAATATTGCTGTCAAGATTTCGGTGACTAACACCGGGACCCCGACAATAACCGGCCCTATTTCACTCGCGTTCGACGATCTAAATCCAGAGTCCTATGTTTTGGACCCGGACGGTTCGACCACCACGGTGGCGCCGACTGGAAGTTTTTATGTGGACTTCACTCCTGCAAGCGGCGAGCTCGTTAAGGAGCAAACCGAAACCAGAATTGTCAGGTTCCGTTCCGGAACCGAAACAGTCCAGTTCCACCCACGTGTTCTGGCAGGAGCGGGAATCCGGTAAAAAGAGGCTAATCTGCGGCCGCAGTTCCGCCTTCGCAAAGCCTACGGCGCGACAGGTTTTGTGCGCTCGAGTCCAGCTCCCTTAATAAGAGACCTTGCGGGGCAATTTCTTTGCTTCGCTGATCCAATTAGTGATGCTGATTAAATTGGGGACAATATGAACTTGGCGTTTGGTTTCGTTCGATGCCTTGAGTTTCTCGTGCAGGTGATCCGGCTTTCGCTGGGCCAATTCCTTAACCGAATCGACTCCCGATGCTTGTAGCAGTTCCGCGTACTGCCGCCCCACTCCTTTGATCCGCAGCAGGTCCGCTTGATTTACCCACTTTAGCAAGTGGTGCTCGTGAAAACCGGTCTTACTCACCAGTTCCTGTCTTCCTTTCGGAGTCCCTCCCGCCTTCAATAGGTGCTCTACCGTGGTAACTCCGACTTCAGCAAACTTCTTCTCATGCGATGGACCGATGCCTTCGATTTTGTTGATATGACTCATGTTCTGGGACTTGAAAACAATTTTGCCACATTTCTGCTCCCGACTTCCAGCCCAAATTTTCAGAACGTTGGGAAAGGGAAAACGGCGTATGGGCGAGCGATCGGAACAGGAGCGGATGCGACCTATGGGACACATGAGACCTATGAGTCATCGGTCGCATTAGTCCCATGAGTCCCATAGGTCCCATTCGATCCGCCCGCCCAGCGCTTATTCGCCCTTAATGGCGTTTCCATTGTCGGTATTCAAATTCGAGGTAGCTTAAGCGCGATTCATGAAGATTAAGCGCGCCCTCCTATCAGTTTCAGACAAGACAGGCATCGCAGAGTTCGCCCGGCGCCTACACGAAATGGGGGTTGAAATCATTTCGACCGGCGGTACCGCAGCCCTACTGAAAAGCCAATCGATTCCAGTTCTGGAGGTCGAAAAGTTTACAGGGTTCCCGGAGATCCTCGGCGGCCGAGTCAAGACGTTGCATCCCAAAGTTCACGGAGGTCTGCTTTATGTGCGGACAGATCCGACCCATCAAGAGCAATTGGCTAGGAATGGCATTCAGCCAATCGATCTGGTCGCAGTGAACCTTTACCCTTTCGAGCAGACGATCAGAAAACCCGACATCAAGCTTGAAGATGCTATCGAGCAGATCGATATCGGCGGCCCCTCAATGCTGCGCAGCGCGGCGAAGAACTATCGATTCGTAACCACCATCAGTGATCCGCAGGATTACGAGACCGTTCTGCAAGAGCTGGAGACACATGGAGTCGAAACCACCCTCGCGTTGAGAGAACAACTGGCGATCAAGGTTTTCCTGCTTACGGCGCGTTACGATAGTTCCATCGCAACCTATCTTAATGATGAACAGGCTACGTCCGGCTCTTACGCGGTGTCGCTACCATTGGAAACCCGTCTGCGCTATGGGGAAAACCCGCACCAGAGCGCCTCGCTATATGGCCGGTTTAGCGATTTCTTCCAAAAACTTCATGGTAAGGAACTCTCGTTTAACAATATCTTAGACATCAACGCCGCGGCTAATCTCATGCGCGAGTTTTCTGAGCCCACCGTCGCTATCTTAAAACACACGAATCCCTGTGGAGTCGGAAGCGATCCCGATTTGCGCGAGGCTTGGATCAAAGCGTTTGCGACCGACAAACAGGCGCCATTTGGCGGGATCATCATCTGCAACCGGCCAATGACCGAACCATTAGCCAGAGCCATCGCTGAGATCTTTAGCGAAGTCATCATTGCTCCAGAGTTCGAGCCGGAGGCAAGAGCCCTCTTACAGAAAAAGAAGAACCTGCGACTGATGAAATCGCTGGAGTGGTTCAACTCTACCCGTCAAGAACCTGATGTACGTTCGGTCATCGGCGGAGTGTTGGTTCAGGAAAAGGATTTTGCTGCGTTGCCGCGCCCGGAAGACCACGTTGTCACGAAACGACCTCCCACGGCCGATGAAATGGCAGCGATGCTCTTCGGATGGAAGGTCGTAAAACACGTTAAATCGAATGCCATCGTTTATGCTCGCAAGGATCGGACGCTCGGGATCGGAGCTGGACAGATGGCTCGGGTTGATGCTTCTCGGGTCGCGATTTGGAAAGCAAGCGAAGCCGGTCTGTCCCTGGAAGGCAGCGTCGTTGCCAGTGACGCTTTCTTTCCGTTTCCTGACGGCCTGATCGCAGCCGCAGATGCTGGAGCCTCCGCCGCCATCCAGCCGGGAGGATCCGTTCGTGACGAGGCAGTGATTGAAGCCGCCGACGAACGCAACTTGGCGATGGTCTTCACCGGTATCCGAAATTTCCGGCATTGATGAACAAAATTTCACCACAGAGACACAGAGAGCACGGAGCTTGGAGGCCAAAGGTTTACTGTTAAAAACCGACAACGCCGAGTACCTCTCACCTCTCACCTCTCACCAATCACTTCTCACCTCTCACTCTGAGCCCGTATGCCAAAACTTGGTGTTAATATTGATCACGTCGCCACTCTGAGACAGGCTCGTTACTCAGGGTTACTTGATTCTCCTAATTGTGAGCCCAACACACTGGAGGCAGCTTCTATCTGTGAACGAGCTGGGGCTGAAGGGATAACCATCCATTTGCGGGCAGATCGGCGGCACATCCAAGATCAGGATGTGTTTCGCCTCAGAAACAGCCTCATCACCAAGCTCAACCTTGAGCTAGGTAACACCTCCGAGATTCTTGAGACCGCGCTGCAAGTCCTTCCAGACGAAGTCTGTCTGGTGCCCGAGAACCGCCAGGAAATCACAACGGAAGGCGGTCTTGATGTGGTCAAGAACGCGAAAGCATTACGCAAAACGGTTGAGCGTTTGCAAGCCGCCGGCATTCGCGTCAGCATTTTTATTGAGCCAATGGGCGAACAGATCGTGGCCGCAGCCGACGTTGGCGCGGAAGTGGTCGAACTCCACACCGGAGCTTATGCGAATGCCGTTCCAGAGTTCCGCGAAGAGGAAGTCGATCGCCTACGAGCGGCACAAAAATTGGCTGCAGAGAAAGGGCTGATCGTTAATGCCGGCCACGGAATCAACTACGTTAACGTGCGTCCATTGCTGGGCATTAAAGGCTGGAACGAGTTCAATATCGGCCACTCGATTGTTTCGCGCGCGCTTTTCGTAGGTCTGGAAAACGCCGTCAGAGATATGGTCCGCCTCGTCAAAGACGAGGCCAATAGCCAATAGCCAACGGCCAATAACGATGACCAATTGCGCCATGCCGGCCGGCTTTAATTGGCTATCGGCTATCGGCTATTGGTCATGCCTGAATATCTCACACTCTCTGCCCCTGATGCGACCAGAGTGCTGCGCGTTCTAAACCCAGTATTGACAATGTCTAAGTAAGAGAGTGTGAGATATTCAGGCCATGGTGTTCGGTATCGGCATCGATGTAGTAGAAAATGAGCGGATCTCGGATTCGATCCGGCGTCACGGCCAGCGCTTTGTCGATCGAGTGTTTCAGAGTAGCGAAATCGATTACTGCCGTTCCATGAAAAACCCGGCACCGCATTTCGCGGCGAGATTTGCCGCTAAAGAAGCGGTCTCGAAAGCCTTTGGCACCGGCTTTTCCCAGCAGGTCAGCTGGCGAGATATCGAGATCAGCCGTAAACCGAGCGGAGAACCGTTTGTGATTCTGCATGGAGGCGCCGCTGCTTTAGCCGATCGCCTTCGGATCAGTTCCATACTCGTCAGCTTGAGTCACACGGAGAACTATGCGGTAGCGAACGCTCTCCTCATGACCGAAGGATAGAGCCGGCGGATCACTATTCAGTAATCAGTAAATCAGTATTCAGTTGTGATCGGCGGTTTCAGGGCGACCGTGCAGTCCGAAAGCCCTTACAGAGGTCCCCTTTTCGCCATGGCTCGACTGATTACCGACCTACTGATTACTGATTACTAACGCCATGGATGCGGACTACAAAGTTAAGATCGAAGTCTTCGAGGGACCGCTGGACCTTCTGCTTTACCTCATTAAGAAAGAGGAGGTCGACATTTATTCCGTATCGATCGAGCGCATCACGAACCAATATCTGGAGTATCTGAGCACTTTCCGGATGCTGGACCTGGATATCGCTGGTGAATTCGTGGTAATGGCCGCCAACCTAATCTACATCAAGAGCCGGAGCCTACTGCCGGTCGATCAGCAGGCGGCGGACGAAGAAGCCGACGAAGAAGATCCCAGATGGGACCTTATCCGGCAATTGATTGAGTATAAAAAATTCAAAGATGTCGCGCTCCATCTGCACCGGCGTGAAGTTCTCCAGGAAGGGATCATCCCGCGCGTCCCGGGAAAGCCGACCTTGGATGATGCCGAAACCCTACTGAAAGACGAAGTCGGGATTTTCGACCTGATCACCGCATTTCAGAAGGTGCTGAAGAAGCTTGAAAACCGGCGAGAGGATCTGCGCGAGATATTCGAAGAGAATTTCACCGTTTCCGAAAAAATCGATTACATCCTGCAAACCGTGAGTTCCGGCGCAAAGATCGCGTTTTCCAGTCTTTTTGCGACGGCAGCCAGCCGTACCGAGATTGTGGTGACTTTCCTCGCTCTGCTCGAATTAATGAGGCTAAAACAGCTTCGAGTGATGCAACAGACGGCGTTCTCGGAGATCGAGATCGAGCGCGTTGGTGTTTAGCCTTCGTCGATATCGACGAAGGCTTAGGCTTTTCTACCGCCAAAACTGCGCTAATCTGCCTGTTCCGGATCATGGTTACTCTGAAGGTGGTTGCAGAAGCATTGTTGTTCAGTTCCCAAAGGCCCCTCCCAGCGAAAGAGATTTTGCAGGTGGTTCGTCTGGGGACAGAATACGCTTCCGAGGAGGAACAAGCGGTCTTCAAGGGCCTGACCGAGGCAACGATTCAAAACACTCTGGTCGAGCTGAGCAGCGAATACCAGCAACTTGAACGAGCTTTTCAGCTCGTTGAACAGGTCGGCGGCTGGCAACTCACCACCAAGCCAGAACATCAAACCTGGGTCCGGCAATTATTTCCGGATCTACGACCCACCCGGCTTAGCCCACCAGCTCTGGAAACACTGGCGATCGTGGCCTATCGCCAACCGGTGACGAAAGCAGATATCGAGGCAATCCGAGGGGTGGCAGTCGATGGGGTGATGCAACGGCTTCTCGACGTCGGCATGCTCAAGATTGCCGGGCGAGCCGAAATTCCAGGACGCCCGCTGTTGTACGAGACGACCCAACATTTTCTCGAGCATTTCGGGATAAAAAATCTGGACGAGCTGCCGAACTCATCCGAACTCCGGTTCGTGCCGTTACCAAACGGAACCACGGGTCCAACCAATGAACCTGAGCCCGGTGAACTCTTTAAGGAATCGCCTCAGGAACAACCTGGTGAGTTGCCGGCAGAAAACGGGTTACCTGAGAATGTGACCGAAGTAGCGGCTGAGTCTGCTACACCCATCGATCAAGGCGTTAACCAGGAATAAAGATGGAAGCTAAAGTTTCGCTCGAGGAGATTCGCAACCAGATCGACCAGATCGACACTCAACTTTTGCGGCTGCTCAATGAACGGGCGGATCTGGTCCATGAGATTGGCACGATCAAAAGGAACGCCGGTCTTCCGATCTATGCGCCGGAACGAGAAGAGTCCCTTCTCCAGGCGCTGATCCAGAAAAACAAAGGTCGCCTCCCCGCGGATGCCATTCGAGCGATTTACCGGGAAATCATGTCTGCATCCTTGGCTCTAGAGAAGGACCTGACTATCGCTTTTCTCGGTCCGGAAGCGACCTGGACCCATCAAGCAGCGCGGTCAAAGTTCGGGCTTTCGGTCAAATACGCGCCGGAATCCAGCATTAGCGACGTTTTCGCTCGAGTCACCCGCGGGACAGCCGACTACGGAGTTGTGCCGATCGAAAACTCGTTAGAGGGCGCCGTAAACCATACGCTCGACGTATTCATGGATTCAGAGCTTAAAATCTGTGCGCAGATTCTTCTCCGAATTCGGAATGATCTTTTATCGAAGTGGCCTCGCGATCAGATCAAGAAAATCTATTCGCATCCGCAGGTGTTCGGTCAGTGCCGCCAATGGCTCCAAGAAAACGCGCGAGACCTTGAACTAATCGAAGTGTCGAGTACGACCCGAGCCGCTCAAATCGCGGCCACCGAACCGGCCGCGGCCGCGTTAGCCAGTTCGATGGCCGCGGAGGTCTACGGCTTACAAGTACTGGAACCGTCGGTTCAAGACAGCCCGAACAATACCACCCGTTTCCTGGTCATTTCCCCATCGGGTTGCCCCGTAACCGGCACTGACAAGACCTCGCTCATGTTCTCGGTCCAAGACCACGTGGGAGCCCTCTACTCTGCCCTCGAACCCTTTAGTCGCTTGAAGCTGAGCATGAGCAAGATCGAAAGCCGGCCCTCAAAGCGAAAGAACTGGGAATATTTCTTCTTCGTGGACGTGGAAGGCCACATCGAAGACCCCGTCGTCGCACACGCGATCAAAGAACTCGGCGAACATTGCACGTTCGTCAAAGTCCTCGGCAGCTATCCGAGGACTGAGTTATAGGTTCGCAGTTCACCGTTCACTGTTCGCAGTTCGCAGTTGCCCGTAGGGTTAGCAGATCAGGAGTTTCGAGAAGTCTGGGGCTCCGCGATCGAATGGGACTCATGGGACCTATGAGACTTATGTTAGGGCGCAGTTCCAGCGATCGGCGGGCCCAAACCGCAAACTGCAAACTGTGAACCGCGAACGGCGAACCGCGAACCGTTACTTCCCCACGTAGACCGCGTCGCCGGGCCAATCTGAACGGATATAGCCCTTACACATGTTCACGATCGGGATGTAGTTCCGCATCACCCGAATCGGTGACAATAGACGGATTGTCGAAATAGACTCGATCGAGTCGCTTCCGTGATTCCTCAGCAGGCCAGGAATCAGCTCTTCGTGGGTTCTCTGCACAATGTCCAGGTCGCTATTTCCATCCACAAACAGCAGCAACGCAACTTTGCCGTCGATCTCCGCGATATGGCTTTCGAAGATGGTTTCGGTGAACACAGACTTTTGGTTCGAGTCTTGGCGAATATCCTGAATCAACTGGTTGTAGGTGATCCCTACCCTAAATTTGATAATGTAAAGGTGACGCGCATTGTACTGTTTCGCTCCGTCAGCCGAGAGATCGAGGTTCGTGTAATAAGATAGGATCCCTTCCTGTTCGAGACGGTCTCGTTTACGGCTGACGGTACGAACATTCACTCCCGTCACTTCACCGACTCCGTTGTCTGACTCTCTCGGATCTCTAATTAACTGACGAACTATTGCCTTTTCTTGCTCATCAAGGATTCTCATGTAAAAGTCGGTAGACGGGTTAAGTGCGCGCACTGGCATGTCTCCCTCCCATACCGGCTGCGCCGTCCAGGTCGCTCTCGTAAGAAATAGTCTAGTTTTTTCACGTCCGCGACTAGAAATTGCCGCATTAGTGTTCAGTTTGGTCTTGAAACGAGCAGTTTAGCCCTTAAGTTCACCGGTTTTGCGCAAAATGAAGGATGGGATAACACAAGCGGTGGGGAACGCTCCGGACTCGCTTTACGACCCGAGCGAAGAGCATGATTCCTGTGGTGTCGGTTTTGTCGCTTCAGTCAAAGGGGAGCGTTCGAATCGGGTGCTTCACTATGGGCTGACTTCAGTCTGCAACATGGTGCACAGAGGGGCCGTCGACGCCGATGCTAAGACCGGCGACGGATCCGGGATTTTAACTCAGATCCCTTACAAGATTTTTCGCCGCGAAGTCACTCGGATGGGGCACACGCTCTATAACGATTCCGATTTGGCGATCGGTTCTGTGTTTTTGCCACACGACAATGCTTATGCTCAGGCCAGAGCCAAAGCGGTGATAGAAGACGTTCTCACCTCCCGGCAGCTTTTCCAATTCGGTTGGCGAGAGGTGCCCCTTCATATCGGCGTGCTCGGCGAAAAAGCGCAGCTGACAATGCCGCGCATCGAGCAGGTCTTGATCGCCAGGCCGGCCAACATGGATGACGACCACTACGAGAGGCAGCTTTTTCTGGCGCGTAACGAGATCGAGAAGCGGGCTCAGCTAGATAACATTCACCATTTCTATATCAATTCTTTCTCCCATCGAGTCCTGGTCTATAAAGGACTGCTGACTGCGGTTTCTTTGGAAAAGTTCTACCGTGACCTCAGCGATCCTGATTACGAGACCGCGATCTGCCTGTTTCACGAACGGTACAGCACCAATACCTTCCCGACCTGGGCGTTGAGCCAGCCGTTCCGGTTCCTGGCTCATAACGGTGAGATCAATACGATTCGCGGAAACCGCAACTGGATGCGCGCCCGCGAATCCGAGTTGGCGGCAGACTTCTGGAAACAAGACATCGACCTCCTAAAACCGATCATCCAACCCGGCGGCTCAGACTCCGCCAGTTTGGATAACGCGCTCGAAGTATTGACCATGTCGGGCCGAGACCTGCTCCACGCCATGACGATGCTGGTTCCGCCGGCCTGGCGAGCGGATGATCTCATGTCGCCTGAGGTCAAAGCATTTTACGAATATCAAGCCTGCTTTAACGAGCCCTGGGACGGTCCTGCCGGTCTCGTCTTCAGTAACGGGTTAGTAGCGGCAGCTTGCCTAGACCGCAACGGACTTCGACCGGCTCGTTATAAGCTTACCGAGGACGGCATTTTCGTCCTAGCTTCCGAAGTTGGCTGTGTTGAGCTCGACGAAGCCGAGGTAATTGAAAAAGGGCGGCTAGCTCCAGGAGCCATGGTCGCGGTTGATACTCAGGCGGGGGTACTGCTGCGGGACACTGAAATCAAAGAGAGATTAGCACACCGCAAACCTTACCTTGACTGGGTCAAAACCAACCTCCTTCGGCTGCAAGAGGTCTCCGGACGCACGATTCCCGAGCCGGCAAACGACCTTGACATTTTGGGGTTAAGCCAGCGTCAGGTTGCTTTCGGCTATAGCAGCGAAGAGCTGGACATGGTGCTCAAGCCCATGGTTAAGGACGGCCAGGAAGCGCTGGGATCCATGGGCGATGATACCCCCCTGGCAGTTCTCTCATTGCAGCCGCGTTTGCTCTACACCTATTTCTGCCAGTTGTTTGCTCAGGTGACTAACCCTCCGATCGATCCCATCAGGGAGCGCCTGGTGATGTCACTGGCCACCCCGATGGGCTGGCGGCGAAATTTGTTCGGCGAGACTCCGGATCACGCGAAGCTGGTCTTTTCAGAGTCGCCGCTTTTGTTCCCGCATGAACTCGAGGCGTTGAAGCACCTCCCTGATCCGGAATATAAAGCGATCACTATTCCTGTTTGTTGGCCCGAGAGCGAGGGGTCTGCAGGTCTAGAGGCGGCGGTGAATCGAATTTCACTCGAAGCTGAGCGCGCTGTAGACGCAGGTTGCCGGCTGATCGTTCTCTCCGATCAATGTGTCGAGCACGATAAGGTTGCGGTGCCGATGCTGCTTGCGGTCGGTGCGGTTCATCATCACTTGATTCGGGTTGGCAAAAGAATGAAGTGCAGCCTGATCGCCGAGACCGGCGAAGCGCGCGACGTGCATCAGATTGCTTGTTTGATTGGGTACGGAGCCAGCGCCGCGTGCCCATTTCTCGCGTTCGAAACGATTCGAGAGTTACTGTTCCGAAAAGAGCTCGGGGAAGATGCGACCTTCGAAAAAGCGGCCAGAAAATATCGGTCTGCTGTCGAAAAAGGGCTTCTAAAAATCATGTCGAAGATGGGTATCTCGGTTATCGGGAGCTATCGGGGTGCCCAGATTTTCGAAGCGATCGGTCTCAGCTCTGACCTGATCGACAAATGTTTCGCCGGGACTCCGTCGAAGATCGACGGCATTGGTTTGACGGAGATCGCCATCGAGACTCTTACCCGCCACCAAAAAGCTTATGCCAAGGCGGTGCCCGAAGAAGGATCAACCAGCGTGGCTTTGGGTGACCCCGGGTTCTATCGCTTCCGGCGTCAGGGCGAAGCCCACGCGATCACGCCTCCGGTCATTAAGAATTTTCATACCTTCGTAAAATCGAACAAGCCGGAGGACTACAAAGCTTACGTCGACGCGATTCGAGCAGGCCGCCCGAACGCGCTTCGCGACTTGCTGGAGCTGGCGCCCAGCGGACGGCAGCCAATTCCGATTGACGAAGTAGAACCGATCGAGGAGATCCGCCGGCGATTCACGACCGCCGGGATGTCGCTGGGAGCATTGAGCCCGGAAGCGCATGAATGTCTCGCCATCGCTATGAATCGAATTGGCGGGAAGTCCAATTCGGGCGAGGGCGGTGAAGACCCGGAGCGAGTGCACCGGCGACCGAACGGTGATTGGCCGAATAGCGCGATCAAGCAAGTTGCTGCCGGACGGTTTGGCGTGACGGCTACCTACCTCGCGGCCGCTAAAGAAATCGAGATTAAGATGGCGCAGGGGGCAAAGCCGGGAGAAGGCGGTCAGCTGCCGGGACACAAGGTGAGCGAGCTGATTGCCAGACTGCGAAAGAGCACGCCGGGCGTCGCTTTGATTTCACCACCCCCGCATCATGACATTTACTCGATTGAGGATCTGGCTCAGCTGATTTACGACCTGAAGCAGGTCAATCCGCGGGCAAAGGTTTGCGTTAAGCTGGTGGCCGAGGCCGGGGTTGGCACTATCGCTGCCGGCGTAGCCAAGGCACACGCAGACATTATCTTGATCAGCGGGCACGAAGGCGGAACTGGGGCTTCCCCGTTGAGTTCCATCAAACATGCAGGCAGCGCTTGGGAACTGGGTGTTTCTGAAGCGCATCAGGTTTTAATGCGGAACGGTCTGCGTAACCGAATTGTTCTTAGGGCCGATGGGGGTCTGCGCACCGGTGAAGATATTGTTTTTGCCGCACTATTGGGAGCTGAGGAATTCAACTTCGGCACCACGGCGTTAATTGCTTCCGGCTGCGTTTACGTCCGCCAATGTCATCTGAACACTTGTCCAGTCGGCGTCGCGACCCAGGACGAGCGGCTGCGAGCGAAGTTCAAAGGTAAGCCGGAACACGTGGTTAACTTTTTCAACGGAGTCGCGCAGGAAGTTCGCGAGATGATGGCGCAGCTCGGTTTAGTGACTTTCAACGAGTTAGTCGGCAGAGTTGAGTTGTTGAGGCAACGGGAGATCAAGGATCATCCCAAGGCCAACAAACTAAACCTTACGCGTTTGTTAGCGAACGTGGCCAAAGACGACGACACCATCGTTCGGCACAACACCTGGGACCGAAATGATCCGCCTTGGGGCCGCCGTTTAGACGACGTCATTTTGCAGGATGCCCGCGAGGCCGTTAACGATCAGGTGCCGGTTGCGCTCAGCTACCGGATCAAGAATACTAACCGGACAGTTGGCGGCAAGCTCTCCGGTGAGATCGCTTACCTGTGGGGCGAGCAAGGTCTTCCCGAAGGAACGATCGAACTTAAGCTGTCCGGCAGCGCCGGCCAAAGTTTCGGCGCCTTTCTGACCCGCGGCGTTAAGCTGATCCTGACCGGCGAAGCGAACGACTACGTTGGAAAAGGGATGGGCGGCGGCGAGATCATTATTAAGCCGTTCGCAGAACGAAAATATGTAGCTCGGGAAAACTCGATCATTGGTAATACCTGTTTGTACGGTGCGACTGGCGGAGAGTTTTTCGCGGCTGGGCGCGCTGGCGAACGATTTGCGGTTAGAAACTCGGGTGTCTCGGCGGTGATCGAGGGCGTGGGAGACCACGGCTGCGAATACATGACCCGGGGCACCGTGATGATCCTCGGACCGACCGGAAAAAATTTCGGCGCCGGTATGACTGGCGGCGTTGCCTATGTTCTTGATCAGGACTCGGCCTTGAAGCGAAACCTTAACCCGGAATTGGTATTGATGGAGCCGCTAACCGACGAGACAGACGAGATCCTGGTGAAGGAGCTCATCTACAAGCATTTGGAGCGCACCGAGAGCGAGTTAGCCAAAGAGATCCTTGCGGATTGGGCCGCGTTTCAGCAGAAGTTCTGGAAGGTTCGGCCAATTTACGTACCGCCAGCACCGGTTGCTCCGCCCCCGGCCCCGTTAGTCGAAAAAGCAACCGAGATAGCAAGCGACAAATAACAACGGAAAAATCTCACGCAAAGCCGCAAAGACGCAAAGGTAAAGACAAATGGCGAATGGATAGGTTGTGGATCTTACCAAATCTTCGCGTCAATTCGTGCCTGCGCGCCATAGCGCTTGGGCGACGGCTGGGTGTATTCGCGGTTAATCCCTGTTTGTCTTTTGCTTTGCGTGTTTGCGCCTTTGCATGAGATGTTGGGCACGAGACCTGAATTATATGGAGATCGTCACTCAGCTTGCGTTGTTTCTCGAAAATCGTCCCGGGACGCTGGCTGCGGTCTGTGATGCGTTGGCTGCCGCAAAGATCAATATCTTCGCGTTGACCATCTCGGACACGGTCGATCATTCCGTCGTCCGCATGGTCGTAAGCGACACGAGAAAAGCGCTTACCATCTTCGAAGAACACGGTACGTTGGTCGTCGAGAATGAGGTGCTCATGATTGAGCACGATAACCATCCAGGATCGTTGTCTGAGATTGCCAAGAAGCTCTCGTCCAAGAAGGTCAACATCGAGTACGCCTACCTGAGCGGATCACCCAAGGCAAAACGCGGCCTCCTGATTCTGCGCCCGAACAACGTCAAGAAGGCGTTTGAAGTACTGAAGCCGTAGAGGGACGAATGGGCGAAAGGGCGAATGGGCGCACCGGCGAAAGGGCGACGCAGCGGGATCGACGGCGCGGTAGGGCGAAAAACTCGGCGCGCCCAACGTATTGCTTCATGCTCGGCTTGTCCGCGCCAGTTTTGAGCCGCGATCCCTGACGGACCATCTCCATAGAATAAAGCCGAACCGGGCGCTCCATTCGTACCCATCTTGGTTCGTACCCCTTGGGCAAGGCCACACGCACAGCACGGCTCAAAACCGGCGCGCGCAACCCGGCAACAAAAGCCACACGCTCGGCGCGCCGAGTTTTTCGCCCTACCGATCGGCGGCTTCGGATGCGCGCTTCGGCTATATCCGCCCTTTCGCCCCATTCGCCGTTTTCGCCCTCTCGCCCATTCGCCGCACCGCTCTCCGACCCTCGCCAACAGATGCAATTTTCGCGTAGCCACGCTACGTTCCACTCCTCATGACTTCCACCCCTTCTCCATCGCTGCGTTCCCAGAATTGGTTCAGCGGTTTTAGCCGTGATGTGGTTATCCACCGAAGCTGGATGCGGAACCAGGGTCTCACCGATGATGTGTTCGACGGCCGGCCGATCATTGGGATTTGTAACACTTTTTCTGAGCTCACCCCCTGTAATGCCCACTTCAGGGAGCTTGCCCAGAAGGTGAAAGACGGTGTGTGGCAGGCCGGCGGGGTCCCGTTCGAATTTCCCGTGATGTCTTTGGGAGAAACCAATCTTCGGCCAACCGCAATGTTGTTTCGCAACCTCGCAAGCATGGACGTCGAGGAATCAATTCGTGGGAACCCTATCGATGGCGTTGTTTTGATGACCGGTTGCGATAAAACTACCCCCGCTCTGTTGATGGGCGCCGCGAGTTGTGACGTCCCGGCCATCGTACTTTCTGGCGGTCCCATGTTGAACGGACGGTTCCGAGGTCAAATTGTCGGATCCGGGACGACGGTTTGGCAATTTTCTGAGGCGATCGCAGCCGGCAAAATGTCGTTGAGCGACCTGGCCGAGGCCGAGAGCTGTATGGCGCGGAGCGCCGGCCATTGCATGACGATGGGAACCGCATCCACGATGGCGTCGATGGTGGAATCCCTGGGTGTCGCTTTGCCGACTAATGCCGCCATTCCCGCAGTCGACGCTCGCCGGGATGTGCTCGCCCAGATCGCCGGCCGCCGCATTGTCGACATGGTCAAAGAAGATGTAAGACTCTCCAAGATTCTTACCCGGGAAGCATTCGAAAACGCTATCCGGGTTAACGGCGCTATCGGCGGCTCTACCAATGCAGTAATCCACCTATTGGCAATCGCTGGCAGAATCGGGATCGACGTTAGCCTGGACGACTGGGACCGGCTCGGCCGCGATATACCCACCATCGTCGATCTTATGCCGTCGGGCCGGTTCTTGATGGAAGATTTCTATTATGCCGGCGGGTTGCCCGTGGTCATGAAACGATTGGCCGAAGCGGGGGTTTTGAATCGCGACTCACTCACGGTGAGCGGCGCCACGGTCTGGGAAAATATTCAACACGCGCAATGTTATAACGACGAAGTGATTCGGCCGCTCTCCAATCCGTTGGTACGTTCCGGCGGCGTCGCCGTGTTGCGAGGTAACTTGGCGCCGGATGGCGCAGTCCTAAAACCTTCAGCTGCTAGTCCGCATCTACTCCAACACACCGGGCGAGCCGTCGTTTTCGAGAATATCGAACATTATCATGAGCGCATTAACGATCCGGCGCTCGATGTCGATGAAAACTCGGTCCTGGTTCTGAAGAACTGCGGGCCGCGCGGCTACCCCGGGATGGCCGAGGTCGGCAATATGGGCTTGCCACCGAAACTCTTGAAAGCGGGCATCACCGACATGGTCCGGATCTCCGACGCTCGCATGAGCGGCACTGCTTATGGCACAGTGGTTCTGCACTGCTGCCCAGAGGCAGCGGTGGGAGGACCGCTAGCCCTGGTACAAGATGGCGACATGATCGAGCTGGACGTGGCGACCCGTAAACTGCACTTGGCCGTCGATGACGCGCAACTGGAGACACGCCGTAAATCCTGGCAACCAGCAAAAGCGCCATCAGGTGGTTACGGGCGTCTTTATCACGATCACGTCATGCAAGCCAACCTCGGCGCCGATTTAGATTTCTTGCAAGGCTGCCGCGGAAACGCGGTGGGTCGACCATCGCATTAAAAACCGAACTGCGAATGGACCCGCCTCCGCCAAGCCTACGGCGCGGCAGGCTGCGAATTGACACGAAGAAATGCCTAGCACGAGGCCCTTCGGTAGCGGCGACTGTCCCACAAGGTCTACACCATGGCTCACCTCATCGTGTTTTCGAAGCGACCGGTCAACCCTACCTCAACACGCAGTCGCCATCCGAGCGCTGGGATGGCGACTGCGCGTTATATAATCCAACATTCACGCCTCCGGACCGATCGTTTGGCCTTGAACATCCAAAGTCCTAAGGGACAGTCGCCGCTACCGAAGAACGCTGCTTTCCAACAGCGAATCTCCTCCAACGCTCACGGCAACGTTCTCACGAAATCCTGGATCGGCCGCCGTTTCGGCGGCTCCGGAACTTGAGCCGGATAACCGAGATAAAGGAAACCAACCAATTGCTCACCTCGTTCTGATAGCCCCAACAGCACCTGCGTTTCCGGCAATCGCGTTACTCGGCCTGTATTCCAGTGGCTTCCAATTCCCTCGCCCCAGGCTGCCAATTGCAGGTTCTGCATGGCTGCACAAACGGTTGCCAAATCTTCTACTTGCTGGGCCGGATTCCCCTCGAGGCGGCAGGTGACCGCCAATAACACAGGAGAGGACATGACTTTTCGTCGTGCGCCTTCTTTCGTTTTGGCCAGCGCCGACGGATCTTGGCCAGCTGCCGTCTGAATGGCTAGCGCTTCCGCCAACGCTTCCCGGCTCTGCGTTCCAATTATGGCAATGCGCCAGGGCTCAGTCAGACGATGGTTAGGAGCCCAACGCACCGCATCCAGAATTCGCCGAAGCACCGGTTCCGGAATCGGATCGGAACGGAATTCTTTAATGGTCCGTCGGCTTTGAATCGCGGCGATTATCGCAGGGTTGGGATTGATTGGGTCCATAAGGTGTTCAATGGGAGAGTCGCATATCGTTCTCGTCCTCGTCGTCGTCCTCGTCCTCGAATCGGCGTTTTTCCACCAGACGCTTCGAAGTACGGAGAAATTGTTCTTCGCGCACACCCATCGGTTTGGAACGTCGATTCGCGTAGCAGCCCCTCTCGAGCACGAGGACGACGACGAGCACGAGGACGATTAAAACTTACCTCGCTCTCTCCTCTCCGATGGAGTTGTTCTGTTCCAAGATCGACGAGGTTGCCGATTCGCTGACCTTTCTTCGTGGCCCACGACTCACTTCGAGACCATCCGTAGGTAGCAACCGCCAATATGCCGGCAAAGCGGCCAATCCAAGAATCGCGCTGAAAGCAAAAGCGATACGAAAATCCGATATCGCGTACAGACCGTGATAGCCTCGGAAAAACGCTGCCAGGTGCAAGGCTACGGCCCCAAAAGCGATTCCCATACCGAAACCCAACTGCTGCATGGTGCTCTGCATCATACTGGCCGCGCTCATGTCGGCGGCCGGCACCTCCGAGAACGCTAAGGTGTTAAGACTGGTAAACTGCATTGAACGGACTAGACCAGCGCCCAAGAGCAACGCCAACGTGATGACGATCGGCGTGCTGACTGAAAGCATGCCCAGCCCTAAGGCAAAAAGGGCGATGAGCGGCGTATTCGCTACCAGCACCGACCGAAAACCGAACTTCTTCAATGCCCAGGTGGTCCTGGTTTTCATTAGCAAGTTACCCATCGCATAGACCAACACCAACAAGCCGGATGCGAGTGGGCTCAATCCAAACCCGCTCTGGAACATCAACGGAAGCAGCAACGGAGCAGCACTGATCGAGATGCAACTCAGATTCCCTGCGATGAGACAAGTTGCAAAGGTGCGGATTCTTAACAGTGAAAGATTGATAAGCGGGAACCGGGTTTTCCGTTCCCAATACAGAGTGAGACCGCCAAAAATTAGGCTGAGCGCTAAGACCCAACCTGCTGCCACCCAATCGGAATTTTCTCGACCCAATAGATCGACGCCGTACATCAAGCAGCTCAGCGCGGCCGCACTCAGAATAAACCCGAGCAGATCAATTGGGCGCCGCTCATCCGAACGAAAGTTTCTGACGAATCGATAAACGAGGCAGATCGCGATTATCCCGATCGGGATGTTGATCAGGAAAATCCAGCGCCACGACGTGAAGTTAGCGATAAAACCGCCCACGGGCGGCCCGATCACGGTGGCAATCAAACCCGGCCATACGATGGTCGCGATCGCGTGTACCAAAGAGCTTTTTGGCGTGCTGCGGAGAACGACTAATCGGCCCACCGGTACCATCATGGCGCCGCCAATCCCTTGGACAATCCGTGCGGAAATAAATCCGCCCAGATTATTCGCCAGCCCGCAGCCGATTGAGGCCAGAGTAAAGATGGCGATGGCGGTACTGAAGATGGTTCGGGCGCCAAAGCGATCTGCAATCCAGCCGCTGATCGGGATAAAGACAGCTAACGTGACCAGGTAAGCAGTCATCCCGATGCTGACATCTGTCGGGGTAACAGAAAATGAACGGGCAATCTGGGGCAAAGCGGTGGCAATCGCCGTACCATCCAGGTTCTCCATGAAAAAGGTAACGGCGACGATAAGAGCCACTAAGCGGAACCGATCGTCTGCTTCCTGGGTAATTGTTTTATCCATCGCTTTCTCTGCCGAACGGAGGGAAAGCCGAAACCAAGCGCTTTCACCACCCGCTCGATTCCTAAAATCAAGTCAAGGGTTACTTAGCGCGTTGGCTTACGTTAACGCTTACGATCGATCAGGCCCACGTCCTAATCGATAACGACACCCGAAAACAGAACAGGGATGGAGCGAGATGTCAAATCGATCTCCTGGAGCGCTGCCTCGCTTGCGAGGCCGATGGTAAGCAAAGGAACATCGTGATACACACGCCACTTCTACCTGCGCTCTATGTCGGGAGGTCTTAACTCTTCGCGCACAAGAGCGCAGCCAGACGATGTGCCTTCCTCACCCTTTTAGCCCCGCTAACCATCGGCCTCGCAAGCGAGGCAACGCTCCAGGCTTCGCCGACACTTGGCTATCGGCTATTGGCTATTTTTCATTGGTTCTTGGCGTGTTCTGCCTCACCCATGGCCTTGTAATCGTACGTGGGATAAAACTCAGTCCGATATCCACCCCAGGCGGTTTTTTCAATGGCGACATTCACCTCACGCAAACGGTCGGCTGGAACCCGCAACGTGATAACCTGACCAATTCCCATCATTACATACCACGAAACCACTTCGATCCCTGCCGGTGGAAATGCTTTGTAATATCCTTGGCGCCGCAATTCGCTGTTGATCTCATCCAGAGGTTTTGATTGGTCGTGACGAAGAAAGATCGTCAATAAAATCGTGCCTTTGTCAGTCTCAGCATTAGGAACAGGCGAAGCTGAAGGCGCCTGCTGTGCCCCGGCTGCTCCAATCGAGAGCAGCGTGGCGGCAATCAATACGTTCCGTGTCAGGTTCCACATCGTTTGGGAGTTAGGACTTGAACGAAGAAGCCTGTGAGTGCCGTGAAAAAGATTCATAGACTCTATAGGTAGATGGCCTAGTCCCGCTTGTCATGACGAGGGGATTAATCGACTGCGTCCCGCAAAAGACTGAAGGGTTGCAAACACGCCGCGGGTTGAACGGACCAAACGCCTGGAGGGGAGCCGCTTTGTAGCCTGGCAGCTCTATGGGTTGCGAGCGGGCGGCTCCCAGGAGCGTCTCGAGGTGCGGCAGTTCTATGGGCCGGTTGTATCCGCCGCCCGGAATAGACGCGATGGGCAAAACATTGCGCTGGTCATTCCCGGGAGCTCCAGGCCGGTGGACTTACGATCGGCCCGTGCACAGACCTTTCTAGCTTCGCGTAGTCGCTATTACGCGAACCGTCACTAATACCGAATCCTGGGGCGCTACTACGACGGATAACCGCCGGTGATGTATTGTTCGAGATGCTCGATTGTGGCGGTCTGAGCCGAAATCAGCCATTTGAGGGCATCGCCAATCGATAGTATACCGACGAGCTTACCGTCTTCCAACACCGGGAGATGCCGGACGTGTTTGTCCGTCATCACATGCATACATCCGGTCAGGCTTTCATTCGGGTGGGTGAGAACCAGGTCCGTCGACATGATCTCGCTAACGCGAGTTTCTTTCGACGACCTTCCTTGCAAGATCACCTTACGCGTGTAATCGCGCTCGGAGATAATACCGAGAAGGTTGTCATTCTGCACCACGGGTAGAGCACCCACGTTCTTATCCGCCATCAGCTTGATAGCGTCGTACACCATCGCGTCGGGACGAACCGTCCAAACCGTCGAACTTTTTTCCGCCAGGATCCAGCTGACTGTACCGGCTACTTCCATAAACAGGGGGGAAGTAAAGTTGCCTCAGGTTGTAGCGATGTTCAAAGGGAATCTGGGTTTTTTCGCCCTCTTTACCTTCCAGGCCCCTATCCGTTATCCTGCTCCCATGGCTACTCCAACTCCCCCCATACAAACCGAGAGCCGAAGTACGCGCACACCATTAAATCGCATCACCGCTTTCTTCGTTTATTTATTCGAACGGATCACGCCCGATCCGTATATCTTTGCGGTTACTCTGACTATCATCACGGCGCTGCTAGCGGCTTTGCTGGCGCCGAAAGGGTCTCTCCCGGACATCCTGAATGGTTGGTATGCTGGTCTCTTCCAGATTCTGGCCTTTGCGTTCCAGATGGTCCTGATCCTGGTCACAGGATACGCTTTGTCCAATTCACGACCCATACGCTTTATCCTGGATTGGCTGGCGTCTCGACCCAAAACACCGCGTGCGGCCATCGTTCTCACGATCCTGGTAGTAATGGCCACGTCCTTTATCAATTGGGGGTGCGGCCTGGTAGTAGCCGGGCTTCTCGCCCGAGAAATTGCTAAACGAATTAGGATCGATTTCGGGTGGTTAGTAGCCGGTGCCTATTCGGGATGGATCATTTGGGCGAGCGGATTCTCCAGCTCAATTGCGCTCTCCCAAGCCACGCCCGGTTCGTCTCTAAACCTGGTACAAAAACTGACGGGACAAGTGCTCCCACTGGGTGACATGTTATTCGCCCCGTTTAATCTCGTTCCCGTCATCGCGGTTGTAATCCTGGTTCCGGCCCTTTACTGCGCCATTATGCCAAGCGCTGAGGATACGGTGGCAGCGGACCCAGAACGGTTACGAGCCGAAGATACAGTCGCCAAACATGAGCATCCCCGGACGGTCGCAGATCATCTGGAACACGCCTGGGTCCTGACATTGGTCCTGGTAGTCGCAGGAGTGACCGCCTTGATCTTCAGTTGGTCGAAAACCGGGCTCTCTCTCGATCTGAACTCGATCATTTTTCTCTTCCTGCTGGCCGGTCTGTTACTGCATTGGACTCCCATTAATTACGTCCGCGCGGTAAATCAGGCGGCCCGAGTCACCGGACCGCTGATCCTGCAATATCCATTGTACGGCGGCATCATGGGGATCATGACCGCAACCGGTCTCGCCGACGTGATCGCTAAAGCGTTCGTCTCTTTTTCTAATGCGCACACCTTACCATTTTGGAATTATGTCGCGTCGCTGATCATCAGCCTTTTTATCCCCAGCGGCGGCGGTCACTGGGCCGTGCAAGGACCATTCACCGTTCCGGCAGCAGCACAATTGCATGCGTCCCAGGCAGCCACCGCGATGGGTGTCGCCATGGGTGAACAAGTCGCCAATATGATTCAGCCGTTTTGGGCGCTACCGGTTCTAGCGATCGCCGGCATCAGCCTCCGCCGGGTCATGGGATTCACGGTAATGTCGTTCTTTGTAGGATTGGTGGTTTTCGGTCTGGCGCTTTTGTTCTTGGCGTGAGGCGACAGCCAAATCGTCCTCGTCCTCGAGAGGTCGTTTCGCACAGCGGTCCCGATTCACCCCTGAACCATCTTTGCCAGATCTTCGATCGGTTGAATTGATTGACGCTTAAGACGACGGACCGGGCAGAAAGGATGCACAGCCATTCGGTCGTGGAGCAGGTCCGCGACTGCTGATCACCCAGTAGCGGGCGTTGAGACCGCCTCAGTCATTTGAAAAACGATTTGGTTCAGGATGTTGACCGCTGCTATCTCCTTCAAACTCTAAATCAGATTCTTTTTGAGGTTCGCGGATAGTAAGCGCTCGGAAAGTGAAATAGATCGCCACGATCAAAGCGATCGCGGCAGCCCCAAGGCAGAACCAGGCAAGGAGTCTCGACGCAGCGCCAGTCTGGTCGGCTGCTGTGAGGGGGTCAGACAGCCAACCGAATCCTACCATCACGACGCAGACGATTCCCGTGATGAACGCCTTTAGAGTAGATGCCTTCTTGGTAGCCAATATGGTCAGGACGGCCTCGAGTCTCATTTCCTTCGTCAAGCTTCAGACAATGGTAGTCAAGCACTCTGGCGCGTTCGCGGCAAACGATGGTCTGTCGGCGGGATAGGAGGCAACCGAGCGTTCCACAACTTTGAGCTTGGGCAAGTATCCACGAACAATCGCTCAATCCCATCAGTCATGATTTCCTCGTGCTGCGACTCCGATGGTAAGTTCGATTGAACGGGCTTGAATTGACGCAAACTCGTTATTATAAAACGCCAAGTTCCAAACACCAACGCAAAACGTTGTTTCTTACGCTCTGAAGGCTAACATCAACAGCCCCGCCAAAATCAGACTGCAAGACCAAACCAAGTCCGCGTTGAACCAGGACTTTCGTAGGATGGCTAGACCGACGATGTCATAGACTAACCAAGCGACGATGCCCGCCACGACGAATTGCGCGGCCGAATGCACACAGACGCCGGGAATCGAATTGTAGAATCCTGGGAATGAGTTCGCGGACTTAAAGGGCGCCGATGATGAAACGCCACACCAAGCTCCGCCTCCCATCATAAAGACAGGTAGCAGCATAAGCCCAGCACCATGGGCGCTAGCCATAAGACACGACCACCAGGTCAAATCCTTAAAACTCACCCGCATCCCGACCCAACGCGGATGACGTCCGCGAAGCAGACGCCAGCTTCCGACCAACGCCAATGATACACCGGCAGCCAAGCCGAACCAGGTTGCCGAAACGTACTGACCCGCCAGGAATGCCAACGCCATAATCGCGAGTACCGAGAGAGCGTGCCCGATCGCAATCGCACACATAGCTTGAAAAATGGCGATTCTCGAGCGGTTTTGCAGCCCGAGACTCACCGCGAACAGCCAGCCCATGCCGGGATTCAATCCGTGCCAAGCCCCTAGTGTCACCAATGCAATCCAAGGCCAAGCATTCACAAGTCGTTAACTATATTAAGCCCAAAAAGCCGAATTAAGATCCGCAGATTTCACAGATTACGCAGATTTCGGTTTCGGGCTTGGACAGGACTCTTCAATAAAAACATCTTTCTACCTCGCTAGCACTTTCCGGAACCCTAGGCAGCATCCTAATCCCAAACCGAAATCTGCGTAATCTGCGGATATTTCATCTTCGGGAACCGGTTTAAGACGGAAAACAGAATGAATCCGAAGACGTATCGCCACCTTCTAACCTGACTTGGTGAAGACGGTGCTCCTCGGTTTGTACCAGGAACCGTGGATCGAAATTCAACGATCCGTCAGGGCCAGCCTCCGCTTTCACCATCCAAGTGCGTATCCCGTCCGGATAAAACTGTTCGTCCCACGACTGATACAGCGAGTTGGTGAGATATACCCGTTTACCGTCACGGCTTACCTCCACCATCTGCGGGCCGCCATTGAGCGGTTCAGCCGGCTTCTGAGGATGTGGCGTCCGTTTGACGATTCCGCCGATTGGCAAGACTGCGGTTAACTTTGGTTGGTCCGGTATCGAGACATCATAACGATGGAGTTCACCCGTGCCCCAGCAAGAGACGTATAGCCAGCGATCATCTAACGATAGATTCAGATCTGTGACCAACGGCGGTACAGCGCCGAACCCCTGGAGTAAGGGTGGAAGATTAGCTGCATCGGCTGGCTGCGCCGGTATCTCGATCACTTTCTTGATCTCCCAATCCCCTGACCTTTCTCGCCACAACCAAATCGAGGCAGATAAATCTTTCAATGAAACGACCACACCCACAAATCCAAAGGTCTTGGTCGGGTCATGAGACGGGCGTAGTTCCAGAACCATTTGATTTTCGCTCCCCAAATCCAGTACTTTTGAGTGTTTGCGTTTACGCAAGTTCCAGAAGTGGAGCTGGTGCCCGTACTTAGCGCCCAACAAAGTTTCGGGCTGTAACCCTCCCTCGATCATGCGGGGAGTTCCCCATTCGCTAGAGACGAGAACATCTTGGCCCAGGTGCCAGGAGAAATCGTAGGCCAACTCTTGCGGACCGCGGTCCACTTCCCATCGGCCTAGGACATTAAAATCGTAGTGGTCGAGGATAAAGATTCCACCAGGGCCAGTCCCGTCCGGAGCTCCCAGTGCGCTCAAATAAATACCGTCCGGTCCGCAATGGACAGTATGAGGCCGGGAATAACCGGTACGCTTGGAAACCTCTTCCGGTTCGATCGTTTTAACGATCTGAAGCTTGGTCGGATCGGGCTTCGTATCGATGACATGGATCCGAGAGGACCGGATCCCGGGGACGATCAAATATCGCCTTTCGACGTGAGGATGCGGCGCGTAAGGACAGAGAGCTGCGCTGCATGCGTTCCAACCAAAATGATGGAGTTCATCCCCAATATCCGGCAGATCGGTCCGGCTAAGAATCTGTCCGTATTTGGGAGAAGAAGGATCAACGTCGATGACGTAAAGCGCATCCGACCGCGATTTCTGGTCGGGAGCTAGTCCGGCGACATACGCATAGCGCTCGGCGGGCGCTTCCATCGCCAGCCGTGCTGTTGGGTAAAACGTAGGATCAACAGTCCAGCGCAACGGATTGGTAGAAAGACCAAAGTTGGAATTTGCCATAAACAGTTTGTCCTTTGGCGAGTATAAATCTGAGGGTTCGACAAGACGGCAGCTATTCAGTCCCACCGGCGAAGGAAAACCGCCGTTACTCGACTGCAGAAATAGGGTATCGACGGTCCCGGGTTTTGCAATGCCAAATTTAAACCGCGAATGGAGACGAACCCGAACCGCGAATAGACACGAATGCACGCGAAGCAAAGAAGAAACAACCGCAGATGTACGCAGATAGGGTTCGGGCAGAGCGAGGCTCCCGAGGCAGTTAAACGTTAGCCGGGTCCTCGACGTCTCGCGTAGTCGGAGCCATCGTTAACCGCAAGCCTAGCTCGGCGACCGTATCGATGCTACGCAACATTGGCTCGCGAAATACCTTTACTCTGAAACGCAGTTTACATTCAGGAACCTCGCCCTGCCGCCGAAACCCTATCTGCGTACATCTGCGTTTCATCTGCGGTTGAATTCCCCGTCTTTCATTCGCGTCCATTCGCGGTTTCGGTTCGCAGCCTGCCGCGCCGTAGGCTTGGCGGAGGCGGGTCCATTCGCGGTTCGAGTTCGTGTGCATTCGCGGTCCCTTTTCGGAAATGAGATGGCGCTTGGCCGAAGGTAGTCGTCCACAGGCGACGGAAATGGCGGACATCGGCGAAACCGCAGCGTTCGGCGATGACCTCAAGAGTTAAGCGATGATCGCGCATCAGGCTGGCGGCCATCCCTAGACGCACTTTTTGTTGGTACTGCAAAGGGGTCAGGCCGGTGTTGGCTCTAAATGCCCGGGTTAGTGTTGACTCACTCATAGCAGCAAGAGAAGCCAACTGGGCCAGACGGGCAGGTTCACCCGGATGTTCATTCAACCAATCCTGTACCCGGTGCACGCCGGAATGCAGATGAGCCCGGTAATCTAAGTACACGTTCAACTGGTGATGGGTTCCAGTGCGACGAAAGTAAACGACCAGATCGCGCCCGACCTTCGCCGTCATTTGGGGACCGTAATCTTGTTCGATAAAGGAGAGGGCAAGATCAATCCCGGAAGCGATGCCCGCGCTCGTAGTGACGCCTCGGTCTTGCACGAATAGAACATTATCGACGACTTCCGCATTGGGATAGCGCCGTTGCAGTTCCTTTACACAAGACCAATGCGTGGTACAGCGGCGCCCATCTAGAAGTCCGGCCTCGCCTAGGCCGAACGCGCCCGAGCAAACTGAGCCCACGGTCGCCCCACCACGATGCGCGATTCGCAGATAATCGCGCATCGATTCCGATAACACCTCCCGGCGGGTACGGCCTCTCCAGCGAACCCCAGGAACGATCACCAAATCGTTCTGATCCAATTCATTTGCTGGAATGATCGGCCCGAAGCCGGTCAAAGCGATCCCCACGGCGCTCGGGATCTGCGACGACGAACCAGTGAAATGAAGGCGATAATTAGCGCCGCAGCCAGCGGCCGAGTCAAAAGCCTGAACCGGCCCTGCCAGGTCGAGCAGATGAACACCTGGCGCAAGAATGAAAATGACTCGTCGTTCGGAACGTTTCAGCACAAGAACAATATTCCAGTACTCCGGTACTCCAACACTCCATTGCTCCGCTCGCCCGAATTCGAGGACGAGGACGAGAACGAAGCGCTTGGCGAGGAAAAGCGGATGTTCACCTCAATGATTCCAAGACCTCCTTAGTAGAAACAGTTTTAGCGAAGCGACCCGCTAATGCGTATTCGGTCCGTCGCACCACTTCATCGGCCGACAAGGCCGGACCTCCCGCCCAATGAGGAATATCAAAACTTAAAGTAGCGTCGGTCACAAAATCGACTTGATACCCCCGGTCGGAAGCGTCGCGGGTCGTGGTTTCGCAGCACTGCTCCGTCTGGATACCCGTTACCCGAAGATGGTTTATTTCCCATTGGGTAAGCCGCCTGGCTAAGTCTGTACTGGCGAAAGCGCTGATCGTCGTCTTCTGCAGCACGGCTTCGCCCGTTCCCGGAACCACAAAATCCATGAACCGATAGAAAGGAGAGCTCGGATTGAAATTGCTCTCCGGTTTTAAATTCTGATGTAGCAGGAAAACGATCGGCAAAGCGGCACCTCGATAAGCCTCGATCAATTTGGTCACGTTCGATTCGAAGGCCGGATTGTTGCGCGTGGCCCAAGTAACAGTATCCGCCTTAAACGATTCTTGCACATCAATCACCAATAGGACTGATCTAGGCGTCTGCTTAGATACATCAGATTTATAATTCTGGCTAGTCATGCCCTTATGCTAGAACACTTCCAACCTCCACACGAGGGCGGATCCAGTCGAAGATCGGACGGATCCAGGCAGCTGAGTGGTGAGCCGGAGGGAGCATCCTGAGCCAGGCGGGGTGGCACCAAAGTAATCAGTGATCAGTAAGTCAGTAATCGGTGATTTTCTTCGGAATCGCGGCTGCACCGACCTCAGACCTGATTACTGACACACTGATTACTGATTACTTTCCCTCCGCCCCGGTGCAATCGTCGCTCACGTCATTGAGGCCTTCATGGTCCTGCGCAAATGTCGCTGACCCGCTGCCGGCAGGAATGCGTAGGATATAAATTCGATCATATTCGCCACCGGGCCAACCCGGTACTTGGTTCGGATCTCCGCCTCTCCGCTGCAATAGATCTTTCACCATTTGGTTCAGGTAGTTGTGTTCCCAGGCGATAAAAATGACCTGACCTGCATGGTCCGGTTTTAATAATTCGGTTTCGAGATCTTTGATATGGTCGTAGCGATAGTCGCAATTGATCGGCAACCCCAGCCGGACCGCGGTCGGCTCAATCGTGGCCAAAGGACGCACGTAGTCGAAACTGCCCGCGGGATCATGCGCCTTTCCCGTCGGATCCGGCGCGTAAATCTGGTCGGCCTTGCCAAATTTTGAGACAAGAACCTCAGGAAGCGCCAGGGCTCGATTCAAACCTTTACAGGTTATTTGTCCTAAGCCACCCGGAGGTTTTTCTCCATGCCGGACGAAGACAATGGTTTCGACCTTAGCATCCGTGGTTTTGGACGGCTCCTGGCTCTGCCCGAGCAAATGAGTCGCTAACGCCAGCACCAGTGAGATTGCGCACAATGTTCGCATACCCCACTTTCCGAGTAATCAGTAATCAGTAAATCAGTAATCAGTATCCGTAGAAACGGATATCGAGAATCACCGATCACTGATTACTGATTACTGAGCCTGGACGCCGAATACGCCCAGCACGCCGCCAATCCCTGACGTCCTTGCGAAGCGCCAAAAAAGAACCGCCAGGCCCCTGTGGACCTGGCGGTAACTACACCTTCGCTCTGTTGAAGTTCCTAGATTGAACTGAACGTAAGATTCCTGATTCAAGCGGTAACCTCGACCAGTTTATGACCAGAGGCCAAAATCCTATCTGAGAGGTGAGAAGTGAAAGGTGAAAAGTGAAAGGTCGAAAGCAAAACGCCAATGGCGTCTGAAAGGGTATTGAATCACGATCGGCAGAGATCGCATTCGCCTTGAATGCCTCGCCCGCTCCTGAACTCCTGCAACTCCTTGAACTCCTCTTATTTCCGATCTGCTATCTGCTATTCGCGAAGCGCTGGCTTTCACGTAGGGACGAGCAGGCACTCGCGCCTACCTCGTCCAGCGTCCCCCGATCGAGCTCAGCACCGGCACTATCCCGTTCAACGCGTCTTCGCGATTCGAATAGTCGACCTTTCCTACCGCTCCGATCATCGAGACACCGGTCGCAGCCCTAAATTTCTGGCTCATAGCCTCACCGGTATAACAACCCCAACTTTTTACGTAGGCACCGGGCGCAAATATCCCTCGATGCACCTCTGCCAACTGGTTCTCGTGGAGCCATGACTTGGAGCTGTTCCCCACCTGGTTCGAGTAGTCCAACATGAACGCATCTTGATTCGAATGACCAAAATACTCGAAGTCGGCAATTTTTATCTGTTGCCTTGGCTTTCCCGCATTCAAGTATCGAATCACGTCCTCGCCGTTTTCGACTGGGACCAAGTCCAGCTGATAGGCATCTCGAACCGAATAGATCAGCGGGATCAGGTCGCGTTTCTCTTGGGCGGAACGAGACCGGTACCCATCGAGATAGATCAACATAGTAACGGTCGCTGTCGGATTACCTTTGACGACCGGTTTCAATTCCTGGATCCGAGTCCGGGCGGCGCGCACGAAACATCCCCAATAATTATCATGGGGCTGATCGCGATACTGTTCCCAGAGATGTAACGACGGGCCGCCGCAGAGCAGGATATACTCGTAAGGATGCCTGGCGTCAGCAATGGGAACGACCGGCGGAGGCGACCCGATCTGGCCGCGAGCCGTCCCGGCCACAAGAACAAAACCTAGTAACAGACCACAAACGAGCTTCATCCCAAAAACTGATTCAACCACGAATCGACGCGAATTGACACGAATGGAAATCTTTTATTCGCGTCCATTCGTAGCCATTCGTGTCTATTCGCGGTTGGTTTTTGGGGTTCATGGCTGCATCGGTTGCGAGCCGCCCCTAGGCCATCCCAGGAACATCTGGCGGTCGCGAATGAAATAAGCGGACCAAATCGGATCCGGATTCGCCGCGACCAATTCGGCGCGCTTGAGCACAAACTCAGCGCAGAACCGTCCGCTGGACGCATCATAAATTTGGTCCCCTGAAAAATAACCGTAAAGACGGTATTCACTTCCATTGTCGGACCCGAGCTGGTTGCGAGCGCGATCAGGCGCAAATTGAAATTTTTCGTTTAAGACAACGAGTTTGGCCTTTTTCCAGCTTTGTCTTGGGGAACGCACATATCCCCAGATCGCGAAGGGTGGAGAGTAGATTCGCCGGCCGATGTAGAAATCCCCAACCGGTTCAGCGACAATCTCTTGAGCGATAGCGGGAGACTCTATCAGCGGTGCAATTTCCGGAGGAGTCGCGCACCCGGCCAAGAGGAGCAACAAAAGAGCGTATGGGCGTATCGGCGTATCGGCGTAGGGGCGAATGACCGTCCTCGCGGATCGGGTTATCTGGCAAAGCAACCTAGACCGGTAAGACATCAAGGAATCAAAAAAATGCATCGACCAAGTCAGAAGAAGCAATAGTGCCCGACGTCGGTCCGGTTTTCAGCTGAAATTGTCTTCTTTGTGGTCTTTGTGTCTTTGTGGTGAATTTGCTAGCCTTGACCTGCGTCAGCAAAAAAAGCGCGGCCATTTTTGACCGATGCCAGGCTTTTGAGTTGCAAACCCCCGAGGTGCAGCTATCTATTCGGTCCACTAAAACCGGGAGTGCCCGCGCCATGAACATTATTCAGAAGATTGAGAAAGAGCAGTTGAAACCTGAAATCGCCCCGTTCCGGGTCGGCGACACTGTTAAAGTCCATACGAGGGTGGTTGAAGGAGATAAAGAAAGAATCCAGCTTTTCAGCGGGATCGTGATCGGTAGGCGCGGAAGCGGGTTAAATGCCTTTTTTACCGTGCGCCGAATTTCCTATGGCGAAGGCGTCGAACGCATGTTCCCGCTGCACTCTCCCCGAATCGCCAAAATCGAAGTTGAACGCCAGGGCAATGTCCGGCGCGCGAAACTCAACTATCTCCGGAGCCGGAAAGGCAAACAAGCCGTCACGGTGAAAGAGAAGGCTCACCAACCCTCCTAAGGGATCCCGGCGCACCGCAACTGCCGCGCTGGTCGATCAATCCTTTAAAACCCGGACGCGATTGGGCAAATCCACGCTCTGGGTTATTCCCGGGAGCCGCGTAACGTCTTTGGAGGGGAGCCGCTTCCGCCTGTGCCAATTTGAACGCAGGTGCTTAGCACATAGCGTGTGCCTTGATTGGACCGCTGATAATCGGGCGGCTCCCGCGAACGGCTCCCGGTGCACCATAACCGTCGAGCTGGTGGGTCAAACCTCTACAACCCGGACGCGGTTGGGTAAATCCACGCTCTGGGTCATTCCCGGGAGCCGCCCGCTGAACAAACTCGCAGTAGGACCACGCTTTCCGCCCGATCTTGCGATGGGTTTGGCAAGGTCAAAAGCGGCTCCCCTCCAGGCGCGGGGCCTTGGCGCCATCCGCCATCACCAAACCCGCGTAGCTCCTTTATTCAAATCCCCCGCGCGAACGAAGGATCTGCCCCGTGATCCATCCCCCATCGGGTCCGGCGAGAAACGCGATCAAATGAGCGGCATCTTCCGGTAGGCCGAGCCGCCCGAGAGCAAATCGGGGTCGCAGCGTCTTTTGAAGATCCGGCGGCATCGAGCCGGAATCTGTGGGCCCGGGGTCAACCGCGTTCACGGTGATACCAAGATGTCCGACTTCTGCCGCGAAGGTAATGGTGAAGGCGTCCAAACCAGCCTTAGTCACCACATAGGCAAGTTGGCCGCGCATCGGTCCCAGCATCTGGCCTGAGGTCATTGAAATAATACGGCGCGCTCCTTTCCCGCCGAATCGGCGGATAAACTCAACACTCAACAGAATCGGCGCCCGAGTATTGACCGCGTAATTACGGTCTAAGGTCCCGGCATCCAGGCTCTCGATCGAGTCACGGGCAGAAAAACAGGCATTGTTCACCAGAATATGAGAAACACCAAATCTGGCTTGGACCGCATCCCACAGCTTCTGCGGCGCCTCAGGAAGTGATAGATCAATTGGAGTCCAGTCCGCCTCAACACCAAGCACTCTCAGTTCGTCAACCAGCCGGGGTTGTTCCAACTCATCGGGTTTCCAAGACTCCCCATCATCATATTCCGGCAAACCCGTCATGAATAGATGGGCACCATGTCGCGCTAGCTCTCGAGCGATAGCCGCGCCGATGCCTCTTGCCCGACTCACCCCAGTCACGACCGCAACTTGACCGGCTAAAGGACCTTTCATCGCCAGGCTACTTACACGCGCGCGGTCAGAGGTCAAAGGCTCTGGCCACAGCCACCTTTTTATCGACGAATGGGCGTGTGGACGTTGGCGCGTCGAAGCGCTTTAGCAGCGAAGCTGCCGATCGGTAGGGCGAAAAACTCGGCGCGCCGCGCGTATCGCTTCATACATCGGTAAGCCGCGCCGGTTTTGAGCCGCGACCCCTGGCGGACCATGTCCGGAGAATAGAGGCGAATTGAGCGCGTATTCGCACACATCTTGGGCGAAACCACACGCGCGGCACGGCTCAAAACCGGCGCGCACAACCCGACAACAAAGCCGCACGCTTCGGCGCGCCGAGTTTTCCGCCCTACCGACCGGCAGCTTCGCTCCTACGCCACCACGAGCTGCACTCCCGCCTCTCTCAATGCAGCCGCCAGCTCCTCTGCCGGCTCCGCATCGGTTACCAGAATCTGCATAGCACTCAGACCGGCAATCTGGGCAAACGAGTGCTTACCCAACTTAGATGAATCCGCGAGAACGATCGTTCTGCCGGCAGCAGACATCATTGCTGCGATCATCGAGGCTTCTTCGAGAACCGTGGTGGTAAGGCCTTCCCGCTCCGTGACTCCACCTACTCCGATAATAGCGCTATCAACCGAGATCTGGATTCCAGAAGCCACGATCGGACCGATCGTCACCTGAGCTTCGTGACGAAATTGACCGCCCATCATATACACGTCTCGGATTAGCTCGGTCGAGAGTACACCCGGAACGCTCAGATTATTGGTTACTACCGTCAGATATTGCTGATTCAGCTCGGCCGCGAACAATCGCGTGGTCGATCCCCCGTTGATTAAGAGGGTCTCGCCGTCGCTGATGAGCGCCGCCGCCGCCTTAGCAATTCGTTGCTTTTCCGCAGTGCGGATGTTGAGCCTCTGAAGAAACGGCGAATCCCGGTGAACCAGCGCGGTAATGGTTACCGCACCACCGTGAGTCCGGGTTAACGCTCCTTTTTCGGCTAACGCGTCCAGGTCACGTCGAACCGTGTCCTCAGAGACGCTGAAATATTCCGAAATATCCGACACCGACATCTGGCCCTTAATTTCGAGCAGCTTAACCAGCTCATTTTGCCGTTGTGCAGGTAATGCGGTTTTTCGCGGCAGATCAGCTTCATTCATCGAAGATTCCTGCAAACTTTGCCATAAATCTGCGGTAAACCAAGACAATTAAGCATTGACTGTGCATTTTTATGCTGCTATCCAATTTATAAACATGCACGAAAACGCGTTCCCCCATGACGAATCTGATCCCGGTCCGTCTTGCCGATCAACTGAAAACTCTGATGATCCACAGCCGGCAGATGCGTTGTCTGCTTTGCGCGCTGGATTGAATCGGCGCGATTTTATCAAGCGCAGCAGCCTGGCTTTAGCCGGTGCTGCCGCCGTATCCACCTTTGTCGGCCCGCGCCGGGTCTACGCAGCCAGCGCAGTGGAGCTGACGTTCGCCAGCGCTAAGTTCTACGGAAAACAGACGATCGCCGAAGTCGTTAAAGCGTTTAACGATTCACAAAGCAAAATTCACGTGACCTACAAAGAGCTGCCGCCGCCGAGTTCGTCAACCGAAGTCCATCAATCCCTGGTGCAACAATTGGCGCGGCGAAATGGCGACCCGGACATGTTCACTTTGGATATCATCTGGATCGCGGAGTTTGCGGCTGCGAAATGGGCTGCGCCGTTGGACCAATATTTTAAGGATAACACCAGCGAATATTTCCCGGGCATGGTCCAGGCCTGCACCTGGCAAGACAAATTGGTGGCGTTACCCTGGTTCGTCGACTCGGGGATGCTCTACTACCGGAAGGATCTCGGGATCAACGCCCCGGCGACGTGGGATGAACTAATCGCGAGCGCGAAGGAGGCGACCAGCTCAGGCAAAGCAAAGTTCGGTTTTCTCTGGCAAGCGAAACAAGCGGAAGTGCTGGTCTGCGATTTGGTTTCGTTCATTGGCTCAAACGGAGGCTCAATTCTGCAGCCGGACGGCAAGACCGTCTCGATTGCCGACGCACCGGCCATCCAGGCTGTGCAATTGATGTACGACCTGATCAACAAAGAGCAGATCACTCCAGCCGATGTGCTGAGTTGGGATGAAGAACCTTCGCGCCGCCCGTTTACCGGAGGTGAGGCGGCTTTTCTACGGAACTGGTCTTATGTATGGAAGATCGCGCAAAGCGAGGCCGAATCGAAAGTGGTCAACCAAGTGGCGGTGGTGCCACTGCCGCACTTCCCGGACAAGAAAAGCGCAGCGTCATTGGGCGGTTACCAGTACGGCGTCAACGCAGCGAGCAAGAAACGGGAAGCAGCCGTTGAATTTGTGGGATGGATGTCTTCGCCTGAGACCCAGCTTCGATTCGCCACCCAACTTGGACTCTGCCCGACCAGGGCAGCCGTGTTTGAGCAACCGGAGATCGGCACTGAACAACCGTTTATGCAACAGCTCAAAGATGTCTTCCTGGGTGCGATCCCGCGGCCGGTAACCCCAAAATATCCGCAAGTGACCTTGGCGTTGCAGTCAGCGGTATCAACCGCGCTGACCAACGGCAAAGTCGAGGAATCGCTTAAGACCGCCAAACAAAAGATCGAAGCAATCGTTAAGACCTGAGCCCGAACGGAAGCCAGAGAATAGCCGCAACCAAAGAACAAAAATCTCACGCAAAGACGCAAAGAAAACCGGGAGGGCGCGGGTCCTCGCGCGCCGCGAAGATGATCTTTACCGCAAAACGTAATCTAACCTTAGATAAACGAATGCGCTCGGCTTCGAAACCGGATCGCGAGGACGCGATCCCTCCCCGGTACCCGACTCGGCGACGCCGGGGCTCAGGGATCAAGTTGGGTGGCTGGCGACCTGGTCCTTGGTTGTTATTGGTTCCCGCCCTGGGCGCGATCGGCGCGGTCTCGGTTTATCCGGTTCTGCTTGGGCTATGGCTCTCATTTCGAAACACGACCTTAGCCTCTCCCGACGATGCGTTTATTGGAGCCAGCAATTATCTGCAGCTCTTTTCTGATGGCCAATTCTGGAATGCCTGGTCGCACACCGTCGAGTTTACCGGGGCATCAACCCTTCTGGAAACCGTTATCGGATTGGGTATGGCGTTGCTGCTCACCGAACGCTTCTTAGGTCGTGGGATCGTTAGAGCCGCCATGCTGATTCCATGGGCGATCCCGACGGTGGTCACATCGAAAATGTTCGGCTGGTTATTCGATGGCCAACATGGCTTGGTGAACTACTTGGCTCGCTCCATCGGGCTGATCCATACCAACATCAATTGGTATGGATCGCCCGAGTTCGCTTTGCCGACCATCGTGATAGCGGACGTTTGGAAGACAACGCCATTCATGGCCCTGTTGCTCTTAGCCGGTCTACAGACCATTCCCCGCTCTTTAACCGAAGCCGCCAGCATCGATGGAGCTAATCCCTGGCAACAGTTCTGGTCGGTCCGATTCCCGTTACTGACGCCGAGCCTTCTGATTGCCGCCATGTTCAGAGCATTAGATGCCTTCCGGATTTTTGATCTAGTCTACGTACTCACCGGAGGCGGACCAGCAGACTCGACCGAGGTTTTGTCCACGCTGACTTACAAGAATCTCTTCTCAGCCCTGCAATTCGGTTACGGATCGGCGCTATCCACAGTCATGTTTCTGACCGAAATCGTGATCGCGATCGGGTTTGGCGTCTTTCTTCTAAAAAGGTTTCGAGAGGTTAAGGTATGAGCGTCTCTTATCCCCTAGCGAAGCCTCGACGCATGGCACGTCCGCGCGTTCGCATTTCCAGGCCGCTAATCTACCTGGGCGCCTTGCTCATCGTGCTTTGGTCAGTCGGACCGTTTCTCTGGCAACTTTCCAGTTCGTTGCAACTGGATCGGGACCTGATCAGCGACCAACCGAAACTGTTGCCGATCCCGATCTGTTTCGATCACTTCGTCAGTATCTTCGTCGCCAAGAGCTTTCACCGATACATTTTCAATTCATTGGTCGTCGCCGGCGCTTCCACTATCCTGTGCTTGCTTATTGGCGCCGTCGCCGCTTATGCCTTAGCTCGGCTCGATATCCGGGGCCGGTTCGGCGTCCTGGGTTTCGCACTAGCGGTTTCGATGTTTCCCCAGATTGCGGTGGTTGCGCCGCTCTACGTATTAGCGTCGAACCTCGGCTGGTTGGATACTTACCGGGTCCTGATTATCGTTTATCTGGCGTTAGGCCTTCCTTTTGTAATTTGGGTCTTATTTGGACACTTTCGCACGATCCCGACCACGCTGGATGAAGCCGCTCGGATAGACGGCGCCAGTCCGCTCACCATCTTCTTTCGGATCATCGTTCCGATCGCATTACCGGGAATCGTTACTACCGGGTTGCTCTCGTTTATCGCAGCCTGGAACGAGTTCATGTTCGCGCTCGCATTCACATCGGATATCGAACGGCAGACCGTACCGGTTGGTATCGCGAACTTTACCGATCTTCACTATGTGCCTTGGGGCGACATCGCGGCGGCGTCTGTCGTAGTCACTTTCCCGTTAGTCGCGTTGGTTCTGATCTTTCAAAGAAACATCATCTCGGGAATCACGGGAGGAGCGGTCAAGGAATGACTCGGATTTCTTGGCAGAAACAATACGAATCGCTGGTTCCGCGATTGACTGGCTTTGCCCGTGCGATGCCGCTGACGTTGTGCGGTCTGGCGACTTGTACCGACGCTTACTTGCGGTTGACTGAAGCGGAGCCGCTCTTTACCGCAAGGAATGGCAAAGCCGCTTCGCTAGCAAACACCCTCCAGCAACGGGCTGCCAGCGGCATCGGCGGTGAACTATTCGTGGATTGGCCAGAAGCCGAGGACTGGATTGCTCAGAATCTGCGCCCTTCAAGCTGGGGGTTAGGCGGAACCGGGGCGCAAGCGGCTCAGGCGCTGACCGTGTTGGGAGCGCGTGCGCTTATCAGTTTGGAGGACCGTAGCTCGCGGCAGCTTTCGGTGATTCATCCGGATGTTCTCCTCGGCACCGGACCGGGCTTGGAAAGGTGCGGCGCGGTGCGCGAATCTGGCTCGAGCAAGCCCGCTCATTACATCTTCGAATTTAATTCTGGTGAGCTGATCGGCGCGCAACGTGCTAAACGATCCACCCGGGTGATCGTACGGTTCGCGGATGACCGGCTGGATCGTGACATTGCCTTCGTCCGGGAAAGCATCTCTCAGGCAAACAAAGCCGGGGCCGCGGTGATCTGCGGTTTTAACGAAGTCGCCGAAAAATCTCTTTCCGATGAATTGGAGTATACCAAGAGCCTTTTGTCCGCCTGGCGGGATGAAGGCTTGCCGGCGATTCATCTTGAACTTGGCGGCTATGAGGACGCTTCGCTTCGCGACCAAGTGTTAGCAGCGCTGGGACCCTTAATCACTTCGCTGGGTATGAGTCATTCCGAATTGCGCGAGTTCGGATCCAACGATGTGGCTGCCGAAGCTGCTAAACTTCGAGCGAGTTTCGATCTGAAGCGGATCTGTATTCATGCTGACGATTGGGCATTCGCGGTTACCCATGAGGATCCGGAGCGCGAGTTTGAATCGCTAATGTGCGGCTGTCTGCTTGCTGCCGGCCGGGCGTCCGACGGCAAGGTATCGGTTCCAACTCAAGTTCCCCAAGGGGCTGAGTTTCATGATCCGCCATATCCCCCGATCAGCAGACAGAATGGTCTATCCCTGGTTTGCTGTGCGGCCCCTTATCTCGAGCGCCCCAAAGCCACTATCGGACTCGGAGACACTTTCCTGGCTGGAACCCTGCTGGGTCACCGGCGCGTCAACTCACCGTAGAAAATACATCATGAACAACAAAACTATCGATCCCGGCAAACTTCGAAGCTTTCAACGAGTTACCAGTCCAGACGGATACTTCTTGATCTGCGCACTCGATCACCTGTCCGACTTTCAGGAGCTGTTAGACAGCGATGCCACTCGGGTCACTTATCAACAAACCGGCGAAGCCAAGAATGAACTGATTCGAACGTTGGTCGGTCAATGCAGCGCTTTCCTGTTAGACGCCAGATTCGGTCTGGCCCAAGCGATCGCATCCCGATCCCTGCCGGGAAGCGTTGGTCTCATGGCTAGCGTTGAGGATGAGGATTACAAACCATCGACTGCCACCCGTAAAACCCGGCTCCGGGAGAACTGGGGAACTAAGCAGATGAAACTGCTGGGTGTAGATGTATGCAAACTGTTGTGGTTTTTCAGGCCGGACAGCACCGTCGCGGATCATCAAAGAGAGGTGCTCCGTGGCTTGGTCCAGGAATGCGCATCGCTCTCACTTCCTCTGGTGGTTGAACCGATCTGGTATCCATTGGAAGGCGAAGATCCCAAGTCCGCTGCCTGGCGCGAACGACGCGTCGAAGGGATCATCGAAAGTGCCCGTGAAGCTAACGAACTCGGAACCGATATGCTGAAAGTAGAGTTCCCGGGCTATGTCGATACCGAGGAAGGCATATCGAAAGCGTTGGAGGCATGCCAACGTCTCGATGCCGCCGTGACCGTTCCATGGGTCATTTTATCGGCCGGAGTCGGTTATGACAGTTTCAAGACCCAGGTCGAAATCTCTTGCAACGCCGGCGCGTCCGGATTTCTCGCCGGCCGATCAATCTGGCGGGATGCCGCTTCCACGGCCGATCCGGCTCTTCGAACCAAGGCCGGCAACGACGCCGCCGAGCGGCTGGCGGAACTTGCCCAAATCACCCGCGCCTGCGGCAAAGCCTTTAAACCACAACTCGAAGGCGAAGAGTTAACCCGAGCGTTCCCGGAGTTCTGGTACGCCCATTGGCAGCGGTAGTTTGGCGTTTCGGAGAATGGGAGACGCAAGGAGGTTAACGACCCGGTAGCGGTCCGGCAGTCGCCCATGCGCGTCAACCTGAGGAAAAGGCGGGTCCGCGCTCCGGTAGCGGCGACTGTCCATGAGGCCTGATAGTGTTGGATAAATCCATCATGGTAACGAAGCCGCAGGTGTGCCTGGCCTCAAAACGCAGTCGCCATCAACGCTCGGATGGCGACTGCGCGTTGAGCTTAGGCACATCTGTCGCTTCGAGAAAACGGTGAGGTTCGGCATACCATCAGTCCCCATGGACAGTCGCCGCTACCGGTGGCCGGTCTCACGCAAATCTAACCTCGCGCTTCGTCAACACCGACTCCAGACTCCCAAACACCACGGCGAGCGTTTTCCGATTATCCTCAATACTCGGCTCGGGCTGTTGGCCGCGTCCGATGCTATCGATGAAATGTTCGAGTAACGGTAACCGGCGTTCTTGTACCGGCTCAAGCGTCATCAATTCTCGCGGTTCTTCACCGGGAATCTCTACCCGGACCGACGTCCGATAGCTGGTATCCAAGACACCGTCCCAGAAGAGCCGGCCTCGGCTCCCCACAAACTGCCACTCGCCTTCCCACGATGTTACTGCTCCCCGGGCGCACCAATCGCCATCCCAGATCACAGGGATATCGTTCTGCAGACGCATTAAGCAAACGGCATTCGACGGGTGCTTGAACACGTTATCGGGCGTATCATGCTCAACAGCCACGACACTGGTTAACTCGTGCTGACTCATAAAACGCAGCAGATCAATGTGGTGTACCGACATGTCGAGCAGGATCGAATGCGCTAGCGCGTAGATGGAATGTTCCGGGTTCTCAATCACATCGGGCAGATGTTTGCGAAACCGAATCTTGACCGCTTGCAGCTTGCCGATATCCCCATGCGCGAGCCGTTCCCGAACTAATCCGGCTGCGCTCATAAATCGGTAACCTTGCGCGGCCATCACTTTGCCGGTGGCTCGTTCGGCAGCAGCCGCAATCTCCACGGTTTCGTCCATGGAGGTAACCATCGGTTTTTCTACCAGGACATGTTTTTGCAGACGCAATGCCTCCAGTATGACCGGCTTATGCTGACTAGGATTAGTAACTACTAACACCGCATCCGCTGAGGTTTTCGCTGTCGCGGTTGCTAAATCCGGAAAACAAGGAATCCCGTAGGTTTGCTGCGACCAAGCGGCCGCAGCTTCACTCTTGTCGACAGTAGCCACGACCGAGGCCCGCGGATGCGTCGACAAAAGTTCGACCCATTCCTTTCCCCAAAACCCAATGCCAGCAACGATGAACTTCATAGGGCTGCAAAGTAACCAGTAATCAGTAATCAGTAAGACAGTAATCAGTTTAGGAGCTAGCAGCTAGAATCTAGGAGCTAGAAGGGCGCAAGGGTGTGTCGACGGATGTGGGAGGGGACACGCTCGGCGCGGCGAACGGATGGGACTTACGGGACTCATGTGACTTATGGGTCGGTCTCATTAGTCCCATAAGTCACATAGGTCCCATTGCGTCGCGGAGCCACGAGTACGCACCGGACGCTGCGATGCTGATAGACCGATCCATCCTCCTAGCTCCTAGATTCCAGCTCCTAGCTCCTAAACTGATTACTGTCCCACTGATTACTGATTACTTTACGTGACCTTTGCGACCTTCTGTTCAAGACTCTGCCAGTCATGTTCGATATCTCCGGTAAATCGGCCCTCATCACCGGCGGAACCAGCGGTATCGGCGCTGCTCTCGCCAACCGATTCTTTGAAGCTGGTTGCCGGGTTGTGGCTGCCGGGCTTCCGGACGAGAAACCGAGCCCGACCCTGAACGAGAAAATCACGGTCGCGCCATTGAATGTCTCAGACCAGGAAAGTATCGAACACTTGGTGACTGATTTCGAAAACCTCGACTTCCTGGTGAATGCAGCCGGCATCATCCGGCGGAGCGCCGAGTACGAGATCGATAACTTTCAGATGGTCATCGATGTCAATCTCGTCGGAACCATGCGGATGTGCACCGCCTGCCGTCCGCTTCTGAGCAGGAACGGTGGCGCCATCGTCAACCTGGCCTCGATGTATACTTTCTTCGGCGCGGGGTTAGCGCCGGGTTACAGCGCCAGTAAAGGCGGCGTTGCCCAGCTGACCAAAAGCCTTGCGGTGGGTTGGGCGCCGGACCAGATCCGGGTGAACGCAGTTGCGCCGGGCTGGATTGCTACTCCCTTGACCCAAGTGCTACGCGACGACTCGGCTCGCTACGCGACCGTCGTCGATCGTACTCCCCTCAAGCGTTGGGGCCAACCGGATGACATCGCCGGCGCCGTGATTTTCCTCTGCTCACCTGCCGCTGCCTTTATAACCGGCGTCGTATTACCGGTTGACGGCGGCTATCTGATTAATTGAAAGAGAAAAAGCAGGAAGGTAACCCAAAAAATGAATCCCTCAGCTAGCCAACTCGAGTCCACGCAGCAGGATGAAAATCGGGTCCCCTATCAACTCCCGTTTCCGGTTGAAGCCCAAACTGAGATCGTCCAGACATCCGCACTTCCCACCGATGAGCGACTCTGGGTACCGCAAATGCCGAACGTCTGGTTGCGACCGCTTTGCTTGAATGCTTCGCAAGGTTACTGGGTTAACTTATTGCGGGTACGCAAATCCGGAGTTTTAACCCGCCATCGCCATCCGGCGCCGGTACACGCTTATGTGTTACGCGGCAGTTGGTATTACCTAGAACACAACTGGGTTGCCGAGCAGGGCGCCTACGTGTTCGAGCCTCCGGGCGAAACCCACACTCTAGTGGTGCCCGATGATGTCGAGGAAATGATCACCTTATTCCACGTTTCCGGCTGTATGATTTACGTCGATCCCTGGGGCAAGCAAACCGGCTACGAAGATGTTTTTACCAAGATCGAGATGTGCCGAAAACATTATAGCGAAAACGGTCTCGGCGCGGATTTTGTGGATCAGTTTATTCGGTAGGGGCGTGTTGGACTCCTCCTTGTCGTCAAACGAATAGCCCGATGCGGTCGACACCTGGAGCGCTGCCTCGCTTGCGAGGCCGTGGTGAGCAGCGCCCAGCCGTTTGGAACGCCATTCGATCGTCTACGCTAGGTATCGCTCCGATTAAGAAATTTGAACCGCTGCTCCCAGCTCAGCAACCCAACGCATCCGAACCGCCCGGTCTTAATCAATCGGCGATAGAGCGCAGCACGGGTGTGAGTATCACATAACGATGACCCCTGTTCGCCACGGCCTCGCAACCCGTCGCGCCGTAGGCTTGGCGAAGGCGGAAGCGAGGCAGCGCTCCACGGGTGCCGACCCCTATGCGCCTCGCTACCTTAGCCCGCGCGGTAAACCGCGGATCCAGTCACGCAGAAGCTGTTTCTCCGGATAAAGCGTGTCGAGGTTGGTATCAGGGTAATCCCATTGATAAGTGAGATTGGTTAACACCCTGGCACCCTTGGCAACGATGTGTCCTGCCGGATCCTTGATCTGATATTGGACCGAAATTTTCGGCGGTTTCCCCAAGCCGTTTCGGATCCGAATATCCGAATTGAACCCCGGTTTTTCGAACGCCTCGCGCCCGGCCATAGCAACATCCACAATTCGTACATCGAGCTCGTAAGTGCTCAAGTACTGGGCGGCCGCCCTTTCAATCGTATGGGTCAGTTCGTGTTCCAGCCTATCCTGAGCCCCCTGCCGGGTCATGCTCCGGAACGATACATCCGTAAAATTCTCGGGATGTATATATTCCACTCGAACACCACCTTCGGCTTTGGTCGACCAGATGGCGAAACCGCTGCAGAAAGCTGCCACCGCAAGAAAGTGCCGCATAAGTCCCTCCCGGTCGAATTCTACACCAGCTCGAGCGCTAATGCGATCCCTTGGCCGCCACCGATGCAGAGAGTGACCAAGCCACGTTTAAGACCGTCTCGCTTCATCGAATGGAGAAGGCGTACGGTCAGTACGGCGCCCGTCGCGCCGAGCGGATGTCCATGGGCAATCGCGCCTCCCTCGACATTGATTATATCGTAGGGAAGCCCTAGCTCCTTTGCTACCGTCAACGGCACGGCTGCGAACGCCTCGTTGATCTCGATTCGTTCGATGCTGCCGAGTTTCCATCCTGCCCGCTCCAATGCCTTTTTAACGGCCGGAACCGGACCCAAACCGAACATACCAGGCTCAACTGCGGCAACCCCATAAGCGAGCAGCCGTGCGATTGGGGTCAGCGATTTCGCTTCCGCGGTTGCTCGGTCGGCTACGATCATCGCAGCCGCCCCACTATTGAGTCCAGGGGCGTTGCCTGCTGTGATCGTGCCGTTCTCGCGAAAAGCCGGACGCAGCTTGGCGAGCACCTCAAGAGTAGTGTCGGGACGCGGGGCCTCGTCTTCGGCGAAAAGTTGTTTCCCCTTCTTTCCCGTAAGTTCAACGGAGACAATCTCGTCTACGAACTTGCCGACCTTCTGCGCCTCGCTGAAACGGCGTTGGGAACGCTCGGCAAAGGTGTCGAGGTCCTCTCGGGTCAGCTTGGCATGGGTAACGAGATCCTCTGTGTGCCAGCCCGAATGTTTTCCCGAGAAGGCATCGTCAAGCCCGTCGCGCAACATGCTGTCATGGATCTCGGCAGGGCCCATTCGATAACCCCAGCGGCCGCCGTCCATTAAATAAGGCGCGCGATCCATGTTTTCCAGCCCGCCGGCAACAGCAATATCAACCTCTTCGGCGACGATCTGTTGAGCGGCGGTGACGACTGCTTGAGCGCCCGAGCCACAAACCCGGTTCACCGTGATTGCTGGAACCGACACCGGAACACCCCCAGCGATAGCCGCCTGTCGCGCCGGGTTCATCTTGTTACCCGCTTGAATCACATTGCCCATGACAACGCTCTCAATCGCGCCAGCATCGAGCCCAGCCCGTCGCAAGGTTTCCCGCACCACCACCGCGCCAAGCTCGGTCGCGGGGACCGTTTTGAGTGATCCATTGAACGCCCCAATCGCAGTTCGGACCGGGCTGCAGAGAACGACTTCGCGCGTTGCCATAGGTATCTCTAACGATGCGATCGCCGCTTGTCCATCGATCCCGGAAGGATTCCTCATCGCCCTTTAGCGGCAGTACAACCGGTTTGATAGTTTCGGGTCGTTACTTCCCTCGGACGACCAGAGGCACCAATCACATCTCCCTAATCATCTCAGCCGCAAGTCCGGCCGTTGTGTCCTGCTTTGTTGACACCGATGTCCTACAATACTACATCTCTACTATGAAAGTGACTGTCGAGGTGTCAGACGAAGAGCTTAAGGATATCCTAAAAGCAACTCGCGAAAAAAGGAAAGGCGCCGCGATTCGCCAACTGGCATTAGAAGCCCTTATGCTCAAGAAACGGCGAGAGCTGCTCGACGAGGTCGAGGCCGGTAAATGGAGCGTTGATCTTCCACCCATCGAACGGTTGCGAGAAGATCGAAATTTATGGCGGTCATAATCGACTCCTCGGTTTGGGTCGACTGCGTTCGAACGGGTAGTCCGGAGCCCGTAAGGCGGCAAACCAAAGCGATCATCATGGATCCGGACAGTTTTCTGTGTGAACCGGTCTTGTTCGAATTGTTGCGGGCTGTGCCCAAGCGGGATCGGGCGCGCACGGAGGCCTTGGTAGCGACCGTTCCGATATTGTCGACCCCCGCCGATCTCTGGACCTCTGCAAGGATCCTTGGTCAGAAGTGTATCGATGCAGGTTCGCTTCCGCCGGGGATTGATCTCTTGATTGCTCAAATCGGATTGCATCACAAAGTTCCAATCACGACGTTTGACAGTCACTTTCAACAGATCGCTAAAGTCAGCTCGCTCCAGGTCAATTTTTTGATGCGCGCGAAGTAAGCTTTTTTCGCAAGTCGAGGCGACAGGCGCGTCAAATCGGGATACTCAGCGATGTCGATTTGCGTGAAGTCCCTCAAAATTTGTCTCAACGAAGTGGTGTCGCTGAGGAAAACATGAGCCCCGGAGAGGCACAAACTGAATCGCCGGTTGGGGGTGCTCCAGGCTTTAAGTGGAACGATTTCATAGTTCCAGTCATCGGTGCGGTCGGTTTGATTATCGGCTTCTTCTATATCTGGTCCGAGTACTCATTTCAGAATGAGAAGGTGGATGGTTCCGCCTTGGTGCTACAGAAGTTCTCCAAAAAAGCGACCTCTAGAAGTTGGCGGATGGAATACTATCTTGCCTGCCGGCAGGTCGCCGTAGGCACTCAAAGCGAAGACTCGCCCAGCTCGTCGTTAATGGATAGCTACAACCACTGGCAATCCGTTCGCGAGGGAGACACGGTTCAGATAGCATTTCGAAAAGGTCACCCGACCGACATGCGACTCGTCAGCGGTGGGATTTTGGAAAATCCAAACATTGGTCTGGAATCCTGGGGGTTATGGTCGTTGGTGATCGGCCTGATTGCGAGCTGGATTGGGTGGAAGCCGCTCGCCGTCCCGCTTTTTCGCTGGCTTCGCTAGCGTATGGGAGTCGTGACGGTTTCTTAAAGCGTTTCCATTCGTTCGATATCCGAGGCGATATACAACCCGCAGCCATCTATAGCGGTCGGCAACGTTGCTCCAACCAGCCTCATTCTTGTACTCCTCGAACTCCTCGAACTCCTTCCCATCCTCCATATCTAACTACCGCCCAACGATTTATCTTCCTTCCCACGCCACCCTTGTTATCATTGCGAAATGCAACGAAGGCTTTTCCCTCTAATTGCCCTCCTTACCGTCGCCGGATTTGGTGTCAGCCCTTTGCTGGCTTCGTCTCCGGAACAGGAAAAAGAGTTCACCAACAAATACAAGACAGCCTTTGAGGCTAATGATTCGGCTACGCTCGAATCCTTCCTTTATACAAAAGGCGCGGATCCGACGGTGCTCGACTTTTATAAAACCATGGTCGTCCAAGGAGCCGGCACCAAAATTTCGAAGATCGAGTTAGTCGCGCTTTCCGCGGAAGACGCGAAAGAGGCAGAAAAGGTCATGGACGGTCCGGGCGGAATGAAATTGCGTCTCCCGCTAAAGCCCACCAACAAATTGAAAATCACGACGGAAACGAAGGACGACAACGGCACTTCGTCCAACACTAGCGAAAGCTTCGTCGCTGAGAATGATGGCAAACTCGTGATCCCCGTGCCGGTTTCAGCGAAGTAGTCTGGACGGGAATGCGGTCGGTCAACAGATTTGTTGACTGACACCTTTTCACGTCAAACCAGTTGTCCACCCTCGGGAAACTATGACGAGCCGAGAAATCTCACTGAGCGGAAAGCGTCTCAGGGTGTCGAGCTCGCGACCGTCTAATAAGAGCGGCTTCGACGTCGGGTTGGCTTTTGCCGTTCATTTTCACCTCGTCAGTTACTACGCTAAATTTATCGAGCTGGTGATTCGCGAACACCATTGTAATCGGGACGTCGGCTGCGTCGCGTCCTCGGGCGATAACGATGCGGCCAATTCGCGGCTGATTGTGCCGGGCATCAAAGCTATACCAGCGGCCACCTAGATACACCTCCAGCCAAGCACTAAAATCCATGGGAGCTTCCATCACCGGTACACCGATATCGCCGAGATAGCCGGTTACATACCGGGCCGGAATGTTGAGACATCGACCCAGAGTAATCGCCAAATGGGTAAAATCTCGGCAGACGCCAACTCGCTCCCTGAAGGCTTCCAAAGCCGTGCGATTAGCTCGGGCTCGCTGATAATCGAAGTGGATATGCTCATGGACGAAATCGCAAATCGCTTGGACTCGGCTCCAACCCGGAGCGATCGATCCAAATTTCTCCCAAGCAAAAGCCATGAGTTCGCTATCAACTTCGCAATAACGGCTGGGCAACAGAAAAGTCAGTGCGTCCGGTGGTATCTGACCCACAGGTTCTTCTCCCGCCTCCGGAGCGAAAAGGTCAGGTTCGCCACTGTCCCAAGCCAAGGTGTGATTACACAAACGAATTATCCCGGCAGGCGCATTCAGCCGTCCACAACGATTGCCGAACGCGTCCAGATAATATTCGACCGGGAGATCGGGCTCAGTATGGAAATCTTCCGCCACCACCAGAGTGGACTCATATGAGGGATGGACGCGTAGCAGGAAAATGACCGGACTCGCGTCAAAAAGCCGGAGCGCGATATCGAAACCAATTCGAATTAGCACACTTAAGATTCGTTTGCGGGTTTCGAAGTGGTCCCACCGACTTTAGGCACAAGTTTTGCTGATTAATCCAGTCATCGGATGGTTGCACTGAAAACAGATCCAAGTCCGGGTTACTGGATCAATCACACCAGGGAGAACGATGGTCGTTATCATCGGGCTGGTAGTAGCGAAACGCCGGATCGGCTCTTTGCGTCGCGCCAAGCAAAGCGCGCAATGGCTTCCCCTGCTCACATTTTATTCGAAGAGTTCCGGCGTCTGAAACCATCTTTGGATTCACTGGGTATCGGATTCTCGGTATCCCGGGCTAAGGGAAGTAAGCGGGGTGGCAAAAGAAGAAAGCCGCCGTATTTCGCCTGCTGTTACGATGCAGGGAGTCTGGCGGATGTGAACGTAGTCGCATTTTATCACCCGCTAATTGCTGACTGGGAGCTAATGGAAGCCGACTCCGGTCGATACCGGCAACGGGTACACTCCGCCGTGCGGGAGGAGATGATCCATGCGATACAAGTCCTGACTGCCAAGAAACGGTACGAAAGATCGTACGAATTAAGCAGCCGTTTTCTGGATGCGGAGACTTATTACGACCACCTACTAGGTAGGATTATCGCGGAATTGGCTAGAACCAAAGTAGGTGAGAAAGCGATCCTGACGGCCGCGAAACTTTATTACGAAGATTGGACGATCAACAGCATCGAGAAGCTGAAACAGGCTGACCGGAAATATCACGGCAGGGATGGATATCTGATCTGTGAGCTGATTCGCCAGGTCACTCAGATTCGATTCGGCGAGCTGATGAGTGAGGAAGCGAAAGGGAAGGCCTGGGACAAACAACGCATTTTTTTCGTTGGCGAATACGGAACGACTGAGAATCTGATGATGGCCATGGCCGCAACCCTAAGACAAGCCGTGCCGCAGCTAATCGATCTAAGCCCGACGTTGACCGAAGCGTTAACCGAGATCGAAGCCACTATCCAGACGATCGGCGGAATTGCCGGTGCCATGCTCGCCAGGTCAGGAGCCGGCGCCCAACCGATCCTTCGCTAAGCGATCCGGCGGCTGAAGGCCGCCCTTGGCTAACCGCTACGAAACCGGGAATGGATCTGTCTTGCCCGCCCGCAACCCGCGACGCGGGTACAATCCGCATCAGGCGGAATACTCCAACACTTTGCTACCCCCGACCCCACTTTTCGAGCACAGCCTGCCCGACGTAGCCTCCTGCAGTTTCAGACGACGGGGCGAAGTCGGGAGCACGATTTTGATGCGCCCGGTGAGGGCGGGGTTTCTGGGCTGGTAACCTGCGGTTCTCCTCGCACTCCTTGAACTCCTTGAACTCCTTGAACTCCTTGGACTCCTCCCCCTCGTCTTTATCTCGGCAGAACCTTTAACGTGATCGACTGCAGCCTGGGACTCGAAGAAGGCGCGTAATAAATGTCCAAACGGCAGCGTGCCTTATGTTGCTTTCCGCTGACCTCCTTTGCTTCAGAATCATACTCGATCGAATCGTGCCTCACGTCTTGCTCGAGCGAGGTATGAAACGTAGAGACGTCTGGACTAAATCGAACCAGTGCATAGGTCTTAGCGTCTTGCTCCATATCCTTTTGGATGAAGGAATTCGAAGCGTTCTTGTGACCGAAATAATTCGTCTCTTTATCCAACGTATAAGTTAAAAAGGTTGAATAATCGTGCGCCTGCATGGCGCTAAGCACGCGAAGAATGAGCGTCTTGGTTTCGGTCGGGCTCGGTTGTGGCGAGGCAGTGATCTGGGGCGACGGAGTTTGCGTCACGGTACTCAGTGAAGGAGAGACGCTCGCGCTGGCTTCTGGCAGAGCCGCGGTGGTCGTGGCTGTCGGTGAGACGGTTTGCACCGGGGATGCCGGGCTAGGAGTAATCGTTGCAGTCGATGTCCCTAGCTTCTGATCCGTCTGATTCGACGCATTGTGCGGGCCTAGGGCGATAATTCCGATTACTCCAAGCAATGCGATGCTGATAGCGGACAGGATCGCCACCGTACGTTTTCCCTTTTTTTCCTCGTTCTTACCTCGGTGCGCCCCCGGAAGAGCAGGCATTTGAGTTTGGAATTCAGACGACGGAACTACCGCTGGTTCCATCTGGCCCTTCCGCGTGGACTGCTCTTTCCCGCTTGGAAACACTGTGGCTGGTTTAAAGTCCGGCGCAGATTTTTCTGGCTGATAGGCTCCGATCGAGGATGCCGCCGGGCGCCCTTCATGTGCACCAGTGACAATACTCCCTTTGAACGCACTCCAGAATTCAGCACAACTTTGGTAGGCCTCGCTCGAACCGGGGGCAGCAAATGCCCGTCGCAAAACTTCATTCCCGGTCTCACTAAGCTCCGGCAAAGCTTTGTATTGGTGCGGTTGGCCATCCCTGCGTTCCGGCGCTCGGCCACTTAAGAGCTCGTACAGCAGCCGTCCATAGAGCCGGACCGCTTTGGTTCCGTGAATGCCGGCTCCGGCCTGGGTCATGGAAAGGACGTTACTCGCAGGAACAATTGTCCTCCGGTCGCAACCATTCCTGCTTCGGAATAACAACGGCGCCACGCTCAAAGGATTGAGTTTTAGCGCGCACTGGCTCCAGGTTTGAGGATTCCCTTTGGCTAACGCCTCGAAGTCGTCGACCTCTTTCGGGCAAGCCACGATGAGCTTGCTAACGCTGACATCGACCAGACCCAGACCCTGGCCAGCAACAAAATCGAGGATGTCTGCCAAGGGTTCCAGCAACCGAGGGAGATCTGGTGCTTTCAGCGACCGGCGCCAACGCAGAAGATCGTATAGGAGAAAGCCGTACACCCATTCACGGACCAGGTACGGCCCTGGTTCGCTTCGTTCCAATTTAAGGTAAGCAACCAGGCCTGGGTGAGACGCACGCTGGATGACTCCAACCTCGTTCTCCAGCAAATCAATGAGCGAAGGATCCTCGATCACGGCGGGATGAAGCAGCTTCAAAGCTAACTTGGCGGGCTGAATCGAATGATCTTGTTCATCGCAAGAGAGGAACAGCCTCCCACCATTTCCTTCCCGCTCTTCTGCTAAAAGCCGATAACGATTCCCTATTAACATCCCAACTTCCGGTTGCAGATAACCGCCAAATTCGGACGAATCGATGATTGGCAAACCGGGTGGTTGCTCCTGACCGGATGGCGCCGGAGCCCCTTCAACAGCGGGTCGAACGGCGACTTGTTCGGGAGACGAGTGGACCTGAGTAGAGAGCTGCGTCACCGCTTCCTGTAGTTCTTCCGGCGTTTGGAACCGGTCTTCCGGCTTCTTTTCCAGCATCCGTCGAAGCAGGGCGATCACCGGCTCTGGGACTGAGCCGAGTTGATCAAACGGAGGCGGCTTAATGATCTGCGCGACCATTACCTCGCCGACGGTGCCCCCGAAAGGGCGCTTACCCGAAAGCAGATACCATACGGTCACGCCCAGCGAATAAATATCGGAACGAATATCTAATTTCTTGGTCTCGCACTGTTCCGGACTGGCAAAAGCAGGCGAGCCAACAAAGTCCAGCGTCCGGGTCACACTGGCAGGATCAAGACCTTCGGCTCCGGCACCTTTGGCCAGACCGAAATCGATGAGCTTAACGTCAATGGCGCCGCTCCGGTTTGCTACCGCCATGATATTGGCGGGTTTGATATCGCGATGAATCAGGTGCCTGGCTTGAGCCGCTTCTAACGCCTGCGCGATCTGTAACATTATCCGGAGTGCGGCCGCCGGCGATAGCGGTCCTTGCCGCGCCACGTACCGGTCCAAGTCTTCGCCCTCCACGAATTCCATGGCGTAGAAATAGGCGTCCCCTTCCTGGCCGAACTGGAAAATCGTAGCCACATGGGGATGATGAATCAGCGCTGCTGCCTGCGCTTCCCTCAAGAACCGACGTTTAGCTTGCGGGCTGTTTAACTGCTCTGCCGAAATTACCTTCAGCGCGACCGGCCGGTTCAGGATGGTGTCGACTGCCTTATAGGTGACTCCCATTCCGCCTTTGCCGAGCTTGAACATTGAACCGTCCGGCCGGCGATCGATCCGAAAATGAGCGAATTTGTCGACTGCCGACTCCTGCGATTCATCGGCTTCGTCGGAATCGAGAGCGCTCTCTCGGAGCAATCCCCGGGCATGTTCAATCAGAGTCGCGAAATGGTCATTAGGCGGTAGGGGACGGAAACCGTCTACCCAATGGTCAACTCCTAAGAAATAAGCCAGATCATCCGACGGTGTGACCGGATCAATCCGGAAAGTTAACAACTCGGTTTGGCAGTGCGCGGCGCGCTCGACTTCACGCAATACATGTTTGGACCGGTTCGCGGCTTGACTGAAGATAAGGAGTAGTAACCGTGCTTCCCGGATTGCTTGAGTGATTTGGCCTGAGTAAGGGCGGCCGCCTCTCACATCGCGAGGCGCAATCCAACAGGGAATTCCCGCACTCTCAAGCGCGGTACAGGTTGCCCCCGCGATCGCCTCATCTTCGTGCGAATAAGAGATAAATAGCGCAGCCGATGGTTTTGGTTCGGGCTTTCCCACTGCGGATGGATGTTTTCAGATTGCACGACTAATTCCAAGCGCAGTCATCGTAGTGAGATAGTCCACCCGTGGAGCGCTGCCTCGCTTGCGAGGCCGTGGTGACCAGGGTGGTACGCTACGCCCGCCCTGATTTTTCTACGTTCTGTATCTCTTTGATTGAGTCGAGGACTTGGACCGCACTCGCCTGGCATTGGCGTCAAGCTAAAGAGAAGGCCCGACAAGCACCTCGGTAGCGGCGACTGTCCATGAGGTCTAAAGGTATGCCCGAATCCATCATCGTATCGAAGAGACACGTGTGCCTGACCTCAGCACGCAGTCGCCATCGGAGCGTTGTGATGGCGACTGCGCGTTGAGGACCGGTAAACCGATCGCTTCGCGGCTACGATTAGGTCGAGCCTGCCGCAAACCTAGCGGGACAGTCGCCGCTACCGATCCGTGCACGCGCCCCTTTGTTAAGTTGACGCACATGGGCAGTTGCCGGATCGCGCCATAGCGAAGCGGCCTCGCAAGCGAGGCAACGCTCCAGGGGTTTCGTCAGTGGATTCCGGTGGGAACCGGGCATATCCTTTTCTTTTCTCTCCGACTATGCAATCGACCCCATTCTCGGCCGCTAAGCTCGATACCCTGCTCGATGAATCAGGCATTGACCTGCTTTTAGTCACATCGAAACACAACATCCAATATCTCTTAGGTGGGTATCGCTATTATTTTTTCGAGCACCTTGATACCATCGGACTCGGGCGATACCTGCCCGTACTCGGCTACATGAAAGGTCATTTAGACCAATCGTTCTATGTCGGAAGCGGCGATGAAACGTGGGGCATTGAAGTATTTCCTTTCTGGCCGCAACGGATTTCAACCGAGGCTTGGACTTCGACCGAGGCGGCGCGAATCGCCGCTCAATATGTAAAATCGCTCGGAATCAGCGCTCCCAAGATCGGCTTGGAACTTGAGTTCTGGACAGCGAACGCCTGGGAGACATTGAGAGCTCAACTACCCGAAGCGACTTTTGTGGATAGCACCGAAGTTCTGGAGGAGTTGCGCGCGGCCAAAACTCCGGAAGAACTCGGCCAGTTACGAAAAGCGGCTGCCGCGATTGTGGATTCGATGGTGGCCACGTTGCATTGGGTACGCGAAGGGATAACCGAGAAAGACATCGTTGAACATTTGCGGATCGAAGAAACCTCCAGAGGTCTCGATTACGGTTTTACCTTAATCGCAACCGGTCCTACGTTCGGCAGAGGTCCTTCGAGCCGGAAGATAGCGAACGGTGAGATTATTTCGATCGATACCGGCGGCCTTTGGCACGGTTATCTAGCGGATATGGCCAGAATGGGAGTGCTAGGAGAGCCCACCGCGCTGATGAAAGAATTGTTGGACGAAGTCGCTTCCGTACAAGCTGCGGCGCGAACCCCGATCAAAACCGGAGCTCTCGGCGGCTCGATCTACGAATCCGGTCTGAAAGCATTGGAAGCCTGTCCGCATGGCGCGGACATGCATTTCGTCGCCCACGGTATGGGATTAATCCCGCACGAAGCACCACGGCTGACCGCTACCGGACCGGTTCCGTATTCCGCGAAACACGCGAAACGGTCACTGGAGACAGGGATGGTTTTGTCGATTGAAACCTCGATTAAACATCCTGAGGTCGGCTTCGTGAAATTAGAGGATACGGTGGCGGTGACCGATTCGGGCTGGGAAGCTTTTGGTGATTGGGGACGAGACTGGAACCAGCCAGAACTGCCCTAACCGCGAATGGACCCGCCTCCGCCAAGCCTACGGCGCGGCAGGCTGCGAATAAGAGACAAGACAACCGCAGATGCACGCAGATTGACGCAGATGTTTGTTGTGGTAGCCGCGGCTCTTGACCTAGTTAAACGTTAGCAGGGTCTTCGACGTTTCGCCGTTCAGAAGTCGGAGCCATCGTTACGCGCTGGCGTCTCGCTCGGCGACCGTTTCGGCGCAGCGCAACATTGGAACTCAGCGAAAATATCTTTGCTCTGAAATACAGCTGAACCAGTCGGGAGCCTCGCCCTGCCACCGAAACCCTATCTGCGTACATCTGCGTTCATCTGCGGTTGGATTCTCCGTCTTTCATTCGTAGCCTGCCGCGCCGTAGGCTTGGCGGAGGCGGGTCCATCCGCGGTTCGGCCTTTGAACGTCGCTCCGGGCAAGCCATGTTCACCAGAGCAGTTTTGCTTTGTAGCGGCGGAACGCCGGATCGGGCGTAACGATTCGGAGATCATGAACCGTCGATTGGGCTAGTAATAAGCGGTCAAATGGATCCTTGTGATACACTGGCAGATCCGATGTGCCATGGATGGTTTCAAGATCAATCGGAAAATCCGTTACTTGGCGGGCAGAGAGCTGCTGGGCGATCCAGGACCGCGGCTTCTCTGGCAACATAAGCTTTCCCGCAAGATATTTCGTATGGATCTCCCAAGCACTGGCGTGGCTCAGAAATAATTCAGAGCTCACATCGGAGAGCGCTTTGCGGGCCCGGCTACTTAGCTTATCAGGATCAGCAGCTAGCCAGATGAAGGTACACGTATCTAGCAGAAGTCGCATTCAGACGCCCCATTCTCGCAATTCCTCATCGGTCAACGGCGTGAAACAATCGTCTGAATAACGGACCGGTTTCGACGTGATGACGCCGGCTGGCGGCCGTTTTTTATCAGTTCGCTGCAGCCCAACCAACCGGGCAACCGGTTCTTTATCCCGGTACAGCACCACTTCCTTACCGGATTCCACTTCCGCGATCAGCTTTGAAAGGTGGGTCTTGGCTTCATGGATCGTGGCCTTGATCATCACCCAGAGTTAGCCGGAATCTAAAGTTAGTCAATGGTTAGCTAAGCAGCGCGGGCGCGCCGCCACCGCTTAAGAATCTTCTTTGCGGATACGGCGCCGCCGCGTTGGATGAGCAGCTACGGTGACTCGACGGTGACCGGGCGCTCCGGCTCTTGTGAAAGCTCTGCACTCGTCGCCTGAAGCAGGCCAGTGAGACTCTGCGCGACCTTTCCCAAGTCCGTCTCGAATGGATGAGGTTCATCGGGCGAATGGGCGCGAGCCGCTTCTACTGAGAGGATGGCGGACTTCAACTCCGGCAATAGACGTTCGTGCGCGTAGCGCGATAGCCGCTGCCGTTCCTGTTCCTTCCCTACCGACCTGCCCAATTCGAAATCCGCGCTCGGATCGCCAAACAGCGGTACCATCAAATAGACCATACTGTCATCACCGAAGACGGCGTGCCCTCTAATAATAAACCCTTGATCGTACGACTCGACCGTAATCGGGATTAGTTGACCGGTATTCCAGGCTACAGGCCCGGCATGAATCTTGACAATCCTCGAAAGAGCCAGCGTCGGGACTAGCAGTTCCTTCATGCCGGCTACCCGCAAAAACGCCTGATTCGCGAAAATGAAACGATCGGAGTCGAAGTCCGCGACCGCCCGAGGCAGTCCTAAGGTATCCATTACCTGACACGCCGATATGATCGATTCGTACATACGACAAAAACCATTCGAGGGTCTCATCGCCGCAGCTTCTTGTAAACCGTTTTGCCACAGGAATTTCAGACCTTCCTATGGCAGTCAAAGGTGCGGCAACTGAGATTTGCTGAGATTGGTGAAACATGTTTCACTAATACAGTGAAGACGATTTCCATCCGTGACTTGAGGCTGCGATGGCCGGCGGCCGAGTCAGCCCTCGCTACCGAGCGTGAACTGATTGTTACCCGGGATGGTAAACCGGTTGCTAAACTGGTACGGATCGAGGACAAGACTCGAAAGCGGAGGCGGTTCAAGCCTGAGGAGCATAAGCTAAGAATGCAGAAGCTGTGGGGAAAGACCCGGCTTTCTCTGGTCCAAGACCTGGTGATTGCCGAGCGGCAAAGGGAGTAATGGATGGTTTACCTGGACACGAGCTCTTTGCTTAAATTGATCTGGCCGGAGGAAGACAGCGAAGCGGTCGCGGCCCGGGTAAGCCGCGAGGAAGCCGTGCTGGTTTCCTCTCTGACGGAGTTGGAAAGCGCAGTCCAGATCACGGCCGCACATCTGCGAGGCGACTACTCCCTGGCTCGTTCGCGCCGGCTTCGTAAGGAGCTAGATGGATTGCTTGATAGCGAACCGTTCGAACGGCGCCCACTGTCCGGCGAAGTTTTCAAGCTGAGCGGGGTTCAACACTCCAAATATGGAATAACCGGTTTCTGCAGAACCCTGGATCGACTTCACCTCGCGGCGATGCAGGAGCTTGGGGTTAACCGCCTTATTACCAACGACACGCAACTGGCAGCGGCAGCGCGTATCCTGGGCTTTGTTGCCGAAACTCCAGTGTGATCCAGCAAGTTAAAGGTAGGTCTTCAAAACCTCATGCACGCCTTCGACCGCCATCCCGCCTTCGCCTACTGCAGCCGCACAACGCTTAACTGAACCGGAGCGGACATCGCCTGCGGCAAAAATTCCCGGGCAACTCGTTTCGAGCGGCCCAGGGGAACGTCCCGCGGCTTTCCAGGCTGACGCATTGGCAACGGAAGAACCGGTTTTAATGAAGCCCCTCTCATCAAGCTCGATTTCTGGTGGCAGCCAACTGGTGCATGGCTTAGCGCCGATCATGGAAAAGACCGCCGGTGTCTGCACCATCCACCGTTCGTGCGTCTTGGTGTTTTCGAGTTCGACGGCTTCAAGAAGCTTCCCGCCGATCACTTGCCGAATCTCGGTATTAGTTAGAATCTCGATGTTCTCCTTCGCCTCAACCCGGCGGGATAGATACGTGGACATGGTTTTGCTTAGACCATCGCCGCGCACTACCAGCAGAACCTGCTTGGCACCGTCCGCCAGGAACATGGCGGCCTGTCCCGCGGAATTTCCGCCACCGGCAATCACCACGGTCGAGCCGGCACACAGCCGTCCTTCCCGGGCGGTGGCGGCATAATAAAGGCCGGCCCTTTCAAAGCCCTCACGTCCTTCGGCCTCAAGCCGATGGTAGTCAACCCCGGTCGCAATGATCGCGCACTTGGCGCGCAAACCGGCGTTACAACCCTCGATCTTCAGCTCGGCCCGGTATTCACCCTCGTTGAGCTCAAGGGAAAGCGCCTGGGCTGGAGTCGAAAATTTTGCACCGAAACGGTAGGCCTGTAACTGGGCTCGAAAAGCCAACTCCCCACCGCTGATCCCAGTCGGAAACCCGAAAAAGTTTTCGATTAAGGAAGAGGTTCCAGCCTGTCCACCGGGTGCATAGCTTTCTAAAACGATGGTTCGTAGACCTTCGGAAGCCGCATAAACGGCGGCGGCGAGACCGGCAGGACCAGCTCCCACGATCGCTAGATCACAAGTGATTTCTTCAGCCTCGTCGGATGCTAACGGCTTCAATAACCCGGCGATCCGCGCAACTTCTCGCAGCGAGGGATGGCGAAGCGGCATCCCGTTTGGCGTGATCAGAGTCGGTAAATCGTGGCTCGCCAAGTGGAAACGGTTCGCCAAGGTCCGGCCGTCTTCCGTTTTAAAATCGATGAAGCGATGGGGGACATGATTCTTGTCGAGAAAATCGTCAAGCTGACGGCCTTCTCGAGAATCATAAGATGAAAGAATGCGTAACCCGGCAAATTCGCGGTCGCGCATGAGCCGTTGCCGGCGCATGATGAACGCCTTTACGATCGGTTCACCGACGCCGGGCAAATCGGCGAGCGCCAGGCGGAGCCGATCCGCTGGCACCTGCAGAATTTCAGTCTCCTCCGCTTTACCGCGGGAACTAGCTAGGGCTGCGGTACCCATCAGCATGGCAACATCGCCGATAAAATCGCGAGGACCCGAGGTGGCCAGGATTTGCTCCTGGCCGTCACGCGATTCGAAAACCTCCAGCTCGCCGCGCAAGACGGCCGTTAGCCCAAGATTACGTTGGCCGGCCTTGGTTACCAGTTCACCCCGGCGCACCAACCGCCGGGAACCGAGCGGTTCGAGCATAGCAAGCTGCCCGTCGTCCAGCTTTGGAAACGCAACGCTCTGGGTATCACGGTAAAACTGCTCATCTTCATCGATCTCGGTCATAGGTTCTTACAGAATCTCATGACTGGTCGTTCTCGTTTTCTCTTTCCGCAATGGGATATCCGGTAAAAGACTAGCGACACTCCGGCCTCTCCACGGACCAACCACGTTGCGTGTCAATCAGCTTTCAGGCTTCTGCCGGATCTCTTCAGAAACCCTTACGAAAAAATGCGGACAGGATATTTGACCACGGTCTTATCGACGGTTGCGATTTCCCAGCCGTGGAGGATGGCGTGAGCGACTAACAGCCGGTCAAAGGGGTCTCGATGAACCGGCGGTAATTTGCCGAGAAGAAAAATGCCTTCATCCTCGAGAGCCCCTGGAAAGAACCCGGTTTCCTTGATCGCGTCCGGCAACAAGTCGCCCGGTGACTTCGGTAAGACTAACTTCCCGGTATCATATTTTATCTGGATCTCCCAAAGGGATACTTGATGAAAAATCCAGCGTATATCTGGATCGGCGGCTGCGCGTCGGTATACCGCTGGCAACCTTTGACTATCGGTCAACATCCAAAGAGCAATCTGGGTATCCAGCAGGACCGTTCTCAAGGTTTCAGCTTGGTCGAATAAAACTCTTTCTCGAACGATTCCAATGGCGCGTCAAAATTCTCGGGTACTTTGAAGGCGCCTTTTAGCACTCCTAATTTCACGGGTCTGCCTTCCTCACGGCCAGAGATAGCTCGAAGTTCGGCGACTGGCCGGTTTCGTTCGCAAAGTACGATCACCTCACCTTTAGCGGCTTTAGCGACATATTTTCCGAGATGGGCTTTAGCTTCATTCAGATTGATTACCGTCACAAAGTAGACTACTTCTGGTATGGAAAGAGTCAACCAAGCGTCCTGCACCGGCACTTCATTCGAACGCAGCAGCGTGCGTATCGTCCTCAGCTCCTTGGGCCTGAGCTTTTTCGGCCCGCTCCGACACTTCCACTGGTTGTTGCATAATGACGTCGAGCGCGACCACGAAGCCGAAAATGACCGTAAAGAAGTCGATCGTCAACGCAGTGATGTAGGCTGCGGCGCTGTATTGGAGGCCTTCTAAAACGTAGCCAAGCATCGCCAGTGTCACAGCGGAGCCGAATACAACGAAGACCGCGAATATCGCGGGCGGCGGTCCTTCGCCGACCACCTTGCGGCGTCGGCGCGGATAGGTGACCTGAAGAGACAGCATCGGTAGTGCGAAAAGCACACCAGAGCCTCGCCAAATCCACGTTTCCTGAATGTCGTAGAGCGCAAATAGCGCCGGCAGCAGCGCTCCCGCCGTCAATACGAAAATGTGCGTCATGACCGTTTTTGCAAGGTATCTGTCAAGCAGTGACAACTTCGCTCCAGCGAGGGGTCGGAGGGCCAACAAGAGCGCCGAGAACCCCGCGAA
>Ga0185299_10000296_pt1 | contig 148336 bp, 114 predicted proteins | sample PaiPotPPA55metaG_FD_128002 | JGI IMG/M metagenome (GOLD analysis project Ga0185299, IMG submission 128002) | Iron sulfur acid spring bacterial and archeal communities from Banff, Canada, to study Microbial Dark Matter (Phase II) - Paint Pots PPA... ...
GACGTACCATCTTTGTGCTAGGCTTCTTCATTGCCGGTCTCCTTATCTCGTGCGCCTCGAGCGCGCCGATAGCTTGGGAGCTTAATGCATCCCGCCGGAGACCGGCCTTCTCATCCCATCTGTTAGCGCGACAGTTGCGACAGGGATGTTGCCGGTAAATCTGCCGGAGACTGCTTGTCATCTGCCTCGGGTGAAGGTGTCGGCAGAACGAGAGATTCGGACGGTGGTGGGGTTGCGTCCCTTTCGGCCTTCGGGATTTCGAGTGGCGAAGGAGATGGTGGGCGAGACGGCTGTAGTGCATAACTACGGGCACGGCGGCGGGGGGATTACGTTGAGCTGGGGGACTTCGAAGCTGGCGGCGGACCTTGGGCTGCCGGGGCATGTGGGACCGGTGGCGGTTCTGGGGTGCGGGGCTGTGGGGTTGGCTACGGCTCGACTGACGCAAGAGGCGGGGTTTGATGTGACGATCTACACAAAGGCGATGCCGCCGGAGACGACTTCGAACATTGCAGGTGGCCAGTGGTTTCCGGCGAGTGTCTATGACCCGGATAAGACGCTGACGCCGGAGTTCACGCAGCAGTTTGTGGCCGCTGCGCAGTATGGGTACCGGCGGTATCAGATTATGACGGACCCGAAGTATGGGATTCGTTGGATGAGGAACTACTTTTTGTCGGATAAGCCGAGGCAATCATCGAGCGATGGTGGCATGTTTGGATCGATTCATGACCTGCTACCCGAAGTGAAGGACATGGCCGCGGGGACGCATCCGTTTGGGAATAAGTTCGTGCGGCAGTTCGACGGGATGATCGTGGAGCCTCCGATCTATCTACCCGCGATGCTGACCGATGTTCGAATTGCAGGCGGCAAGATTGCGGTGCGGGAGATGAAGAGTCTGGACGAGGTGAGGGGGTTGCCGGAGAAGCTTGTCTTTAATTGCACAGGGCTTGGAGCCAAAGCGCTGTTTGCGGATGAGGAACTGACGCCGATTCGAGGACAGCTGACGTTTCTATTACCTCAACCTGAGGTGACCTACGCGACGAGCTATGAGAACACCTATATGTTTTCGAGGCGGGATGGGGTACTGCTGGGGGGGACCCATGAGATGGGAGATTGGAATCTGCAGCCTGATATGGCGACCAAGGCTGCAATTCTGGCCAAGCAGGCGATGCTGTTTGATGGTATGCGCGATTGTTGAGGGCACAAGCGGCTGTTTAGTGTCCTGTCGCTAAATTAGCGACATAATCTCTATTAAGTCGAATAATCCGCATTGATCTGCACATACTCTTCCGTCAAATCGCAGGTCAAAAACCGGCACTCCGCCTTCCCCAGCCCCATATCCAGCGTAATCGTGTAATCCCGCTCAAGCATTGCAGCATGTGCAGCCGCCTCGTCAAACAAAGGCGACCGCACGCCAAGCTCGAACACCGGCAAGTCTCCAATAGTAATAGTCACCAACGCCGGATCGAACGCAACGCCACTGTACCCCGCAGCCGCCAGCAACCGCCCCCAATTCGGATCGCCGCTCGACCAAGCCGTCTTACACAGCGGAGAGTGCGCGATCGCCTTCGCAATCTGTTTCGCCTCCGCCTCCGTCCGCGCCCCGGTCACATGCAGCGTCACCACATGCCCCACACCCTCGCCATCGTCCACAATCTGATAAGCCAGCGACCCACACACCGCCTTCAGTGCCTCCGCAAACGCCTCGCCGCTCCGTTCATTCAACTTCACGCCGCTCGCCCCACTCGCCAGCAGCAACACCGTATCGTTGGTCGAAGTATCGCCATCAATCGAGATCGAATTAAAGCTCCTCTCTACCGCCGGCTCCAGCAAGTCGCCCAACTCCTCACTATCCGCGGCCACATCCGTAAACAAGTACACCAGCATCGTGGCATGCGGCGGCCCAAGCTGCGGATGAATCATCCCCGCACCCTTAGCCGCCCCCCATAGTCGCACCTGAAGCTTCTCGCCCAGCACTCCATCAACATCCACCGCAGCCTGTGCCACCTTCATCTTCGTATCGGTCGTCATGATGGCCTGCGCAAACATCTCCGCATGTGCCGGCGTATCCCCCAACTCCGCCTTCAGCGCAGGCAACGCCGCAATCACCTTCTCCCCGGGAAACGGCACGCCAATAATCCCGGTCGAGGAAGGGAAGACCTCATCGAAGATGCACCCAAAGCACTCCGCCGCCGCCGCACACGTCTGCACGCACGCATCGATCCCCGGCTGCCCCGTCGCACAATTCGCATTCCCGGCATTCACCAGCACCGCTCCCACGCGTCCGCCCGTAGCCAACAGATGTCTCCGCCCCACCGTCACCGGAGCCGCCACGACCTGGTTCTTGGTAAACATCGCCGCGCCATCCGCACCTTTGACCGCCACAGCAGCCGCCAAATCCGCATTGCCGCTAGCCTTGATCCCCGCCTTCACCGCACCCCAGACAAACCCCTGGGGCAGCGCCTCGATCTTCACTGTGTCATCACTCTCCATACCCTCTACTCTACCAAGTGATCGGTGCGCCTCTTTTCTTGGCGTCCTTTCGTTCTCGTTCCGCAGCGCAGCGGAGGAATCTGTTTTGTCCTTGCCGTTGCCTTTGCCGTTGCAGTTGCAAGTTCCTGCCGTCATCCTGACCCTGAGCGAAGTCGAATGGGGAAGGACCCCGAAGAACTTCGCTCACCCCAACCGCCAGAACATTCCCACCCATACCTTCAAACGCCCGTTTCCCATTCTTCTCCCCACAACGCAAAAAAACAGCACCCAAACAACCCAAAGTTTCTCCTAAGCACCGCAGGGGGAACTCGCTTCTCTCCCCATGTAAAAACGTTTACCCTAGCCTTTTACCGGAGAAACCCATGCTCCTCAAAGAACTACGAACCCAAGTCCTCGAAGCCAACCTCGAACTCGTCAAGCGCGGCCTCGTCCTCTATACCTTCGGCAACGCCAGCGGTATCGACCGCGACCAGGGCCTCATCGTCATCAAACCCTCCGGCGTCGACTACGACGAGCTCGTCCCCGAACTCATGGTCGTCACCGACCTCCAAGGCAAGATCATCGACGGCAAACTCAAACCCTCCTCCGACCTCGATACCCACACCCTCCTCTACCGCGAGTTCCTCACCATCGGCGCTGTCGTCCACACCCACTCCGAGTTCGCCACCAGCTTCGCCCAGGCCGGCCTCGCCATCCCTCCGCTCGGCACCACCCACGCCGACTACTTCTACGGCCCCGTCCCCTGCACCGCGCCCCTGCACGATGAAGCCATCGCCGGCCGCTACGTCCACGAGACCGGCCTCGCCATCGTCAACCACTTTGCGCAGCACGGAATCGACCCGCTCGCCATCCCTGCGTGCCTCGTCAACGGCCACGCCCCCTTCTGCTGGGGCCGCACTCCCCACGAAGCCGCCCACAACGCTGTCGTCCTCGAAGCCGTGGCGAAAATGGCCTACAACACCCTTACTCTCAAATCCAACTGCGCAGGCGTCTCCCAATCCCTCCTAGACCGCCACTACTTCCGCAAACACGGAGCCAAAGCCACATACGGCCAATCCACATAAATCGGCAAATTCACTCAATTTGTAACCTCATGAAGTCTCTTTTGAACGATTGCGGCACTATTTTCTTGCATGGGAGCTCCAGAATGCATCACACAACCTGGACGGTCGAGTTAGTTCACAAACTTCGCCGGAGATACACGGAGATACTATGCATAAGCAATTACAGAACCTGGCGATGTTTACTGCCTTGGCGATTGGCGCCGCGGCCTTGAGCGTCACACCCGCGCTAGCGACATCCATGGCCCAGGATCAGGAACACAGGGACCAGAGTCAGCATCCGGAATACTCCAACAACAAGTACTACCAGTTGGGAAACAAGGAAGGCCTGCAGGATCACCAAAGGAACACGCAACGGGCGAACCACAATCATAGCTACAAGACCGATAACGACAAGAAGGCCCATGACTATGGATACCAGCAGGGGTGGCAGGGACAGAGTTATCGCGCCCCACACTAGAAGTTAGCGTTTCAGGCAAGAGAGCAGCCGCCCTCCCCGGCGGCCGTTCTCTTGAATCCCGCAACTCATCCCGCAAAGTCGACCTCGATGGGCATGAAAATCGCTGAGTGGCCCCATCCTTCGCAAGCCTCACCGCGAAGGGTGGGTTATTCGCGTCGGGCGCCAACGCTTTCTTCGTTAGGCCTCGAAATCATGTGACTTATTTTCGATCAAAACTCCACCTTCAAAGTCCTGCCCTCGGCACTACTCTCCCTCGCCATCTCCAGCAACTTGACCGTCCGATAGCCATCCTCTGGCGTTACCGCCAGCTTCGCCGCGCCATTGATCGCATCCCGAACATTCGCGTAGTAAAGCCTGTAGTCGCCCAACTCAGTCTTCACCTTCGTCCGGGTCAGCGTCCCCGGATCGGCCGGCACCGGAGCAACCGTCAGTGTGCCCCACTGCGACTCAGGTTCCGCCAGCCACCCGCCCTCACCCATCCGCGGAACCTTCGCCCCGCCAACCAGCGCCGGCTCCTGCGGGTCAAGCCCATACTTCTTGAAGCTCCCCTTCGTCCCATGCAGCAGAAATCTCGGCGCAGCATCGCAAGCCAGCATGCTCGACCGGCAATGCGCCCGCAGCCCATGCTGTCCCGAATATCCGGGATACTCCAGCGTTATATCGAACGCGTCTTCAATATCCGTCTTATCCCGATCCTTCCGCACACTCGCCGTAATGCCCACCGGCGCACCAAACAGCGTCAGCGCCTGATCCACCAGATGCGGCCCCAGGTCCATCAACAGCCCATTCGCCGAGTTCGCTCCCTCCTTCCACGTATTCTCCCGCGGCAACGGCCGGAAACGGTCAAAATGCGACTCATACGTCACCAGCCGCCCCACCGCCTCTTCCGCAAGAAGCCGCTGCACCGTCCGAAAATCCCCATCCCACCGCCGATTATGAAACGGAGCCAGCACCACGCCCTGCTTCTCCGCCAGCTCTTGCAACTCCTTCGCCTCCGCGCTCGTCGGAGCAAACGGCTTGTCGATCACCACATGCTTGCCCGCCAGCAACGCCTGCTTCGCCAGTGCGAAGTGCGTCTCATTCGGCGTCCCCACCACAACCAGCTGCACCGCCGCATCCTTCAGCGCCTCATCCACTGACCGCAGAATCCGCGCTGACGGATAAGCCTTAGCAGCCTCATCGCCCTTACGCTGCACAATCGCCTCAAGCCTCAGCCCAGGCACCGCACTCACAAACGGAGCATGAAACACCTGCCCCGCCAACCCGAACCCAATCACCGCAACCCCAATCTCAGCACTCATAAATTGCCCTCATAAAAATTCAATTTTTAGTCTTTGCTGTCATCCTGACCCTGAGCTTGTCGAAGGGGAAGGATCCCGATGCTCTCGACTTGCCGTGGCATCCCGGATCTTTCCGCACCGATCTCAAGTAACCGCCGGCGAAATCATCTTCCACTGATCTCTCGCAACGCCGGATAAATCCGCCGATACTTCCCATAAGCCTCATCCATCACCTTCGCATCCTTCGGAGCAATCGTCTCCGCCACACGCACTGTAGCCGCGCAAGCCATCTCAACGCTCTCCCACACTCCAATCCCCGTCCCAGCCAGCAGAGCCGCGCCAAACGCTCCACCCTCCTCAGCCTCCAGCAACTCCACCGGATGCCCATACACATCCGCCTGAATCTGCCGCCACAGCGGCCCCCGAGCTCCACCGCCACCAAGCCGAATAGCCTTTACCGGCACCCCAAGCTCGCGAAACAAAGTAAGTGAATCCTTCAAACTAAAAGCCACTCCTTCAAGTACTGCTCGAATAAAATGTCCCGGCGTGTGCGATGCCGTAATACCCACAAATGCCGCCCGCGCCTCCGCATCAAGATGCGGCGTCCTCTCCCCAAACAGATAAGGAGCCCACATCAAACCATCTGATCCCGCAGGCGCTGCGGCCGCCCGCGCAGTCAACTCCTCATAACTGTTCCCGGGCGCAAACGTATCCCGAAAATACCGCAAACTCAACCCCGCCCCATTCGTCACGCCCATCACATGCCACCGCCCTGGAGCAGCATGACAAAACGTATGCAGCCGTCCCAGCCGGTCCTTGATCGGCGAATCCGTCGCCGCAAACACCACTCCACTGGTCCCAATCGTCGCCGAAACCGACCCCGGCGTCAGAATCCCCATCCCCACAGCACCTGCGCCCTGATCGCCTGCGCCTGCCGCCACAGGCGTCCCCGCCGCCAACCCGGTTGCTCCAGCGCCGGCCGTACTGATGCGCGCACAAATCTCCGGCCCCTCGAAAAGCCTCGGCAGCCAGGCCATCGGAATCCCTGCCACCTCGGCCACCTCCGCAGACCAGCGCCGATGCGCCACATCGAGGAGCAGCGTTCCGCTCGCCTCCTGCATATCCATGGCAAACTCGCCCGTCAGCCGGTAGCGAACGTAGTCCTTCGGGCAAAGTACATGAGCAATGCTGGCGAAGACCTCCGGCTGATGCTCCCGCACCCACAGCAGCTTCGTCAGCGTGAAATTCGGCAGCGCAGGATTGCACGTCAACTCAATCAGCCGCTCGAATCCAATCTTTTCCGTCAGCCAGTCACACTGCGGCTGCGTCCGTTGGTCGCACCAGATCAGCGCCGGCCGCAGCACCTCGCCATCCGCGTCGAGCATCACGCAACCATGCATCTGCCCCGTCAGGCCAACCGCTTCGATCTCGGCTCCAGTCAGTTCACTGGCCGCCATCACCCCTGCAATGGCCTCCCGCGCCGCCCGCCACCAGTCCTCCGGCTCCTGCTCTGCCCAGCCAATATGTTCCGACCGAATTGGTGCGTGTTCACTGGCAAACGAGGCCACTACCCTGCCTGTGCGCTCGATCAGCACCGCCCGCGTCCCCCCAGTCCCGACATCAACCCCTAAAAGCATCTCGTATCATCCCCCCAACAAAATGGCTCAAACCAACCCACTTCAGAGTGTACCCAAAGCATATTTTGAAGATTTTGCATAAAGGAACGCATCCGATACTTATGCAACATGTTTATGGCGAAGCGGATACCCTCCCATTTCTCTCCGCGCTTTCAATAAACTAGTCCAAGAACCAAATCAAGATGCAGGTTACGATTAACCGTATGAATAAAAGCAAAACCGCGCGCAGCGCCCTTACCTTGGCTTTCTATGCAGGACTCTGCCTGTTATTGACTGCGGGTTTGGCGAAGGTGCACGCTCAGACGACAGGGCCGGCGCAGCAGAAAGCGGCCACTGGAGCCAGCACAGCCACCGACAGCTCCCCGGTCGCGAACGCACAGCAGAATCTCTACAACGCCTCCGGACAAAACGGAGCCCAGCCGACCGCGGACTCGTTCCACGGCAGCATCGTCACCGGTAAGGCGACCGCCGGCGTCCTCGACCTCTCGCTCGATGACGCGGTCCAGCGCGGCCTGCGTCAGAACCTAGGCATCATCCTGCAGAGTTCAGCCGTGAAGAGCTCCAACGGCCAGCGGCTTGAAGAGCTGCAGACCCTCCTCCCCACCGTCAACGCCACCGGAAGCATCGAAGTCCAGCAGATCAACCTTGCCGCCTTCGGCCTCAAATTTCCTGGCGTCAATCCCATCGTCGGGCCCTTCCAGGTCGTCGACTTCCGCGCCTACCTCACGCAGAACCTGGTCAACGTCTCCGCACTGAAGAACTATCTCTCCGCCAAGCACAACTTCGAAGGCCAGAAGTTCACCGCCGAAGACGCCCGCGACATGGTCGTCCTCACCGTAGGCAACGCCTACCTGCTCTGCATCGCAGATGCCTCCCGCATTGAAGCCGTGAACGCTGAACTAGCCACTTCAAAGGTCTCGCTCGACCAGGCCGTTGCAGCCCACGATGCCGGCACCAGCCCCAGGCTCGACGTGCTGCGGGCCCAGGTGGACTACCAGAACGAGCAGCAGAGCCTCATCTCAGCCAAGAACAATTTGGAAAAGGACAAGCTCGCCCTCGCCCGCACCATCGGCCTTCCGCTCGATCAGCAATTCCGCCTCACCGACCTCGCCCCATTCAAAGCGCTCGACAACGTCGATCCGCAGGCAGCCTTCGTACAGGCCCTCAAAGCGCGAAAAGACCTTGCTGCCTACGCCGAACAGGTGAAGTCGGCCAAGGATGAGAAGACCTCCGCCTGGGCCTATCAGCTCCCGGTGGCCAGCTTCGCGGGCGACTACGGCGACATCGGCGAGACTCCCGGCCATTCGCACGGCACCTTTTCGGCCACCGGACAGGTCAGCGTACCGGTCCTCCAGATCGCCAAAACCAAAGGCCAGGAGCAGGTAGCCGACGCCCAGTACGAACAGTCCAAGGCCAGACTCGCCGATCAGATCCAGCAGGTCAATCAGGATGTGCGCGACAACCTGCTCGATATCCAGTCTGCGGCGAAGCTTGTCGAATCGACCCACTCGAACGTGGAGCTGGCCAACGAGGCCCTCAACGAGGCGCAGCAGCGCTTCCGCGCCGGCGTGTCGGACAATCTTCCCGTCTCGCAGGCGCAGTCGCAGACCGAGCAGGCCAACGACCAATACATCAGCGCGCTCTACCAGCACAACGTAGCCAAGCTTTCACTGGCTCGTGCCCTCGGCGCCGCGCAGACAAATTACAAAGACTATCTCGGAGGAAAGTAACTTGCCAGAGCAAATAGAACAACAAGACACCCAGACCGCGCCTCAGACCGCACAGATCAGCGGCACAGTGCAGATCAAGCAGAATGACGACCGGCAGACCGACGCCCGCAGACCCGACGAAGAAGAGGTCCCAGCACAGAAATCGGGCCGCAAGTTCATCGTCATCGCGGTCATCATCCTGCTTGTCATCGGCGCGGGCATCTTCTACTGGCGCTCGACCTTCACCGAAAGCACCGACGACGCCCAGGTGGACGGCGATCTCTACCAGGTCAGCTCCCGCGTCACCGGCCAGGTGATCAAGGTCTACGTCGACGACAACCAGCAGATCCAGGCCGGCCAGCCTATCGCCGAGATCGATCCCAAGGACTACCAGGTAGCGCTCGAACAGGCGCAGGCAAACCTCGCCAGCGCGCAGGCCGCCGCCATCCAGGCCACCGTCAACGTCCCCATCACCAGTGTCAACGTACACACCAGCGTCGACACCACCAGTTCCGACGTCCAGGGTTCCACAGCCTCGGTGGAGCAGGCACGCAAACAGGCCGCAGCCGCCGAGGCGCGCATCGCAGCCGCCAAGGCTAACGCCCTCAAGTCACACCTCGACGTCGAGCGCTATACCCCTCTGGTCGAGAAGGACGTCATCTCCAAGCAGCAGTTCGATGCCGCCGTGGCCGCCGACGCATCCAACCAGGCCGCGGTACTCGAAGCCGAAGCCAACCAGATCGCCAGCCAGGCGCAGGTCACCCAGGCCATCCAAAAGCTCTCGCAGTCGCGTTATCAGGCCGCGCAGTCCGTCAAGACCGGCCCCGACCAGGTAAGAGCGCAACAGGCTAAGGCAAACTCCGCGCTGGCCGACGTCAAGCAAGCCCAGGCCAGGGTCGATCAGGCGGTGTTGAACCTCGGCTACACCCACATCACCGCCCCCACCACCGGCATCGTCAACAAAAAGAATGTGCAGGTAGGCGCCAACCTCAGCATCGGGCAGGACCTCCTCACCATCATTCCGCTGACCAACCTCTGGGTCACAGCAAACTTCAAAGAAACGCAGCTCTCCCAGATGCGTCCAGGCCAGGAGGTTACCCTGAAGGTCGACGCCCTCGGCGGCCGCAAGTTCCATGGCAAGGTCACGCAGATCGGCGGAGCCACCGGCTCACGGCTCTCTCTCTTCCCGCCCGAGAACGCCACCGGCAACTACGTCAAGGTCGTTCAGCGCATCCCCGTTCGCATCGACTTCACCAACGTACAACAGGAAAATGGCGACTTCGCCCTGCGTCCGGGAATGTCCGTCACCCCGGAAGTTACGGTCAAGTAATTGGGCAAGCAAAAAGGAAACCGACCTCAACCTCGCGGCATCTGAAACTTGAAAGCAAAGCGAGGTGCAAAAATGGCAGTTGCAATCAAGAAAGTCTCCAACGGCACGAACGTCGCGCCTCACTGGCACGCCCACGCGAAAGAGATCCAGAAGTACGGCTCCGTCATCGAGGACATGCCCCATCCCCTCAGGGCCAAAGTGCGCGCCGACATGGTCGCAAAACTCAACCAGCTTCTGGCCGACTCCATCTCCCTGCGCGACATGTACAAGAAGCACCACTGGCAGGTCTCCGGCCCGACCTTCTACCAGCTCCACCTCCTCTTCGACAAGCACTTCGACGAGCAGGTCGAGATGGTCGACACCATCGCCGAGCGCGTTCAGCTCCTCGGCGGCGTCACCATCGCCATGGGCGGCGACGTGGCCGAAACCACCCGCATTCAACGCCCGCCGCGCGGCAGGGAAGAGGTGCCCGTCCAGATCTCCCGGCTCCTCGAAGCCCACAAGATCATCATTCAAAGCTGCCTCGACATCGCCGAAGATGCCAGCAAGGCCGGCGACCAGGGCACCAACGACCTCGTCGTCAGCGACATCCTCCGTCCCAACGAGCTGCAGTCCTGGTTCATCGGCCAGCACCTCGTCGAAATGCCGCTCATTTTGGAGAAATAAGACCCCAACACCTAAAATTCAGCCCTCCACACAGCCCTGCGCACGAAGCGTCCGGGCTGTGTATCTTTAAGGGCAAGCTCGCATCCAACCGCCAGCCCGGGTCATCTATTAAGCGATAAGACTAAAGTAAATTTAAAGACTAAGTACACTGCCATGCCGATCGCCATCGTTTTCTTCGTTCACTACGCGTACCTCATCATCTTCCTCTGGGTGCTTGTAGAGCAGATCGGCGTCCCCATCCCCAGCATTCCCGTTCTCCTCACCGCAGGCACGCTCAGCGCAACCCACCGCGTCAGCCACACCTATGTCGTGCTGGCAATGCTCGCCGCCTGCCTCGTCGCCGACACCGTCTGGTTCGCCCTCGGCCGCCGCTACGGCAACAGCGTCCTCAAACTCCTCTGCCGCCTCTCCTTCGAGGCCTCCACCTGCGTCAGCAAGACCGAGAACTACTTCACCCGCCGCGGCCCGGTCACCCTTCTCTTCGCAAAATTCGTCCCCGGACTCAGCACCGTAGCCGCCCCCATCGCCGGCCAGATCGGCATGTCCTACCCCCGCTTCCTAGCCTGGGACCTAGCCGGCTCGCTCATCTGGGGCGAGACCTTCATCCTCGCCGGCCGTTTCTTCGGCGACCTCGCCAAAAAGAGCGCGCCCTTCTTCGCCTGGCTCGGCCACTTCGCTATCGCGATCTTCGTCCTGATGGTTCTCGGCTTCCTCAGCCACCGTATCTGGAAGCAGCGCAAGTTCCTCCAGCAGGTCCGCGAACTGCGTCTCGAGCCCACTGAGCTGAAGGACCTGCTCGACATCGCGGAAAAAAATGGCACCCCACCCCCATTCATCGTCGACCTGCGCCACCCGCTCGACTATCTCCCCGACCCACGCGTCCTTCCAGGTGCGCTCCGCATCGGCCCCAACGAGCTCAAGCAGCACAGCGAGATCATCCCCCGCGACCGCGACGTGATCCTCTACTGCACCTGCCCCAGCGAAGAGACCTCTGCCAAACTCGCCCTGCAACTCCACAAGATGGGCGTCTATCGCGTCCGTCCGTTGCGTGGCGGCTTCGACGGCTGGAAGGAAGCCGGCTACCCACTCGTCGACTACGTCACCGACTCCCCAACCACCGAAGTCGTCCAGAAGATCCTTCCCGCCACCCCCGGCTCAGCCATCCCCCTGGTCTGAGCCGGTTTCTTCACCGTCACAGAATTGAAAATAAAGTTGTCATTCTGAGCGGAGCGAAGAACCCCTGTATTTGCTCGAAGCGCCACGACAATCACCCTTTGCTTGCTTTTTTAGTTGTCATCCTTCGCCGCAGGCGGGGGATCTGCTTTTGCCGTTGGCGTTGTCGTTGTTCTTGTCGTCGCTGTTGTTCTTGCCGTTGTAGTTCTAGTTGTCATCCCCGAAGGGGATCTGCTGTTTCGTCGTTCTTATTGTCTTTGCAAACCTCACCCGCCAATCCGAAAGTTCACCGTAATCGTGGTCTGTACCTCGGTCGGCTCTCCATTCAGCCGATAGGGCTGATACCGCGCCGCCCGTATCGCATCGAGCGCCGCATTCTGCAACATCTGCGGCCCGCTCACCACATGCAGGCTCTCAATCGTCCCTTGACGCGAGATCACCGCCTCGACCACAACAGACCCCTCCACATGCGCAGCCTTCGCAATCACCGGATAGACCGGAAGAATCGGCGCAAGCAGCATTCCCTTCAAGACACCGGTCGAAACGTTGATCCGTGCGGGCGCTCTCACCGGAGCAACCGTCACAGACGGCCCATGCCCATCGCCGGTTCCCAACGCACCCGGCAACCCATCAGGCATTCCCATCCTATTGCCGAACGGCGCCAGCGGAGGCGTGTCATTTGTGATCGCATCTCTACTCGGCAATAACGACGAAAGGATCAACGGTCGCGTAGTGATCGGCGCCGCCATACTCGACGAGGAAGCAGAAGCCTCTCTCTGCACCTGCACCACCGGCAGAGGCGGCTTAGGCATCAGCGGCATCACCACCTTCGGCGCTTCTATACGAAACGGCAATGCCTCGGGGTGCAGCAACGGCAACATCATCACCACGCCGACAATCACACCCTGCAAGCCAACCGACGCCAACGTCGTCCACCGCTTGCTCGAAGAGACATGACCAACCCGCGACTCAACCAAACTATCCTCAAACATAGAAGCACCCTCCAACCTTCGGATTCAGGTGCGCATCTAGCGAGGAATGCGTCCGTTGCTACGTTAGACACCCGCCACGCATTTATGTTCCCGCAAGCAGCTCTTCGAGCCGCAGGGCCTCTACATAAACGTGCTGAAAAAGTTAGTGTTTTGCTTTTTGGGAAGGAGCGCAGGGCTTTAGCCCTGCGAAAAATCCAGCAAATACAAGGGGTTTTAGAGGATGCTGAAAAAGTCCGTTTTGCTTAAGGGCACGCCTTTCAGCCGTGCCGCAAGTGTTTTGCTCCTAATGCGGCTTTAGCCGCTGAGGTACGTTTTTTGTTTCGGGAGGCACTTTTTCAGCACCCTCTTTAGCCCCGGGCCCTTCTTTTCGTAGGCTGCAATCATCATTTGTCCGCAGTCTGTTTAGCCACCGTGAGGGAATGTTCAGGTTCAAGACTTTCCCGCATCCTCGTTACGGTCTAGCCGCGGGCGGCCGTGGAGCACTCCACTCACGCAGTTCTACGCTCACGCCATAGCGCAGGCCCGGGTGAATTCGTGCGATCTCCATGGCCTGTTCTTTGCTTGGTGAGTCGAAAAATACGATGGGGCCGCCCAGCGCAGTGTCGCTCGGTACTTCGTGGGAGACGACCGTGCCACCCTCAATAGAGAACCGGGTCGCCGTCTCTCCCAGACTTCTCGGATCAAGCGTGACCCCCATCTCCGTAACATGTTTCACCCAGAGCTGGATATCAATTGTGCGCTGCTTCAGTTCTTCCGGAGTGAGCGTGCGGCTGGCGCGGAAGAGCAGGGCATAGTGCTTCATGGGTCTCTCCTGTGGGCTGACAGATTGTGAATGGACGGGTTGGCAAACGACGCCACAGAGAAACAGCACAACCCAGCAAAGCCTTTTGGCCTTGCGACGAATGGGAGCGAAGTTGCTACGCATGTGATCTCTCATGTCACAAACTTAGCGAACAGGCATCGCCTTCTACTTGTAAAAAGTCGGCAGGTTGCGTGGGGAGGCGGTGCGGAAAAACTCCTGCGGAGACGTACCAGTAAAGAGCTGGAAGTCGTGGACCATGTGCGGCTGATCGCTGTACCCGGCTTCAAAGGCGATCCTGGTGAGGTTCTGTCCCGCGTCCCACAGCCGGCAGACGTTTTGCAAACGAGCAAGGCGCGAGAGCATCTTCGGTGTCACTCCCGCAGCCGCGCGAAACTGCCTCTCCAGCGCACTCTGGCTCATGGCTGTACGGCGTGCAATCGCCGCAACAGAAATCCGTCCCTCAGAGTTGCGTATCATCTGCGCAGCCGCCTCGATCTGCGGTGAGGCTTCGCCCTCTGGCCGAATTTGTTCCGTAAGAAACCCTTCCATCGCTGAAATCTGCTCGCGTATATCGCGAGTATCGGCAAGGATGTTCTGGATAGCATCCACTCTCTGCCGAGGCAGAACCGCATCGAGCGCGACCGTCCGGTTGTAGAGAAGGTCCACGCGGTCGTGCAGTATCGCAGGAGCGCCGGTCTCCGTGAACCGGACGATGACAACGGAGGACTCCGCTTCATGCCTGACCAGGCGGCTGCGCTGCTGCAAACCGGAGACGATTGCGTTGGAAAGATTCTCGTTGTTAAACGTTGCCGTGCCAGACTGCCGCAGCACAAGCGTAAGCGTCGTCTCGGGCAATAGAATCTGCGAACGCGGATGCTTCGATCGGACCCACAGAATCTCGCGCACGTAGCGGCGGAGGTTACCCTCCGGTTGATGGACGAAATAGCGCGGGGCGTTCACTGGGCCGTTCAATAGCTTCGCGTGTCGTTCAATGGTTTTTAGATGAGCACCATCAGAGGAGGATTCGATGAAGAATCAGGCAACCGCCGAATCATCGGCACTCCAGACCAGCGACACAAACCTCTCGGCAATTCCGCGCACTTGAGCGATGATGATCACCATGCAAGGTAAGACATCGGCCACCGCAACAGCCCCCACCCGTGTCCTCTCCATCGACATCCTTCGCGGCATCACCATCGCCTTCATGATCCTCGTCAACGACCCCGGCGACTGGGCCCACACCTACGCCCAACTCGATCACGCCCAGTGGAACGGCTTCACCCTCACCGACCTGGTCTTTCCCACCTTCCTCTTCATCGTCGGCGCATCCATCATCCTCTCGCTGCAATCCCGCATCAGCCGAAGCGCCCGCGGCAAACTGGATCAAGCCCGCGGCAAACTGGATCAAGAAAGCCGCCGCACTTTGGCCCTCCATATCCTCCGCCGCAGCGCGATCATCTTTGCGATCGATGTCTTCTTCGGCCTCTACCCCCACTTCCACTACACTCACTTGCGCCTCTACGGCGTCCTCACCCGCATCGCGCTCTGCTACCTCTGCGCCGGTCTCATCTGCCTCGTCACCCGGCGCGCCGACAGGCTCCTCACCATCTCCGCCGCTCTTCTCTTCGGATACTGGGCGCTGATGCGATTCGTTCCCGTCCCTGGCTTCGGCACTCCCACGCACGACATGCCGCTCCTCGATCCAGACCGCAACCTCGCCGCATGGCTCGACCGCGGCATCACCGACTTTCTCCAGCGAACCATCCACACCGGCCGCCTCTACCAGCACACCCGCGACCCGGAGGGCCTCCTAAGCACCCTCCCAGCCATAGCCACAACACTCTTAGGCTCAGTCGCGGCTCTCTGGCTTCGTCGCACCGACGGCAAAACCATCACCCAATCGCAATGCGCAATCGGCTTACTTCTTGCGGGCATCCTCTCACTCGCCGCCGGCCTGCTCTGGAACCTCTGGTTTCCCATCAACAAAAATCTCTGGACAAGCTCCTACGTCCTCTTTGCCGCCGGCTGCGCTCTAATCGGTCTCGCCGCCTGCTACTGGCTGATCGACATTCGCCACTTCAACCAGACCAAAGCGGGGGAGTGGCTCATCTGGCCCTGGCTGGTCTTCGGTTCCAACGCCATCGTCGCCTTCTGCGTCTCCGTCTTCCTCGTCGAAAACATGATCTGGATCAAAGTCCCCTCCACAATTGGAGCCAACGGAAGGACCGTCACCGCCTGGTTCTGGATCTACCACCATCTCTTCGCCTTCAACGGCAGCACAAAGAACACATCCTTGGCCTTCGCACTAGCCTTTGTCGCGGTCTGCTTCATCCCCAACTGGCTCCTCTGGCGCAAGCGCATCTTCGTCAAGATCTGATCCCTAATTTCCGACCCTTCGTCCTCAACCGTTGTCATCCTTCGCCAAAGGCAGAGGCAAGTCTTTTGCCTTTGCTTTGCCGTTGCTTGCTCTCTCCAAACAAAGAAACCGTCATTTCGACCGAAGCTGCTCACGGTCTCACCGTGAGCAGCGCAGTGGAGAAAATCCCGCTTCTCTGCCGACCAACCCCTGGCTTCGAAAGTCAGCGGTTTGCTTTTGGGAGGGAGCGCAAGGCTTTAGCCCAGCGAAAATTCAGCAAATACAAGGGGCTTTAGCCTGGACCTTCTTTTCGGGGGCCGCAATCATCATTTTTTTCCGCAGTCTGCTCAATCCTTAGGGAATCTTTCGCGGTGAAGCCGACTTGCGCGCACACCTCTAAGACCCCAAGATCAAATGACTTATCCAGCATCCCTTTTTCTTTTGCTGGTTTCTGCCCAAAAATCGCATGTCAAGTCCCAAAACCACATAAATCAAACAAACAAAACAAGATCGAGTTGGCATGTTAGTTTCACTCAATCCGCTATACTGAATATATAGATTGAAAACGAGGAAGCCCCGCAGGGATAACAGCCCCTCCGGGGCTAACTCATTGATAAGAAGTATTTTGTGGACAACCCATTTGTTATGAATATTTTGCAGACACCAACCACGTGCAGGTCATTGAATACAAATATTTTACGTCCAAAATACCCCCCGGGGGAGGGGGGAGGGGGGTAACGACCGCCTGACAAATCGCCTCTAAGAAAAGATGTATGCTTCTCCAGGCGAAAAAACGCCAAGAAGACAAGAAGGAATCCCATGGCAATCGCAACATCGACACCGAATCTGGCCCACAGTAAACTGCACGTGGCCGCACCATATCTCATCGAACAGGACTGGTCCGCCTACACCTCCGAACAACACGCAATCTGGGCCGAACTCGTAACCCGCCGCATGCCGCAACTCCGCCAGCACGCCTGCCAGGAGTATCTCGACGGCTTCCAGCAGATTGGCCTCCGCGAAGACCAGCTCCCCAACCTCACCGAAGTCAGCGCGCTCCTGCAGCCCCGCACCGGCTGGCAATCCACACCCGTCAGCGGCTTCCTCCCCCCCGACGCTTTCTTTGAGATGCTCGCCGCGCGCATGTTTCCCACCACCACCTGGCTCCGCTCCCGCGACTCAATGGAATACACCCCGGAGCCCGACATCTTTCACGACGTCTTCGGCCACGTCCCCATGCACGCCCACCCCATCTTCGGCAACTTTCTCCAAAGCTACGGCCAGATCTGCGCTCGCCTCACTGACCCCGAACAACTCGAGCGTATGGGCCGCCTCTTCTGGTTCACCGTGGAGTTCGGCCTCATCCGCCAGAACGGCGAGATCAAGGTCTACGGCAGCGGCCTCATCTCCTCGCACGGCGAGTGCACCCGCGTCCTTGCCGGCGGCTGCGAGGTCAAAGACTTCGACCTCGACGCCGTCCTCAACCAGAAGTTCGACACCGGCGCAATGCAACCGGTCCTCTATGCCGTGGAGTCCTTCACCCAGATCTACGAAGCTACCAAGCAAGCCGAAAGCAGGCTGGGTTAGCCTAAACCATATTTCCTATTGCATAGCTGTCATTCTGACCCTGAGCAAGGTCGAAGGGGAACAACCCCCGCATTTTGCTCGGAGGGTTGAAGTTTATCGGGGAAGGCGAAACCGTCGCGTTGGACCGTCTCCCTTACACCAATCAGAGAGAAAAGCGGCTGCGGGGAATGAAATCCGCAGCCGCTTCTTCATTGACTCAAGGGAGGGATGGAAGCCTTATCGATGTCCACCGCCACCATGTCCGCCGCCACCGTGGAATCCGCCACCACCACCGCCGCGGAATCCGCCACCACCACCGGCGAAGCCGCCTCTAACTGCGCCTCCGCGATAGCCGCCACCGAAGCCCGGGCGTCCATAGCCGTAGCCGCCGCGATAGCCATACACGCCGCGGTAGCCCCAGCCGCCCCCGCGATAACCCCATCCGCCACGGAACCACGGGCCGGCGCCGATGAAGATACCGCCGTTGAACCATGCCGGGCCATAGTATCCGTAGGGCGCGCAGGCGTAGGGATAGTAGCCGTAATAGCCATAGGCGCAGACGGGAGCGGGATAGCCGTAGTAGCCGTCGTATACCGGCGCGCCGATCCCAACACCAACCGAGACCTGTCCATGAGAATAAGCCGCAGCCGGGAGTAACAAGATGCTAAGCAGTGCGAGATACCGTAGGAAACGCATTTCAAATCTCCTGGACAGAGCCCAGCACGCCGTCAGACGTCAGTGACTTTGTCCGGATCCAAACCGTTGAGTGGTTTAGAGTCCTATCTGATTGAACGTCAAAATCAGAAAAAGGTTGTGCGGGGGCGCAGAGGGTTGCGCGGCTGCAAACAATTGCGGATAAGTCCCATATTTCACGCGACCTTGCTGGAAATCGGGGGTTCAATCGATTGTCCGGCAATTCGCTTCGATCTCCGACCCCGTACCTCGCTTGATACCTAACTGACGGTAAACGGGCCTTTAGTCAAGCTTTTCCACATTAAAATTGAACTGTTTTGCAAAATTTATAGGAAAACAATTGGCACTCAAGGGTAAAATATTCCCACTTGCACAAAAAATTGCTCAAATACTGCAATATTTAGCATGTCAATGTCGTTCTTGCTTTGGCTCTACAATTGCTTCATTCATAAGCATTCGTCCTAAGTAGGCGATCAGAGAGAGACGTACCTAGGTGACACGAATGCGACGCTTGATCTATTTACTGGTCCTAGTACTGTTCGTAAGTGTATCGGCAACGTGCGTTAGCGCGTCTACGGACTGCGAGCGATGGTACATAGCGTACCGAAGTGAACTCGCTCACACCCGCAGTCTGCAGCGCATCGCGGCCGCCAAGCGTCGCGCCAAGCTGTACGCCCAGCGAAAGCTCTCCGGGTACGTCGCACCGAAGCCTAAGCTCGTCTTGGCGAAGAGTCCTCGGATGACCCGCAAACAGACTCTCCACCACTTCGAACTCGCCTGCGGAGTCCTGCCAGAGGACAGTGCGGATGGGCCTGTCATCTCCGAGGAGACCCCTGTTCCCTTTGACGAACACGCATTGAACGACGGTATCGATCTGCTCCCCACCGGTCTCGGCGACATGATCGCAGGGAACGACGTCCCGCCTTTCACCAGCGAGTCTTCACCTGGCTACCCATCCGGCGGTGGCGCGCCGATCTCTGCTCCGCCCTTTACCGGAGGAATAACGCCCTCTGGCGGCAGTCCGGGGACAGGGACCACAGTTCCGCCTCCACCCGTCCCGCCGGATACCCCGCCGATCGTGCCCGAGCCTTCGAGCTGCATCCTCGTTTTGACTGGAATGGCCGGCGCGGCAGGTGAGATTCGCCGCAGATTCAGGTCGTAATCAGTTCTTCAATGACTCGCGACCGATCTGCTATTTGGATGGCGTAGCCGATCAGAAGAATCACAGGCGCCGGACCAACGGCGTCATCCTCAAGCTTCGCAAGAGTCGAACTGAGAACCTGTTCGTCAGGAGCAGTTGCCTTGCTGATCGCCACGCACGGAGTGGCAGCGTCGATCCCCGACGCGATCAGATCATCGGCGAGCGCTCGAAATTTTCGACCGGGCATGTAGATCACCAGAGTCGCATCGTCAGGAAACGCCCCCTCCCACTTTGGCGTGAGCTCCAGCTTTCCCGCCGCATGGTGCGCCGTAGCAAGGATCAACTTGGAGGCTGCGCTGCGATCCGTCAGCGGCGTCTTCAGTCTCGCTGCCGCCGCAAACGCAGTCGTAATCCCAGGCACGATCTCGAAGGGGATATTGGCTTCCCGGAGCGCGGCAATCTCCTCACCCACTCGGCCAAAGATCAGCGGATCACCCGACTTCAACCGCAGGACCGATCTGCCCGCCCGCGCAGCCTCGAGCATCAGGACATGAATCTCAGCCTGCGTTATGCGCGGCTGCCCACAGCGTTTGCCAACAGGTGTAATCTCGGCCCCGGCATGAGCCAGCGAGAGTATCTCCTCCGAGACCAGATCGTCGGGCAGTATCACATCAGCGGTCTCGAGAAGACGGAGAGCACGGAGCGTGAGCAGACCAGGATCACCGGGGCCTGCTCCCGCTAGATAAACGGTACCGGGTTGGGCAGCGGCATTCACGATTTCTTCCCAGGCAGCGGATTGGTCAGCGCATGTTGACGAGCCAGCACACGGGAGGGGCACCCGTCGTATCCGCAGACCTCGCGCTGAGCCAGCTGGTGGAGCAGCCACTTCCGCTCTTCGTTCAACGGTTCCATCTGTGTAACCTCGCGGCGAAGATTGCCCAGATCGGTCAGCCAATCGCCGGCATCCAGCGGCAACTGCACGTTGATCTCCTTGCGCAACCTCTGGGCGAGCGCCGGACTGGCTCCTGCAGTCGAGATCGCGATCTGCAGATCACCGCGCCGAACGACCGAAGGAAAGTAGAAGTCGCAAAACGGCGGGTCATCCACCGCGTTGCAAAGAACATTTTTCTCAGTGGCTTCGCGGTAGACCGCCCGATTGACCGCAGCATTGTTAGTTGCTGCAACCACCAAAAAATGTCCCGTCAGATCACCTTCAACATACTCGCGCTGCAGCCACTCGACCTCACCCGCCTCAGCCAGATCGGCGATACGCGGACGAGCTTCGGGCGCGATCACTGTTACCTTCGCATGCGCCGCCTGCAGCGATTCGATCTTCGATTCGGCAAGGTTGCCTGCGCCAATGACGATGCAGGGCCGCGCGGCGATCTTCAGGAAGATGGGGAAGAGGTCCATAACCTACTTTACTACTCTCCCGGCGCGTGCCGGCCCGCACCGACAGGTGGCGCATCGCGCTCAACCGGATCGATGACCGTACCGGCGAGTTGTGCGCGAAGACTGTCGTCATCCGTGCGTGCAAAGTAGGCACGCAGATCCTCGCCAGGCTCACGAGCGGCGAGATAACCGCGCAGCATCCGCTCAATCGCATCAGGGACCTCATCAGCCGCGGCCCGATAACCCAATGGACGAGCGGTTCGCGCGAACCTGCCCACCGCGCCTCCAACGCAGAAGTAGAAGGCGTCAACCAACTCGCCGTTCTTCTTGATCTTCTTGCCCTCAAGTCCGATGTCGGCGATCCAGTGTTGTCCGCAGCTATTCGTGCAGCCGGTCACATGAAGCTTGATCTGCTGATCGAATCCCGGGAGGCGATCTTCCATCTCGCTCACCAGCCACTTCGAAAAGCCCTTGGTCTCGGCAATCGCCAGTTTGCAGAACTCAGTGCCGGTGCAGGCAATCGCTCCGCGCCAGAAGGCCGAGACATCCACTTGCAACTCCATGCTATTGAGCGCAACAACCAGCTCCGCCGTCTTCCCGTTCGGCACATTGACGACGATGATGTTCTGCATGATCGTTGTGCGCAGCTCACCATTTCCATACCGCTCTGCAATATCCGCCAGTTGCAGCAATTGATCGCCTGAGAGCCTTCCGCGAAGTACGCTTGCACCGACCGACGACAAGCCAGGTTGACGCTGCGGTGCAATACCGATGTGATCACGATAGACATCATCCGGCACAATATCTGCCGAGGTCGGGCTCGGATCCAGTTTGTAGCCGAGCTTCTCCTCCAGGGCTTCGAGGAACGACTCAGCAGTCCAGCCATGCCGCATGAAGAGATATTTGATGCGAGCGCGGGTGCGGTTTTCGCGAAGCTCCTGCTGCTCGCGAAAGATCTCCACCGTCGCGTGAACGGCTGCGTAGGCCTGGTTCTGCCGGATGAATGCAGGGATGCGCACGGCAAGGTGGGGCTCGGTCGAAAGGCCGCCACCAACTCGCAACGTGTACCCAATCTCTTCCTTGCCATCGACCGTACGCTTGATTGCCGTCAACGCAACGTCATTGATCTCGGGATACGAGCACCAGTGCGAGCAGCCCGTGACGGAGATCTTGAACTTCCGCGGCAAGTTGTAGAACTCCGGGTTTGCTGTCAACTTGTGGGCGATCTCCACAGCCAGAGGTGAAGCGTCAATGATCTCGTGTCCATCAAGCCCAGCCAATGGGCAGCCCGTGACATTGCGTACCACATCGCCGCACGCGCCCTTTGGGCTGAGCCCCACAGCCGTCAGCGCATCGACAACCTCTGGAAGCGATTCGATCGTCACCCAATGCAGCTGAATGTTTTGGCGGGTGGTGATATCTGCCAGGTTGCACGCGTATTTTTTGGTGAGCTCTCCGATAACCCGCAACTGTGCGCTGGTAAGAATGCCGTTCGGCAGACCAATGCGCATCATGAAGAACTCAGTGGCTTTGCCTTCGCCACCTACGCCTCCGGTCGCGCCCACGCCGTCGCCCTGGGTGTAGATGCCCCACCATTTGAAGTAAGTTCCAGCCCACTCGGGAAGCACAGACTCGCGGCCCTCCTTCGCGAATTGGCGGACCTCCTCCCACGCGTTCCAGGGATTCTTCGCAAGCTTCAGCCGCTCAGACTTCTGGGCCTTCGTCTCTTTTGTAGTGGCTGCTGCGGGAGCGTTCATGCTGGGTATCCTTGTCCTGAGTGAGGTAATTAAATGAGAAAGCCCACTGGGTAAGTGGGCGCTGCAGCCTTGCTGTGAGTACTCGAGACTTACTCGGTCAATCTCGGTTCAGGCAAAGTCGACGGCGCGCGGTTGTGACAACACGCGCAACAGCCAAATCGACATGCCATAAAATTGGCCATGCTCTAAGGTTAGTAGCGGAACGGACAAACGTCAAGATGCAAAGAAGGATGCGCAAGGTAAATCTCAAGCAAAATCTGAAACTTAGTCAGCTTCAGCGAGAGAGAACTTGTGCCGCACATCCGAGCCACGGACCCAGAAGATGACATCCTCGGCGATATTGGTGGCGTGGTCCGCTGCACGCTCAAGATTGCGCGAGATGATAATGGCGTTGAGCGCCTGTCCGCTGACCACCGGGTGCTGCTGCATCACCTCGACCAACTCGGCCTGCACATCGCGGTTCATATCGTCGATCTCGTCGTCCATGGCGAGCACGGACTCCGCCAGCTTGGCATCCGCCTCCAGAAGCGACTGAATGGCGCGGCGGATCATTATGCCAACCTTTTCGCCCATATCCGGAATGTCGATGGGCAGCGAGATCTTCGGCGAGTCATGCAGAAACTGCGTGCGCGAGGCAATGTTGGTCGCCTGATCGCCAATCCGCTCCAGGTCGCCATTGATCTTGATCACCGACAGGATGAAGCGCAGATCAATCGCCATCGGCTGCTCCTTCGCCAACAAGTCATAGGCCATCTCGTCCACATCGCGCTCAGCAGCATTTATAGCCTCTTCGATCTCCTTCACATGCTCGCAGAGGCTCAGGTCTCCAGTGAGATACGCCTCCAGCGACAAAGAAAGGGCCTGCTGCGAAAGTGCCGCCATGGCCAGGAGTTTGTCTTTGAGTGCAGCGAGCTGTTGTTGAAAATTAATGCGTGGCATGGGGGAGCACCTCTAAGAAACCCTCTCTCTATTGTGACGTATAGAAAGCGAAGAGGTTATGAATATTGTGGGTCCAGGGTGCGCATTTGGTACATATTCGGCGATACGGCCAGCTATTGATAGAGCAGATAAGGCAGTCGTCGCTGTGCGAAGGCTGCCAGATCCGCCGCCCATCCCTCGGCGATCTTACGCGGATCTTCCTGGTTGGCGAGCGCCCGCATTGTATCCACATTGGCAATCAGGAAATCTGCCTTTGTCATAGTGAACTCCGGATAGAGATGATGCAGCGCGCTGATTAGCTCGATTCCCAACTCAGGCGCGTCGAGTGCATTCCTGTCCGTCACGGTAAAGGCGATGCCCGGAATCGTCTTCCCATGAAAGGGATAGTGGTTCGAATCCTCGGCTACAAAAAAACTCGTCGGTGCGAAGCTCACACCGGGAATCTTGCGCGCTGTCAGGTAAGCAACCAGTTGGGGTGCGTCAATATACGGAGCACCAATGTGTTCAAAAGACGTGTCAGTGCCGCGACCCACCGAGACGTTCGTCGGTTGAAGCAGCTCAATACCGGGGTATACCGTATTAGCGGCAACACTGCGCAGATTGGGGCTCGGATTGATCCACTGGAGCCCCGTATCGTCGAAGTACTGCCGCCGCGACCAGTCCTGCATCGCAATGACGGTGAGTTGCGCTCGAATAGCAGCCCGAATATTGGGCGAGGTCGCACTAGGAAGCAGGCGTTCGCTGTTGAAGTAAAGTGCAAGCTCGCCCAGGGTCATGCCATGGCGAACGGGAAGCGGCATGTAATCGACATACGACTCCGCGCCATTGTCGGAGACCGGCCCCTGCACCGCCACTCCGCCGATCGGGTTAGGTCGGTCCAGCAGAATGATCTCAATGTGCGCCTGCGCCGCCGCTTCAAGAAAATACCCCACGACCGTTTCATAGGTATAGAACCGAACCCCCGCGTCCTGCAGGTCGATGGCGACGGCATCAAGATTCTTCAGCGACTCGAGGCTCGGGCGGCGTTGCTCTTCTTTCGCGCCGTAGAGACTGATGACAGGAAGATGAGTCGCAGAATCAACCTCTTTGCCGATCTTAGTCGTATCCTTCGCTCCCAGTAGGCCATGCTCAGGCGAGAAGATTGTCTTCAGTTCAACCTCAGGGATGCTCTGCATCAGAACGTCAATCGTGCGCCGTCCTTCGCGGTCGAGCCCTGTCTGGTTCGTCAGCAAACCTAACCGCAGATGATTGTTGTGACGAGCCGCAGCCTCACGCAGTGCCTTGAATTCCGTCGATTCGAGCACATCAATTCCAGTAAGCGTCTTGGACGCCCCGCCATGGAGATCGTCTTTTTCGTAGAGATGAAGTGCCTTCGCAACACCTGTCGCCACTTCGCCCCGCAATGGGGAAATCGGGGCGCGCGCGCGCGGATGAACCGCATTTGCCAAAAGAACGACCAACGTATCGCTCCCCGGATCCATCCAGAGCGATGTACCGGTAAATCCTGTGTGGCCAAAGCTGCCAATCGGAAAAACCTCACCACGAGGCCGCGAGAACGCCGAGTTGATATCCCAACCGAACCCTCGCGTGGCAATACCCGTAGTAGTCTTGCCATCGGCCATAAAGATGGTCGCGCCCGCAACAGCGGTGGAGGGTTGCTCCGGCTGGGTCATCAGCTTCAGCGTGGCTTGCTGCAGCGGAAAATTGCTGGGTCGCCCCGCGAGTCTATCGAGCAGCGCCTGGGCGAACAACGCAACATCGGCCACCGTCGAAAACACCCCCGCATGCCCAGCAACTCCTCCCATCCGTCGCGTCGAGGGGTCATGCACGGTCCCGCGAAGAAGACGGTCGTAGTCGGGGTTGGCGGCAGCATTGCCCTCGGTGTCATGTGCAGTAGGCGCAATCTTGGGAATCCACACACCTGGAATCCATGTGTCTCCAGCACACGAATAGTCCTCGAACACAGCGGCCTCGCCTTGTTTGGCGGGCATGTGAGCGGAGCGCAGCGAAGTCGCTGAACCTTGGATATCCTTTGGGCCGCACGCCTTCGAAAACGGCAAGTATCGCGTGTGCGTCATACCCAGCGGTTCGAAGATGTGCTCCTGCGCATAGACGTCCAGCGTCTGACCGCTGACCTCTTCGACCAACGCGCCAAGAGTGATGAAATTGATATCCGAGTATTTGAAGTGTGTCCCCGGCACTGAATCCAACGATGCATTCATCGCTCGCCGAACACCTTCGGCTTTGTCCGGCGCAGCCAGCCCCCAGTCGTCCTTTAAGTTGACGTCCTCCGGCAGCCCTGAGTAGTGAGTTAACAACTCGCGGATCGTCACACTCTGTTTTTCATTCACTCCAAATGCAGGAAGATACTTCACCACAGGGTCGTCGAACTGCAACTTATGCGCCTCGTAAAGTTGCATGATCGCCGTTGCGGTAACCAGGCACTTCGTCAGCGAGGCCATATCAAATACCGTGTCCTCGGTCATCGGCTCTACCGTCGGTTCAAGCGCACGATCTCCATACTCCCGCTCAAAGACCGTCTTCCCATCGTGATTGACGAGGACAACAGCTCCCGGCAGCTTCTTTGCCGCGATGGCCTGATTCACAAGCGTTGTGACGGGGCTGAAATCGTACTGTTCTCCCGACTCTGCCTGAGCGTGAAGCGAAGAAGCAGGCCCTTCCGCCTCACAGCGCGAAACCAGCAGAAACGGAACTGCAAGCGCAATCAAAATTCCAGCCACTCGCGCAGCAGTTTTCGCGTGTCTTTCTTTCACCCGACCGCCAGGCAGCAACAGACTGGCCGCCATACCGACAACAAATGTAACGATCGAGCCAATCAGAACGTACCAGGTAAACGCAATATGCGGAATCATGACCGGGCCAAGCGCAATGGGGTTGGGATCGAGCCACAGCAGAAGATTCAACGCAAACCCGCAAATCATGCCTACTATAGCTCCCCCCTGCGTCGCGTAGCGTGTCAACGTGCCCAGCAGGAAGACACCAAGCAATGCTCCATACGCCACCGAAGCGATCGAAAGCCCGACCTCAACGACGTGGCCCTTTCCTCCAGCAAAGACGCTGTAGACAGCCACAGCGAACAACACCAGGGCCCAGACGACTGTACTAGCGCGAGAGATCATCATGCGTTCCCGCTCGTCCGCCTCGGGCCGCCAGTGCATATAAAAATCAACAACCGTTGTTGACGAAAGGGAATTGAGCGCGGCACTCAGGTTCGACATCGCCGCTGCAAGAATCGCCGCCACCAGCAGTCCAGCAACCCCAACCGGCATCTCGCGCACGATAAACGTCGGGAAAATTCTGTCGGCGGAAGCAAACACCGCAGGGTGAATCCTATAAAAAACATAAAGCCCCACCCCAATGAGAAGAAAAAGCGTGAACTGCAAAAAGATCACGCCGCCACTAGACAACAGCGCCAATCGCGATTCACGCAGATTCCGCGCCGCTAGCATCCGCTGCACCATCAACTGGTCTGTGCCATGCGAGGCCATCGTCAAAAACGTCCCTCCCAGCACTCCAGCCCAGAACGTATAGCTCTGCGTCAGATTGAACGCGAAGTGGAACAGGTGGAACTTGCCCGCGGCCGAGGCTACCTCGTGAATCTGCGACCAGCCTCCCGGAACATGCGTGCCCAGCGTGTAGATCGCGACAAAAGTCCCGCCAATATAAATCGCCATCTGCACCACGTCGGTCCAGATTACCGCAGTCATCCCACCCTCAAACGTATAGAGCAGCGTCAACGCGGAGATAATCGCAATCGACAACACATCGCGCGTGCCGATCGCAATCCCCACCACGATGCTCACTGCAAACACGCGCACTCCCTCTGCGGCAGCGCGCGTCAGCAAAAACAACCCAGCAGTCACCTTATGCAGCGTGTGGCCGAAGCGCCGATCGATCAGCTGATACGCGGTCAGCATCTGACCCTGAAAATACTTCGGCAGGAAGATCAGCGCCACCACGATCCGGCCCAGCATATAGCCGATGACGATCTGCAGAAATCCAAAGTCTCCCGTGTACGCCACGCCCGGTATGCTGATGATGGTCAGCGTACTGGTCTCCGCCGAGACGATCGACAATGCGATCGCCCACCATGGAATCGTCTGGTCGGCGAGAAAGTAGCTCCGCAGCGATCGTGCGTTCGAATCTTTACGGCCGCGAAAACGCAGCCCAAAGAGGGTGATGCCGACAAGGTAGACGACGATCAACGCCAGATCGAAAGGATGAAGACGCGTTGGCGACACAGCAGGAAGCATTCGAGTCAGTGTATAGCGGCAGCAATCAGCTTGCATGCCAATCCTGCAAGGCAGCGTTGAAGAGTAAACCGCAGCCGGAGGCGGTTCCCAGCCTTACTCCTGACATATCATGTTGGGTGATGAGTCACTTTCTGGCGATCGATGCGGGTGGCACAAAAACAAGGTGTCTTTTGGCGGACGAGACTCGCATCCTCGGACACGCCGTCACAGGCAGCGTCAAACTGATGCGCGTCGGCGAAGCAGAGGCTTCGTCTCGCCTGCGAGCCATGTTGGCAGAGGTTTCCCTCACAGCAGGCATCAGCCTCAACCAGATTACTCAGACCTGTGTAGGCCTTGCAGGCCTCTCCATCGATGCCGTTCGCGAGTGGGCCAAACGCACTATCGGCGATCTCGTCGGCGGCGACCTGCTGCTCGTAGGCGATGAAGAGGTCGCCCTTGACGGAGCCTTCCGCGGCGGCCCGGGAATCCTGATCATCGCCGGCACTGGCTCCAACGTTTTAGGGCGCGCTGCGGACGGAGCGATGTATCACGCAGGAGGATGGGGTCCGGCAATTGGGGACGAGGGCTCCGGCTTCTGGATCGGACACGAGGCCCTGCGCATGGGCTTCTGGGCCAAGGATCGCAACATCGAAACTACTCTCCTCACGGAGATCGGCGAGCTGTGGGGCGCAAAATCCCTCGGCGAAATCGTCGAGATGGCGAACGCCCGGCCCGGCCCGGATTTCCCGGCGCTTACTCCACTCGTGGCTCGTTGTGCCGAAGCCGGCGACGAACTGGCAGTAGCAGTCCTCGAGCGCGCCGGTATCGAACTCGCCGAGCAGGTCGCCCTCGTCACCCTCAAGATGAAGGAGTCAGGCCGCAAGCGCAAGGTAGAAGCAGCGTATACCGGTAGTGTGCTGGAGCACATCTCGCTGGTGCGTTCCACCATGATCGCGGCTCTGAAGAGCTCATCCCCGGACGTAAAAGTGGTAGAGGGTGCCGTCGATGCACTCGAAGGTGCACTCTGGCGGGCGAGGGAAGCAGGGAAGTCTACTCACTGATTGCTAACTGTGGTTCGCGTCCATCTCAGCAGCCCTCAGCGCAAGTCCTCGCGCCACAGAGGTGAACTCATTGCCAGTGCGGACTCGCGACACCGTGAATCGCGCTTCAAAGATTCGTCGCACCGCAGGAACAAAGCTGGTTCCTCCAGTCAGGAAGACCCGGTCCACCTGCCGAGCAGCGATGTTGCTGTCAGAGAGCAGCGTGTCAACGCAACGCTCGATCGACTGGAGTTCTTCGGCGATCCAGCCTTCAAAGTCCACCCGACTGACTGCTGCAACGATATCCATGCTGCCATCGCGAAACCTGAACTCGGCAGACTCATGATGCGACAGTTCGACCTTCAGACGTTGCACCGCCTGATGCAGCTGATATCCAAGATCCTCCTCAATCAGATTGATCAGCGCCTCAATCTTCTCTGGCTCCTGAGCCCGGGCGCGGGCGCTCTTCAATATCTCGGCGACGTTGCGCGTCTTCAGGAAAGAGAGATAGTGCCACCGTTCAAGGTTTGCATAAATCCACGCCGGTACCGCAGGGATGATGCTGGCCGGACGATCTGCCGCCTGCGCATACGAGCGTTCGAAGCTGTCGGACCCCAATGCAGGAGAGACCAGCTTGCGGACGATGCGCGCGTCAAAACTATCGCCCGCGAGCCCAAGGCCACTATTGCCAAGGAGGTCCTTCGCTGTGCGGCCTCGCCCGCGTACACCGGGTCCAACATGCAGCAGTGAAAAGTCACTCGTGCCACCGCCAAAGTCGCCGATCAGAATCAATTCGTCGTGGTCCAGCGTCGCCTCGTACGCATACGCCGCAGCGATCGGCTCCATCTCGAAGGAGACCGACTCGAACCCCGCATGAAGGAATGCCTGTCGTAAACGCTCACAGGCAAAATCATCATCCTCAACGCTCTCTGCCCCCACAAAGCGAACCGGACGCCCCACAGTGGCATGTCGGATGTGTTCTCCGAACTGCCGTTCCGCACTCAGACGCAGATCGGTCAGGATGCGCGAGATCAGGTCTTCAATTGTGTAGCGTCGTCCAAAGACTTCAGTGCTAGTTAGTGTGCGGCTCGTGAGATACGACTTCAGCGACTGGATCAACCGTCCCTTATGCTCGGCCTGAAGGTACTGTTCGATCGCCGCCGGTCCCGTGAAGCCTTTAATCTGAGTGCGTCCAGCCTGCTTCCGCTGCTCCAGGTAGAGCACGGAACGGAATGATTCCGTCGTTACAGTTGCTGCTGGAAACGACACCAGTTCAACCGTGCCGTTCCTTCGTGCGAGAGCGATGGAGCTGTTCGTAGTACCGAAGTCAATTCCGAGAGCGGGGCCGGGTGAGTGCGTCGAAGGCATGGTCCTTTAGATTGCCAGATTTCTCAGCCCATGTGAAACTCAGCCCACGTGAAACTCAACCCTGTGCGAACCCTCACCGCGTCACTGCAGGGGTCGAAGGAGTTGGCAATGGTAAGCCCAACTCAGCCGCAGGCGGAAGAGTACGAGTATCCGCCCACTGCCGTTGCGCACTGCGCAGCTTGTCGCTCCGACCCTCCCAAATTCCGACGGTGTAGTCGTAGTGCTCCAGCACGGGTCGCAGCGCATACGCACGATTGGAGCGGTACCAGGCCTGCTCATATAGATCGCGCAGCAGCGAATACGTATTGATGTAGTCCTGAATCCGCCCATTGACGCCATTGATATCGGAGAGCTCACGGCTCACATCCATGCGTTGCTTCTTGTCTTTGGTGTTCTGCATGGAGTAGGCGCGCTGGTATCCCTCCGCAATCTCATCCGCAAGCTGAAATTTCAGCCCGATAAAGTCCATGCGCCGCGCCCCCAGCTCAAGCGCGTCGATCGCTGCAGGCTCCCGCAACGACGTGGCCGCCGAAGGATACGACTCCGCAGGATCATAAACCGCGGGCCCCGCATGCACCGGAGGCTTGCCCGGCGCAGCGGCCCGCGCCTGAGCAATCAACGTCAGGGCGCGTTCAGCATGCAGCCGCAGCTCCCGCGCATGCGAACGAACCTGCGCCCCAATCCTCAACCCGTCGGCGGACATCGGGTCGAGCCAGAAAATGCTATTCGTTCCATCCCCCACATGAGCCTGATCTTTCAAAACGTTATGCGCCAGCATCATCTCCTTCTGCGCCTCGTTCAGATCACCGGTGGCATCGCCATGAAACACCTCAGCATACGAATTCTGAAACGCCCCAATCGACGACTCACCCTTCTGCCACGCTGCGGCAGCTCCGAACAGAATCCCGTACCAATCCTGATTGAACAACCCCTCGCCATCATCATTCCAGATCGTATTCAGCTGCCCAGTCGAGCCCAACCGTTGCCCGTCCGCCGTGAAGCGCTGGATATTCGCGAGCGCCAGATTGTTATCCGGATACACCTTGCGAAAATTGTTGACGCTCGGCGCAACCCACGTCTCGAAACCGGCTTTGGTGAATGGTGTCAGGAAGCGGTCGTACCCGCGCGGCTCCGGGTTGTACACCCACGCAACCGCGATCGTCGAGTCTTTGAAAGACTGCGGCAGGCCTTTGAGCAGGTCAGGTGCATCCTGTGCAATGTCTCCCCAGAAGAGAATCTTGCGATTGAGCGCCTTCAGCGCCGTAACGATCCGCTGCAAAAAATCCAGGTAAACCGGTGCCAGTCCCCGCGAATCCACCTCACCCTTGGTCTGCCCCAGCCCGAGATCCACAGTCTCATCCGCTCCAATATGCAAAAACGGTCCTGGATACAGTGCGGCCAACTCCGTAAACATCTGCTTGATCAGTGCAACCGACCCCGGCTGTCCCGGAGCGAGCACCGCGCCATGCGGCGTCTCGACCAGAGGCTGATACTGCTCCCACGTCATGCTGTTGTGCAGATGCCCAAACGCCTCCTGCTCCGGAATGATCGTAATGTGATAAAGCTTGGCATAAGCGACCAGCTCAATAGCCTCCTCTGCAGTAATGCTGCCCGGAGGCGCCATCAGCGGGTTGGACACGTACTGCTGCGTATGCTCGAAATAAGGCGAGTAGAGGTTGATCTTGTACGCCGCGATCGTGCGGATCATCCGCTTCTCAAACTCCAGCGTCGTAATCGGCCCCCGCGACATATCATCGTCGAGCCCCCGGTACTTCATCGCCGGCCAGTCGCGAATATTCGCCGCATGCAGCACAGCGTGCGCGCCATTGCCCGCAACCAACTGCTTGACCGTCTGCACCCCATAAAACACCCCTTCCGCCGTATCGCCAACCACCGTCAGACCACTCGGGGCCGTATGGATAATGTACCCCTCGGCCTTCATCTCATCGGTAAACTTCTCATCCGGGTGAGCCGACAGCCGGGTCAGTTCAACCGGAAACCCGTCCGGCTCTGCTACAGGAATGTTACGAGCCAGCAGCGCCGCCTTCAGGTCATCAACCGCAAACTGGTCCTCGGTCGTGCAGGGTGCGGCGCACGTTATGCGGACCCCATGGGTCAGCACCCGGTCGGCCTCGGCATGCACCTCCCGGGGAATAGGAATGAGTTTCAGGGGGGACTGCGCCGAGGCGAAAGTAACCAGGGTCAACAGAAGAGAGCCAATGCGATAGGGATGCATGGGATAACGGTAAATCAGTTCATAAGCAATGTGCAGTGGTCAAAAGAGGTACAGCAGAGGTATAGCGAAGAGAAGAAAACATCCCTGCCGAGCAATTCGCTAATCGGTCATTCCCGCCGTATGTGCATCAAAAATCCGTGAATACAGGGCAAATTATTCCTGTATTCACAATTGTCTGTGACCATGACCGAAAGAGCAAAAGGGAGAAAAGCGGGAGAGGCTTCGCCGCCCAACTGGTTTTCTTGGTTATCCTTGTGCCTTTTCCAAATCTTGCGAGGTTCCATGACGAAGCAACTACGAGCGACCATAGCAGCGATACTGGTGATCAGTTCAATATCGTTGCAGGCGCAGACGACCACGACCAAAAAGCCGGTAGCCAAGAAGGCCGCTGTAAAGAAGGCCCCTGTCGAGACTGCGGTCGAGCGCCAGATTCGCGAGCTCCGCGAGCAGATGCAAAGCCAGCAGGCGCAGATCGACGCCCTCAAGCAGGAGAACGCCGAGAAGGACGCGAAGCTCGCGGCCGCACAACAGGCCGCTCAGGGAGCGGAGGCAGCTGCGGCCACCGCATCGGCCAAGGCCGACAGCCTCAGCACCAGCCTCTCGGCCAACACCGAAGCCGTTTCGAATCTGAACAGCACCGTCACCGATATCAAATCGACCAACATCGGCCTGGCCCAGACCCTCAGCGATACCAAGAAGTCCATCTCCGATCAGCTCGATAATCCTCTCGCGCTCCGCTACAAAGGCGTGACCATCACTCCGGTCGCATTCTTCGCGTTTGAAACCGTATACCGTCAACGCTCACTGAACTCGGACGTCAACACGCCGTTCAACTCCACCCCATACCCAGGCGCAGCGCAGGCGCACACCAGTGAATTGAACTTCTCCGGACGCCAGAGCAGGGTCGGTGGCCTCTTCGAGGGCAACACCGGGCCGTTCAAACTCTCCGGCTACGTCGAAGCCGACTTCCTCTCCTCAGGCATCACCAGCAACGATAACCAGAGCAACAGCTACACCCTCCGTCAGCGCCAGATCTGGGGCCAGGCCGCAACCAAGGGCGGCTTCAAGGTTACCGGCGGGCAGATGTGGTCCCTCGTCACCGAAACCAAGCACTCGACCGACAACCGTACTGAGAACCTGCCGATGACCGTCGATGCTCAGTACCACGTCGGTTTCAGCTGGGAACGTCAGCCAGGCATCCGCTTCCAGCAGTCATTTGGCGGCTTCACCGCGGCGTTATCGCTCGAGCAGGCGGAGTACATCTACTCGGCAACCGGAGCCAATGCAAACTTCTTCATCGGAAACGCCGGTACCGGCGGCGGTCTTTACAACGTCTCGGCCAACTACTCCAACAACATCGCCCCGGACCTCGTCGTCAAGGGCACCTACGACGCGAAGTACGGACACTTTGAAATCGGTGCCCTCGGCCGCTGGTTCCGCGACCGCTACTACCCCAACCAGACGCTCGCAACGCCTTCAGCCGCTGGTGGTCAAAACAACACCAAAATGGGCGGCGGCGGCTTCGTCAACCTCCGCGTCCCTGTCACCAAATATCTCGATGTCGGTGTCCACGGTCTCGGCGGCACGGGCGTAGGCCGCTATGGTACCGCCACCCTTCCTGACATAACCGTCCATCCCGATGGCACCCTCGAGCCTATTAGGGCGTATCAGGGCCTCGCCTCCCTCGAGGCGCATCCCACGCCGAAGCTCGACGTCTTCGGGTATGCCGGCGCCGAATATGCACAGCGCACGGTCTATCTCAGCACGATCAACACCCCCACCAAGCTGGTTGGTTATGCGCCCATCACAGCCTCAAACACGGGTTGCAATATAGAACTGCTGCCGACCTCTACTGGCAACGGCTTCGCTGGCGGCGCTCCCTACAACCCAGGCGTTCCGGCAAACTGCACAGGTGCAACCCGTGACGTTATCGAAGGTACCCTCGGCTTCACCTACCGTGTCTACTCCAGCCCGAGGTATGGGCGTCTGCAGTACCAGGGCACCTACAGCTACCTCACCCGCGAGGCGTGGGCGGGTGTTGGCGGCGCTCCCAAGGCGACCAACAACATGGTCTTCACCGGAATGCGTTACTACATCCCCTAAACCGCTCGTTGTATCAAACAAAGGGCATCCTTCGGGATGCCCTTTTCCATGGGATTTATCCAACGCCCCGAGCGATCGAGACCTAACGCCATTCAAGGTGGAGCTTCGCCCGCCAGCGGTCCCCTGGCACCGGTTGTGAAATCGAGTAACTCTCCCCTCTAACAAGTGGGAGCATGGATCAACAGAATCCCGAGAATAATCTGCCGCGGCTTCAGTTAACCAAGCCAACGAGCACCGGATTCTATGACCAGGAAGACAACCCCGCTGACCTCAGTGCGTTTCCTTGCGGCATTTCTCGTTCTATTGCACCATTCCGTGCGGACGTTTCTGCCTGTCTTCTCCGGCAGGGGTGCCCATGGTGTTCCGGAAGATTACATCGGCATCGTTTCGCTTGCGTTCCCCGTTTCGGTCAGCTTTTTCTTTCTGCTTTCAGGTTACGTGCTCAGCTTTGTGTATCTGCATAACAAGAGCCCCATCGACAAGAGCGAATTTTTCGCCGCAAGGTTTGCGCGCCTTTATCCTCTCTACTTTGTCGTATTGGTTCTCAATATGCCAGCGCTTCTGCTGTCCGAGGGACAGCGGTATGGCCTCAGAATCGGGCTGATCAAGACAGCAGAGATCTTTGCAGCCAATGTGATGCTAGTGCAAAGCTGGTACGCGAGCCGGCTGCTTCGCGTCAACCGTCCCACCTGGTCTCTCTGCGAGGAGGTCTTCTTTTATGTCTGCTTCCCGCTGCTCGGCGCTTTGCTGTGGAGGCTGCGCGGAGCGCGGCTCTGGATCACCGCATTGGTCTTGTACGTCGGAGGGCAGGCGCTGGGTTGGAGTATCAGGCCGCATCTTAATCTGGAAACAGCGCTAAGCTTGCCGCCGCTGCATCTCTCAACGTTTGCCCTGGGAATTCTACTTGCCCGTTGGCAGACCCTCCCGGATGGCCGAGACGACCGAAAGAGCAAATCCCCGGTACAAGTATGGCAGGTGAACATCGTGCTGGCGCTGTCAATTGGCGGGGTTCTTTTGAGTGTGCCGCTGGTTCCTCTTTTTGTCGTACCCGCGCCCTATAACAATGGCATGCTGGCGCCGATATTCGCAGGGTTCATCTGGGCGCTGACCGTGATCCCTACGCCGCTGTCGCGGTGGCTGTGTGGGCGATGGCTGATCGCCCTGGGGAATTCCAGTTATGCGCTGTATCTGATTCACACGCCAATTCTCGACCTGTTTGAGCGCCTCCATTGGGTGAACCGAATGTTCTATCCGGTATACCTCGCGCTCTGTGTCGGGTTGAGTCTATTGAGCTTCCACCTCTTCGAGACGCCGGTCCGCCTTTGGTTGCTGGAGCGTTTCCATACGCGTTCGCTGCGAAATACAACCGCGGCAATCTCGACATCCCGTACTCGTAACCTCCAGTCCCTCTGACACTAGAAGTAGCGGGCTAAATCAGCGAAGGTGGCTAGTTCGAGGAGGTGCTGGCCTGCGGAGGGCTGGTTGACGATCTCGTGCTCGAGGACCCAGGTGAAGTCGTGGGGAATGAAGATGGCGTGGAGGCCGGCTGCGAGTGCGGGATTGACGTCGGAGCGAGGGCTGTTGCCGATCATCCAGGTGTTGCAGGCCTCGCAGCCGTGGTGGGCGGCAAGGGCACGGTAGGCGTCGTGATGCTTTTCTGGGAGGACCTCGACGGCCGTGAAGTGCGGGGCGAGGCCGGAGCGTTGGAGCTTGCCGGTCTGCTCTTCGGGGTTTCCTTTGGTGACCATGATGAGGCGGTGGCGGGTGGCGAGATCGGCGAGAGTCGGGGCTACGTCGGGGAGGAGCTCGATCTCGTGGTCGGCGATGGACTTGGCAAAGCTTTCGATGCGGCGGTGCTTCTCGGGCGTGAGGGGCGCGTCGGTGAGTTGCTCGAAGCAGGTGATGAGGGAGCGGCGGAAGCTGTGGAGGCCGTAGCCGTGGGAGAGGATGGTGTCATGCTCTACGCGGTTGAGGTGGCCGCGAACTTCTTCCGGGGAGTGGACGCGATGATCGAGGTAGGAGATGAAGCTGGTGATGGCTTGCTCGAAGTAGATGTTGTTCTCCCAGAGGGTGTCGTCGGCATCGATGAGCAGGGTCTGGTTGACTGGGCGGCGCACGGCTGGAGAGGTCACAGGCTGATTATAAAGGTGGTTCTTGTGATCACTATGACCTAGGTACGGTGGATATGCCACGCTTGGGGGATATGTGGCTCGGTCGGGGTGTGTGAGATTGGAGAGCAATGGTTGATACAGATGTTGCGCTACTAGATGGAGTTAGTGGGAAACGGGCGACTCATGATCGCAAACCTTCAGCCGATGTTGGCTATCGAGTTTGGAATCCGTTCCAAGCGGAGCTGCAAGTCGAAGCAGGCCGCCGACATGATGAAGTCGCCAAAGGTTTTACCCGCGCTTTGGATGTCTTCGAACGATAACAGACGAGAAAGATAGGCGAATCAGAGCATGATTCCTGAGGTTGGCCAGAGGTTCGGACCTTACGAGATCCTGGATAGACTGGGCGGCGGCGGTATGGGCCTCGTCTTCCGGGCATGGGACGAGCGTTTGCATCGCGAGGTGGCGGTAAAGCTGCTTTATGAAGACTACAAGATGCCAGGAATGCGGGAACGCTTTCTGCAGGAGGCGCGGGCGGCGTCAGCACTGAACCACCCAAATATTTGCACAATCTTCGATATCGGTGAACAAGACCGCAGCCCTTACCTAGTGATGGAGTTGCTCGAAGGCGAGACGGTGAAGGACCGGATCGACCATGGTGCTGTGCCGGCGGAGGAGATCGTCCACTATGCGATGGAGGTCGCCGATGCTCTGACCGCAGCCCACAGTAAAGGGATTGTGCATCGGGACATCAAGCCGGCAAATATCTTCCTGGTGGCGACGCCAAAGGGGAAGAGCCAGGCGAAGGTGCTGGACTTTGGACTGGCCAAGATGGGACTGGAGGAGCGTGGCGGGTGGGAGCCGCGATCACGGGATCTGACGCTGGCCGGGTCGACGGTGGGGACGCTAGCGTACATGTCTCCGGAGCAGGCGCGGGGCGAGTCGCTGGATATGCGGTCAGATCTGTTCTCGCTGGGAGTTGTGTTGTATGAGATGGCAACGCGGCAGGTTCCGTTTCGAGGGGCGACGAGCGCGCTGATGTTCGTGCAGCTGTTCAGCCACGATCCGGAACCGATTCGTAACTGGAATGAGTCAATTCCGCGTGAGTTGGAAAAGGTCATTCTGAAGCTCCTGGAAAAGGATCGTAAGAAACGCTTTCAGACGGCGAAGGAGTTGCATAGTGCGCTCGTGAGGGTGAGCAATAGGCTTGATCGTGGAGGTTGGTTTGGTAAAGGAGTGGTTCCAGTCGTGCCTCTGGTGCGCGCAAGCGATCCGGTGGCTCGGCATATGGGACCGAATCGCACGCCGTCGCAAGTTATAGATCCATGCTTGAGCTCGGCCCGTGTAATGAGTCGTCCTACACGCGTGTTTGTCGGAGATCGTAATGACATAGAAGTGACGGCGATGCATTTCTTACGAGAGAGTGCAGTTGCAGTTGCGGTTGAGAGTGGAGAGATGCCGATTCCACTGCGTACCTTTCGTGGTGTGAGGGCTGAAGGTGGGTCTGTTGCTGTTGCGATGAGGCCGGAATTCGCCTTGTCGCGGACTCGAACAGGTGTGACGCAGTTCGAGTATGGCTTGGCGGATACCGCTTGCGGAAGAGCGGCTGTTGAGAGTGCCAATGAAGAGAGTGGCGTTCAGGAATTAATTGCCGCTTCCTCGGCAGTAGGTGCGCGGACACAGATTCGTATGGTGGTTGCCGCAGCTTTGATCGTTGCCGGCGTCGTGGTAGTGGCGCTGGTATGCAGTGGGGTTTTTCGGCCGCTCGTATTGGCGCCTAGCGATCACCTGTTACTGACTGTGATACAGAACAAAACAGGGGACAAAACGCTGGACGGGACGGTGATGCAAGGACTCGAGATTGCGTTGCGGCAGTCGAGGTCACTGAATGTATTGGGAGGAGAGGCGTATCGCGCAGGGCTGCGACAGGTTGAGGTCGAGGGCGATACTTCCACAGAGATGGTCCCGGAACAACGAGTGGCGCAGGACGTCGGGGCGAGAGCATATCTGTATGGCGAGATCAGTGGAGCAAAGGCGCCCTACACGATCAGTGTCGATGTGTTGAAGGCGGATTCGAACGATAAGGTGGAGACGCTGGAGGAGACCGCTGCGAGCAGGGAAGAGATTCCCTCGGCAATCGGCAGGTTGGCACAAGACATACGCGCCGAGGTGAGTGAGGACAGCAAGGCCGAGAAGCGGAACAGCGTTCCACTGGAAAAGGAGGCAACCGCAAACGTCGATGCTCTGCACGCGTATGCGGTGGGCGAGGCAGCAAGGCAGGGTGGCCGAACGGGTGATGCATTTGTGGCGTATCGGCAGGCGGTGGCACTCGATCCGAAGTTTGTGCAGGCACAGATGCGGCTTTCGTGGCTGTATGGCCTTGAGAAGGCCGAGGTGACATCGGCGAATGCGGCTGAGATGGCACGCGGCGCGACGGTGAAGACCAGCGATAAGGTGAAACTGCTGGCGCAGTTCTACTATGAGATGAATGGAAGCGGAGACTACGATCGTGCTTTGGAAGTGATTCGAGAGTATGTGGCGCGGTATCCGCTCGATGTAGATGGAATGAAGGGTATGGCGCGAGTACAGCGTATGCAGGGGAATCTGCCAGAGGCATTGCACGCGGCGCAGCAAGGTTATGGCGAGGACCCTTTCGACGCGGAGACGTATGCAGAGGCTGAACTTGCCATGATCGGGATGGGCCGCTACGACAGTGCGTTGCAATTGGAAGCGCAGGCGGAACGTGTTGGCGTTGCACCGAGTGGGAATGCGTTGACTGTCGGATATTTGACCAAGAAGGAGGATGTCATCGCAGCGCAGGAGAGCGCGACACAGGGTGCGATTGCAGGAACGGCAGTTCGCGGCGGTGCAACGATGACCTACGCGGAGTTATACCGCTATGGTCTTTATTTGGATAACACGGGAAGAGCTGAAGCGAGCCAAGAACTATGGAAAACAGCAGCCGATAAAGTGAGCAAGGTGCCTGAGCTTGCTTCGGCGCAGGCATCGATGTGGGCGCAAGGGGCGCTAGACCGTGCACTGATGGAGAGTTGCACTGTCGCACTGGAGATGGTCGATGAATTGAAGGGATTACCGAAAGGGCCGACGGCAAGCTTCAACGCGGGGATGGCAGCGGCGCTTTGTGGAGACCAGCCGTATGCAGAGAAGGTGATCGCAGAGTTAGAGCAGAGCTATCCGCACAGCACCGCGGTGGCGCAATATTACGTGACGCAGTTGCAAGCTGCTGCCGACATCGGGGTAAACGAACCGGAGAAGGCGCTCGGCCCGCTGATCGCTCTGGAGCAGTACGATCAGATACCGCTTACACCCTATCTACGCGGGATGGCCAATGCGGCGTTGGGGCAGATGCCGGCTGCGGTTCTCGATTTCCAGGCCGTCCTGGATCATCGGGGCTTGGCCTTGACGCTGGGTAGCAATATTTATCCCATGGCAGTGTTGGGTGTTGCGCGGGCGCATGCGGCTACTCGCGATAAGACCGATAGCGTTGAGGCTTATCAGAGATTTCTGCAGCTGTGGGGAGAAGCGGACCAAGGACAACCCTTGATTGTGGAGGCGTTGGCCAAGAGCAAAATAGCGGCCAGCGCCCATCGCTAATTTTGTCGATAGTTCAGGGAGCAGACACATCGTCGGCAGGTTTCGTTGTTCTCTATGTCGAGCGACTGTCTAAACTTTTGAGCTACTTCTCCGTTGACGACCTCTTCGAGTGTGGAGGTGGTTATGTTTCCTATCGTGCGATGAAAGAAGCAGGGGCGTACAGACCCGTCGACTTCGACGACAGCGGAGACCCAAGGAGCGTTGCAGATGGGAGCCTGAGGTGGAAGTTGACCGAGATGCTCGCGAAAGCGGCGGGGGATCTTCCGCAGCTTAGCGGCTGGTTCGGCAATGAATTTGTGATTGATGCCCGCTTCATATACCAGAATAAGCTGTTCGATCTCTTCTTCGAGTGCTTTGATTTCTTCGAGGTTCAGGCCTATTTCACTCTGCTTTTCGCCAGGCCATATTAGCGGGCGGTTGAACGCCTCAGAGGTAAGGTCGGCTGCGAGGAAGGAGATGGAGTCAAGACCAAGCGCCCTTGCTGCATCGACTGTTTCGCGCAGATGCCGGTGGTTAGCTTTCTGAACAGTAGTTCGGCAAGTGATCGGCATGGCCGGGTTGTGATGGCGTGTGGCAGCGATACCTTTGTGGATGAGATTGTAGGCGCCGCTGACCCGGCGGATGGCATCGTGGATCTCCTGAGGGCCATCGAGAGAGATGATGGTGTCGTCGAAGAGTACGGCGACTTCTTCGGCGCGCTTATGCAAGAGCAGACCTGTGGTCAGGAGGGTGAGGTGAATATTCTGCTCGCGAAAAAAGTTGCAAAGGGTCGTGAGGTCATTGTGCAATAGCGGTTCGCCACCTGTGAGGACTACATGGCGAACACCAAGGCTTTTAAGTGATGCGCGGTGGCGCTCCAGATCCTGTGCTCGAATCTGTTCGTTGGATTCGCGTTTCCAAATGTCGCACATGACACAGCGACAGTTGCAACGACTGTGAACGTTCAGGATAAGAATGGGCAGAGTGACGACGTGGGCTTCTCGCGAAGATGATGTTGCAGGAACTTCATGCAGTGCTGGCATGGTCCACCTTCTTCCCGCCGAGACGAATGTCCCGTCCTACTACCTTTTTTGCCTCGGAAAGCAGGTTGTCGATCGGTGCGCGTAACCAGCGCTGGTGGCCGTCGACGGCGAGAGGCTGTAGACCGTCCTTGAGCGCGTCGGACAGACGGTTATAGAGAGAGACGCTGGCGAGTTGGACTCGCCCGGCAAGGATGACGAGTTCAACCTGGTCAAAAGTGAGTTGAGAGATAGTTTCGGCTGGGGTGAGGCTCTTGTCGGGTACGGCGATGAGATCTGCTATCGATCCGGGCTTGATATGTCCTTCTCCGTTGCGCAGGCGCAGAACATTTGCCGACCTTGCCGTCACCATCTCATATAAGGAGTCGGTATCGAGGCCGATCTCGTTGCGAGCGAAACCGACCTCATCGAGAAGGTCACCGGCAGCTGTGAGCGGAGAGTCGCTTCCCAGGACAACTGTATTGATTGATTTGATCAGGGTGGAAGAAGGTGCGCAATGGAAGAGAAACTGGTTGGATGTAGGACAAACGATGAGGGCAGAGCGACGTCGATTGAGAAGCGCAACAGACCTCGGGTTTAGTGCCAAACCGTGCACTAGCACAGTTCGGTCATCAAGGACCTGCATGCGATCCAAGTCGAATATCTCCTGCGCACTCTTCGCATCGACTCCCTCTGCGGCATGCAGCACAAAAGGTAGATTGGACGGCGTGTGGTCAAAGTTGTGAATCAGATTTGGATCCATCTCTAGTGAGTGGGCCCAGCCGAACTTAGATAGGACGCGGATGGGGAAGTCGGGGGAGAGCAATTCGCGCGAAAGCGGGTTGTGATGGCAGACGGTGGTTACGCCGCAGAGTAGATTGCGAATGGCTCCCCACCATAGCCGGACAGACTTCGGCACTTTACGATGGCGAGCGATGAGAGAGGCGTAGGTGCGGTGAATCTCTTTGGCCCATTCGACGGAGTTTTGATACGGGCCGGCGCCAAGGTTGGGGAAGAGGCCGAACTCGAGATGATCGTGTGCGTTGATGAGGCCGGGGAGCAACAGATATCCGGGCAACTCGATGGCTGTCGAACCAGAGATGTTTCTTTCTTGCCTGGACACGCTGTTTGAGATGAATTGAATGTACCCGCGCTCAATTGCGATAGATGCAACAGTCGCGGCTTCTGGCCCGAGAGCGTAGCTGGCTCCGCTGATATGGAGCGCTTCAGAGTTCTCGGAAAAGTTGTGAGGGCGGGGAATTAGAACCAACTTCTTTCGCAATTGAAGAATATAGATGGCGGGAAGATTTGCAGCGGACTCGTATGAGTCGAGTTTTCCATTTTGCTCGAAGATCGCCTTCTCCGGAGAATCGAAGCAAGGTTCGATGCGAGTGAGTAGTTCGAACCCGCAGGCTTGAAAGGTATCGACGATCTGCTGAAGAAAGTAGTTGTTGGTCTGGAGATGTTCTTCGGTGCTATTCGCTTTGAACGACCTTTTCCAGTTACAGGAGATGGCAGTGTCAGGATGCATGTCTGTTAGAAAGACGGTTGCACCGGGACGGGTGACCCGATGGAGTTCACGGGCGAAGACTTCCACGCTTTCCAGATAACTAAGAACAAACGAGGCAAAAACGAGGTCGGCTGCGACATTCTGGACTGGCAATGCAACACAGCTTCCGAGATGTAGCGTCGCCGTTCTCCCGAGTTTGCCAGAGGCGCGCTGCAGCATCTCAGGAGAAGCATCCACTCCCGTTAGACTGGCGGGACGGTGGGACGCAAGGATTTTCAACCATCTGCCCGTGCCACAGCCTGCATCGAGTACATCGAGACCTCCCACGTCTGGAAGCATGCAAGTGAGAAAACGTTGTTCCAGTGTTAGAAGGGGGTTGGGCTGTTCGTCATAGACCTGCGCCCAGGTGTCGAAGACATCGGATGGAGTGGCCATGACTGTCGTCACAAACTCTCCCTTTTCGGCTTGCGTAGATTGATGAATTGATTGGCCCATTGCAGTTCAATGGGAAAGCGGTAGATGCCCAGGGCATACCGCCAGGAGCTAAGAGTCTTTAGGAGCACACGACTCCACTTTGGCGCGCGTATGTCCTGGACTGTGGGCCAGCGTGAACCGACCACGATTTCGAAGTTGTCAATGAGTGCCTTCGTCTTGCGCTTGAGCCACGGTGCCTGGGTATCGATGCGCAGAGTGAAGTCCATCCACTCCTTGCTGGCCCATTCGGCTGGCGTGGAAGGGAAGGCTATCTGACCGTCGATCTCGCCGTACATCTTGCCGCGCTGAGGAACGGGAGTGTAGTGGTAGATGATGATCTCGGAGTTGGGGTTGATTTTTTTCAGTTTGCGGATGAAGGCGAGGGTCTCGCGGGTATCGCGCTCGGGATCGCCGGGATTGCCGATGACGAAGGAGAACTCCGGGATGATGCCGAACTTCTTGGTTCGCTCCGCGATGGCTATGGTCTGATCGGTCGTGATACCTTTCTTCATCTCTTTGAGGGCCCAGTCGGAGCCGGACTCCGCGCCGAAGAAGATCATGGTGCAGCCGGCGCGTTTGAGAGCGGCGAAGGTTTCGTCGGAGTAGCGGGACATGATATCGACCCGGGCTTCGCACCACCAACGCAGGTTGAGATGCTCGATGCGTTTGGCTAGCTCGAGGGCATGGTCTTCCCTGAGGAAGAAGTTCATGTCGTAGAACTGGACGGAGTCTGCGCCGTACTCTGTAACCAGGTGGCTGAGGATCGCGGCAGTGCGTTCGGGCGATTCCATGCGCTCCTTGTTGCCGTAGGCGGCGTGGACACCACAGAAGCTGCAGTTGAAGGGACAACCGATGCTCGCGTGGTGTACGGCGGTGCGCTTGCCGAAGAAAGACGGGCGGAGGTATTTCTCAACGGGCACCTTATGGAATGGATGCCAGGGGAACTCGTCCGGACCCTTCATGGGTCGCTCGGCATTGTTGCGTGGCAGGCCGAAGATATCCTTGTATGAGAGACCCAGGATCGACTCGAAGGAACGTTTTCCGCGAATTGCCTCGAGAAGTTCGAGCATGGTCTCTTCTCCCTGGCCGCGAACGATGTAATCGACGTATTTTGCGTTGAGCGCAGAGTCAGGATAGACGGAAGGGAAGTAGCCGCCCCAGACGATTTTGACGTGGGGATGTAGTCGGCGTACTCCACGGGAAGCCTCCATAGCGGCAACCATCTGTGGGCCTGGCATGACGGAGACGCCGAGCAGTTCGACGTTGTGCGCGGTGATGAGCTCGAGAATAATGTCGAGCGGGTTGTCGTCAAGGTTGCCATCGACGATCTCATAGTCTTCGTGTCCTTCGAGCACGGCGGCAATGGCCAGTATCGCCAGCGGAAGACGGCGATTGCGTGGTCTGGTAGCGCGCGGATTGAAGAGGATGATCATTTTCTGGCCTTGGCAGTATAGATTCGAAGTTGTGATGGTTCGTAAGTGTCGCGCAACTTGTCTAGCACCGTTCGAAATGAAGTAGCATGTGATCGCCGAGTACACGGAATCCGGGAAGAGTGGAGATAACTCTATCGATTGCACGCAGCAAGCTCAGTAATTTTGGATAACTGCGAATCCAGGTTTCAACATAAGACGGGGGAACAGTAATGCCGACGCCCATGCAGGAGCGCATGACAAAGTAAGGTGAGAACAGCTGTTGAAGTTTGCGGACGGTGGGGTAGTACACATCAACGGAAAACTCGCCTACTTTGGAGGTGGCATGGCCGGAGCATCTGCGGAAGGCCTTGCGAAATTTTCCGTGAAGGAGAAACCAGAGCATCTCCCATAAGCAGAAGCGAGTAGAGAGACAGACAAGCAGTGGAGCGTTTGGTGGCAACATTGTCGCCAGGTCCTCTGCTGTCTGCTTAAGGTCGGGGACGCAGTTCAGGCCGGAGAAATTTGAAAAGACGCCGTCAAACTTGGCCGTGGGCTGGAGTTCGAGTACTCGTTCGGTGGGAAGAAGGTTGAACCATATCGGTGCATCGGAGGCTTCCGCATGCTTGCGGTCGGAGGCGATCTGAATCATCTTTTCTGATGCGTCACAGGCAGTAACAGAGATGGAATTTCGTGCAAGGAAGAGCGCGTCTTCGCCGGTACCACAGTTGAGTTCTAGAACATGGTCGCCACTTTTGAAGGTTCGCGTCAGAATGTTCCACACGGCGTCACGTTGAGCGCGTCCGATCATCGACCTCGTGAAGACATCGTCATATTCTTCGGCCATTTGGTCGAAGACGAGAGCTGCTTGTGGCTGTGCAATGGTAAGTGGAGTCACGCTTCCACCTCCATGCGGGTGGAGTGCAGGCCCGCGCGTGCCACCTGAATTTGATCCCGGAGAGTGGCGGCGAGATCGGAGTCGGCTTCGGGTGTTTCTGCGAGACGTGCGAGCCGGACTTCGTCCTTGAGCAGCTTGTCTGCGTAGCTGTAAAACGTTTTGGAATGACGACCTTTTATCTTGATCTCACGATCGGAGCTTATGCCCCATGGCTTGAGCTGCACGAGACGATCTGAGACTTTTTGGTAGTAGGGTGTTCCCTTGATCGGATAGGAGACGGTGGTGAAGAAGATGTCTGGCTTCGAGATGCTGACGTGCTTGATGGTGGCTTCGATGTCGTCCAACTCTTCCCCTTCGTAGCCCCACATCAGGAACATGCCGCTCTCAATACCGCGTTCGCGCGTAAGGGCCACGGCTTGCTGCACCTGTTCGACTTTGACGCCGCGATCCATGGCGTCGAGGATGCGCTGGGAGCCACTTTCGGAGCCGATCCAGACACGGAAGCAACCGAGTTCGGCGAGGAGGTCGAGCATCTCCGGGTTGAGACGGTCTGCACGAGAGATGCACTCGAAGGGAATGCGTAAGCTGCGACGGCGCATCTCGGCAGCGTAGTCGCGGATCCACTTGTGATTAATCGTGAATACATCGTCGGAAACCCAAACCATGTCAGGAGAGTAGGTCTGGAGCAACCACTCGACTTCATCGACTACGAGCAGTGGATCTCGGCGGCGGTGAGTCTGGCCAAAGATCTGATGACTGCACCAGCGGCATTTGTAGGGACATCCGCGAGCGGTGATGAAGTTGACGGACCCTTGGCCGTGAGCATCGCGCCAGGTTTTCACGTAACGGCCGACGTCGATCGCATGGCGGGCCGGCCAGGGCTGATTGTCGAGATCGGTTATCTGTGCACGCTGTGGAGTCTCGTGCATGTTGCCAGCCGTATCGAGATAGGCAAGGCCGTGGATGTTGGACGGTGTTGCTCCAGCGCGGAAGGCTTCGAGCAAATCCTGCATGGTGAGTTCGCCTTCGCCGAAGACGACGTAGTCTGCGCCGGCTTGAAGATATTCGAGAGCGTAGGCACCGGGTTCGGGACCGCCGACGATGGTTTTCCAATCGGCTTCGTGGGCTACTTTAAGGATCTCGACGACATTGCCGCGTGTCATCAGATTGGCGTAGATACCAACAACCGAGGGAGTCTCCGTGCGGAGATGTTGAAAGAGCGCTTCCCGGTTGGAGAAAGTCGTGTCAAAGACATCAACATCAAAGCCCTGCTTGCGCAGATGGGAGCACAGGTACAGAATGCCAAGAGGGGCGTAAGGCTTCATGATCTGAAGCTCTTTGGGGTCCTCGTAGAGGAAGTAGCCGTGTGTGAGCAGAAGCTCTGCCATCTTAGATTTGCCTCGCTGCGGTAGCTAGTGCGTGCAGAGGAACTAGGTTCTGCCTGCTAGTCTCGTCAGAGATGTCCCTGCTGAAAGTTGTCGCCTCGGGATTTTTGGCCTTCGGCTCAAGTTCAAAGACCTGTTGCCAGAGAAAACCTGTTTCAACGCTCTCGGAGGAGTTGTCATTTTTCCACGAGTTGACCTCAGCATGGAGCGCGTTTCTTAACGCCATATAAAACTCATCTTTGTACGCGGCGCGAAACATGACACACAGGTCGTCACTGTCGGTCCAATTTCGTTTGGCCCCGATCTGTTCCTGAACGCGCTCGTAAAAGACGGTACCGGGGAGAGGGTAGGAAAAGGAGATTCCAATATCGTCCGGGCGTGTGCTGCGGACGAGTGCTATTGTCTGCTGGATGTCTTCCCATGTCTCGCCGGGGTAGCCAAATTGCAGGAAATAGCACGCACGAATGCCTTCGTCGGCGAGGCGGGAACGTGCGGCGACGACATCGGAGACACGAAGGCCCTTGTCCATCGCGTCGAGGACTTTTTGTGAACCGGATTCCACGCCCATCCAGACCTCGGTGCATCCTGCGCGTTTGAGGGCGGTGACGGTGGTGTGGGTCATCAGATCGGCGCGTGACTGGATCTTAAACGGCAGGGCGCAATGCATCGCTTCGATCTCATTGGCAAAGTCCTGGACCCAATGATGATTGAGTGCGAAGACATCGTCCCCGAACCAGATGTGTTGCACACCGTACATCTCTTTTAATTCGCGAATCTCCGCTGCGACTAATCGGGCAGGACGGATCTGAAACTTGTCGCCAGAGATTGGCTTGGCGCACCAGTTGCATCGATAGGGGCATCCACGGCTGGCAACAACATTCACGGAGAAATGGCCGTGCGCTGAGGTCCAGGCCTGACGGTACGGTTCGAGATCGATCAGCTCCCGCGCGGGCCTGGGAAGAGCGTTCCATGAGGCGTTCTTTGGGGTCCTGGTTGCGCTCTGAACGAGTTTACCCGCTCCATCGAGGTAGACGATGCCAGGAATATCCTGGTGGAAGCGCCTGGAGAGAATCGAGGAACAGAGCTCGACGAGTGTCTGCTCCGCTTCACCGCGGAGAACAAAGTCGACTCCGTTGCGGAGATAAGCCTCGGCTTGATCGGTTGCGTCGGAGCCGTGCGCGATGACGACGGCTCCTGCTTCCTGGGCCTCGTGAGCCAGTTGCCACGCCAGTTCGCGCATGCGTGTGAGACACATTTTGGAGAGGAAGTTGAAGTCGTCCTCATAAATGACGACGAGTTTGGGGCGCAGTTGCTTCAGCGCATCCGCGAAGCCGGGTTCGGGGGCTTCGAGCATAGTATCGAAGACAGCGACTGAGATATTGCCGGCCGTGAGAGCAGAGGCAGCATAGAGTGTGCCGAGCGGCGCGTACGGCTGCATCTTGCGAACCTGCTTGGGGTCGTAGGGGAGGTGATACGAATGTGTCAAGAGGACATCGGCCATCAACTATCCCCTCCCATCGATTCGGTTAGCAGGCATTGGCGGGCTCCTTGGGAAGCTCCTGGCCTGTCACCAGCGAACGACGCAGGATGATGCGCTCGGAAAGATTGGAGAGCCAGAGCTCCCAAGGGAACGAATAGCGGCTCGAACGGAGGCGCCAGCGGATGGGAGTCTGGACAATGAAACGTACTGCGCGTCGCAGCCATGAATGGTTTTTGTGGTGACGATCAATTTGATTGTTTAAGAGGAAGTAGTTGAGCATCCGCTGTAACCGCGCAAGCTTGCGTCCTTTGAGCCAGGGAAGCATGTTGGCACCCAGTGGCATGTCCATCCATTCACGAAGATTCTTTGGTTCGGGAACTCCCATCTCACGAAGCTGTGGCCAGATGGGAATGCCGGGATACGGAGTGAAGATGTTTGGAGAGAAGCTGACGTTGGGGAATTGACGGCCGATGTCGCTCATGGTTTGGAAGGTGACGATGCGGTCGGCTTCTGTCTCGCCAGGATAGCCAAAGATCAAGTTGAAGGTGACACGAATGCCGCCAAGCTGTGCCTTACGCGCGGTCTCGTACATCTCGTCGACGCGCTGGTGACGCTTGTTCATCAACTTGAGGACGGATTCGGAGGTTGATTCCGTGCCGAAGCCCATGTGCGATACGCCGCTCGCGCCGAGTAGACGCAAATCGTCTTCGCTCATGCGGCAGAGAAAGTCGGTTGAGGCTTGAAACGTCCATTTGAATTTCACGCCGGACGCAAGGATGCCACGGGCAATTTCGAGCGCGCGGGGTAGCTGAACAGGGAAGTTGGAGTCGAGTAGTGCCACTTCTTCCGTGCGGTAGCGAGTAACCAGGTCAATCATCTCCGCAACGACACGGTCGGCAGAGAGAGCGTTGAAGCGTCTTTTGTAGAAGACCTGGTCAGTGCAGTAGTTACACGCATAGGGGCAGCCGACGCTGGTAGCGTAGGCGAGCTTGCGAACGCCACAATGCCTTTCGTAGGCGTCGAAGTCGGTGAGATCGAAAGCTGGCACAGGTAAATTGTCGAGCGGCTCTACTTTGCGGTCGAGGTTATGGATGCGCTGGCCGTTGCTCTTCCATGAGAGTCCGGCAATATTGTTGAAAGGCATCTTGCGGGTAAGAGCCTGTGCAATCTCGACGATCGTCACCTCACCCTGGCCGCGCACGACCATATCGACGAAGGTTTCGCTCAGGGTCTCGTCCGGCAATAGCGACGGGTGCCATCCACCGAAGATCACCGGCAGCCACGGAGTGTGATTCTTGACAGCGGTAGCAACTTCGATGGCACCACGAATCATCGGTCCGGTGAGGACAGAGATGCCAACGCATAGAGCATCTACACTTTCGCACTGAATTCGTGTCAGGTAGTCAGGCTCAATCGCAGCATCGATCATCACAACTTCGAAATTAGCTTCGCGTAGAGAGGCGGCGAGCGCCAGCAGGCAGAGCGGCGCTCCAAGCGGAGGACCGTCATATGGTGGATAGAAGAGAATGACTTTTCCCTGTGTCAGCATGCGGCCTCCAAAGGGATCTCGTTGGGCTCCAGACGCTTTGCATCCACGACGGGTTTGAAACCGGCTGTCCTTTCTTTCAGCTTGTCGTTGAGCCAGAGCTCGATAGGAAAGCGGTAGGCGCCGTGATCTAGACGGAGGCGTGCAGGAAACGACATGCACTTTTGAGCCAGGCGGGTGAAGCGAGTGCGCCTGTCTGCTCCAATCGGAATACGATCAAAGGCAATGCGCAAGTAGTCCCTCATTACTTGGAGCTGCTTATGGTCTTTGCCGTTAAGCCAGGGGAGTTTTGTGTACCGAGGAAAGAAGTCGGCCCAGCCTTCAAAGGTGTCCGGAGTGACAACGCCAAGCTCGGCAATCCTGTCCATGATAGGAGCTCCGGGATAGGGCGTGAAGATGTTCGTCCAGAACTCGGCGCCGGGAAACTTACGGCAGACATCCATGATGAAACTGATGGTTTCCTTTCGCTCTTTTTCGCCCTCACCAGGAAAGGCGAAGATGATGTTGAACGAAGGGCGAATCCCTACTTCTATGCAGCGGGCTGCGCTTTCGTAGATCGTTCCAAAGTCCTGAAAGTTTTTGTTCATGGCCTTCAACACTTTGGGTGAGCCTGATTCCGCTCCCTGGCAAATTTGATGGAGGCCGCTGCGATGCAGGAGTTTGAGGTCTTCGAGCGAAAGACGAGAGGTGAGGTTCGTTGTCGCCTGAATGCTCCACTTGAATTCGGAGCCAGCATGCACGAGACCTTCGGAGATAGCGCGCGCCCGATCGAGATCAACCAGAAAATTGTCGTCGACAATCCACAACATCTCGAGGTTGTATCTGCGACTGAGGTCTACGGTCTCCTCGACAAACTGCTCAGCTGGCAGTGCATTCCACTTGCGTCCGTAGACGCCGGCGTTCGTGCAATAGCCGCAGTTATAGGGGCAGGCAAGGCTGGAGGTGTACATGGCCCAACGCTTGCCGCAGACACGCTCGTAGGCATCGAAGTCCGCGAGGTGGTATGCCTTGGGAGGCATGTCTACGAGGGGTTTTAAAGCCCGCTCCGGAGTGAATACCAGCTTCTTGTCTCGTTTGAAGCCAATGCCAGCTACGAAGTCCGGTGCGGATCTGTTTTCGATATGCCCGACGAGATCGAGAAGAGACTCTTCACCCTGTCCGCGAACAACGTAGTCGATGTAAGGCGCTTCCAGGGTTTGGGTGGGAAGAAGAGAGGGATGCCATCCGCCGAGGATGATGGGAAAGTCCGGATTCCATGCCTTGATCGCCTTCGCAATTTCGACTGTCTCCCGAATCATCGGTCCAGTGACAAGAGAGATACCGAGACATAGGGCGTCGCGAATCTCTTCGAGGACGCGCTTTTTGTAGTCCGGCGTGATTGTGGAATCGATTAGAACAATCTGGTAACCGGCGCGGATCAAGGGTGTGGCGACAGCCAAAATACCCAACGGCGCCGTCGCATCGGAACTTGCGAACGATGGAAAGAAGAAGACAATTTTGCGGGACTTAGACAATGAAAACTCCTCGCTCATTGTGGACGATATGACTTGCTACCAGAGCATTTGTCAGAGTCGTGTCAGTGGTTTGTAAAGTTTTTTATTGAAGCCAAGAATGCTGCATTTCCTGCGTTAGAGTGAGCCCTATGAGGTGTTTCGATGCCGTTCGTTTCGATTGACCAAACCATCCTGTCTTACTCGGGAGAGCTGTGCTTCGCTGGCGCGGCTTGTGATCTGCGAACAAATTCGCCCGAGTTAGCCAACGTGCTGGAACTTTTCTCTATCTCAGCAGGAGCCTCATGCATGGGCCGATTCAGTATGCGAGTCGTCGTGGACCCGTCATCGACCGAAGCGGCTGGGCAACCTCATTTTCGTGGATTGCACCATGTTGTGACAGCCTCCTTTGGCAACTCCAATATGTTCGTCTTCGACATCCTGCGCCGCACGCTCAACGCTGTCGTTTCGGGTGCGGTTGCTCGGGATCATCTCTTTTGGAAAGAGAAGCTGGTCCCAATTACGCTTGGAGTATTAGGCGCTGCGATGGGGCTGGTTCCCGTGCACTGCGCATGTCTGGAGTCGAAGGGTGACGGGTTATTGATTGCCGGAGTGTCGGGAGCGGGAAAGTCCACGCTGTCAGTGGCCCTTTCGGAGGGTGGCTTCAACTACGTTTCGGATGACTGGACGTACATCTCCCAGCGCCACGCAGGGATCGTGGCCCACGGTACTTCGGCTCCAGTGAAGCTTTTGCCCGATGCCGTGAAGCATTTTCAAGGCTTGCAGAGGCATAGTTTGCAGACATCGATGAATGGTGAATTGGCTTATGAAGTAGACATTGCAGAGACATTTGGCGCTCAGGTAGAGCGAGAGTGCGAACCAAGGTGGCTGGTCTTCCTCGAGAGAACACAACATGCCGGAAGCGAATTTACGCCGATGTCGTCTGCAGAAGCACGAAGCTATCTCAATTCCAGCGTGGAAAAGCTTCCGCATCAGCTGTCCGAGGCAGCTGCGATGCGAGAGCGGACAATTGAATGCGTGTCTCTGCTGCCTTGCTGGCGTTTTCGGTACGGAGGGATTCCGCAATTCGCTGCAAAAGAACTCCGTGAGTTTGTCGTCAATCATCAACAGGAGGTCTACGCATGACAAACGAGCCACGCTGGCATCCAGACTTGCTGCGACGATTTGTTGCCACGCCGTATATTTTCCGCAAATACGAGAGTGCAATTTCTGTTGAGTCGAACGATCTAGAGATTGCACTTGGCGTTCGGCGTTCCGACGTCGTTGAACGTCAAGGAAGGCGGGCCGGCGGACTGCGTTGTAAGTTGATTCGGGATATGACCGGTCCTGCTGACATCTCTGAGATATCAATAATCTCTAACGGAACACTTCAGGTCTTGTGCCTGGGAAGGGGAACGATCCTGATCCACGACCCGGAGAGGTCGGAGCTTCTCGGATTTATCGCGCCCAATGTAAAGGCAAAGGAACTCGTTTCGTCGCTGATTCCAGCACTCCTAAGCCATAAAGCAAAGAATGATTTGCTTTAGCCGCTTTTACAAAAGATAGGTCGCTTTTACAAAGAAGTGACAAACGGCGTATTGCGCGATGACAACTGAGCCAGCGCACTCTACTACGTTGAGTATGCGTATGAGGAAAGATTGATAGTTTATTGGGGTCTCTAAAAGACACTGACAAAACTACGAAAAGAGGCAGTCCTTCTGGCATAGAAAGCATCATGATTGTCCTGGTGCTGGCACACATTCTGTTTTTTGAAAATTAACTTCCTAACTCAAGAAAGGTTATGTAAATGAAACCAGGGGTATACATAAAAAGTCTCGTCGTTGGCTGCTTGGTTATGGGCTCATTGGCGCTCTCTGGATTTTCTCCGGCTCCGGATGCTCCGCAGCGAATTGAGGTTTCAGTGAAAAAGTTTGCGTATACACCGGCGGAGATCACTTTGAAAAAGGGAGACCCCGTCGTCCTCGTATTGACGACCGAAGATGTATCTCATGGGTTGAAGTTCAAGGAATTGAACCTGAATACGAAGATTGAGAAAGGTAAACCCGCCGAGCTTTCTTTCACACCCGACAAAGTAGGTGATTTTGTGGGGCACTGTTCGGTGTTCTGCGGGTCTGGGCATGGCTCGATGACTCTTACGCTTCATGTCACGGAGTGACGATGCGACGACTTGTCCTTGCCACGGTATTTGTTTTTCCCGTGCTGATGGCGGGATGTAAGGCAAATCCACCCGGCAAAGTGGAGCACAGCGTTATGAGATGGACAAAGCATACCCTAACCATTCGTAACAAGGTGGAGCGGAACCCGCTTTCGCCAACAACGGAAAATATTGCTGCAGGCCAGGAAGCATTTTCACACTATTGTGTAGCCTGTCACGGAATGGATGGTCAAAATACAGGCGTTCCCTTCGCAGATAGGATGTCCCCGCCGGTGCCGTTGCTTAGTTCCCCTGAGATTCAGTCTTACACCGACGGACAGCTGAAATGGGTGATTGATAACGGAGTTGAGCCCTCCGGTATGCCGGGATCCGAAGGAATTCTCAGTGATGAGGAGATATGGTCGACAATCCTCTTCATCCGTCACCTCCCGCCTGCGGGTAGTTTGGGTGATCCGCCCATGTACAACAAATAAGATGTCGGAAATGGATAAGGTCAATAAAGGGAGCATTTCACGCATGAACCGTCAACTCGCAGAAGCCGTGATTGCCACCTTCCGTGAAGCCGAAAGGAAGGTCCACTCTGACCGTCTTGCGAGGTTTGACTGTCGAGCGTGGGTTAGTGCCTATAGCTGGCTGGACGCTAGCGGCCTAGCGCTTTATTTTCTTGATCGCGTTCATACTCTTCAACTAGAAGCTGCAATTCCCAAGCAGGTATTAAGCCGTCTTGAAGAGAATGCTTCTGATAATAGAAACAAAGCTGCTTGCATGTTAGAAGAGTTTGTCAAACTGAATCTTGAATTTCAAGCAGCAGGCCTATCCTACGTCAACCTGAAAGGATTTGCCTTAGTACCCGAAGTATGCCGGGATGCCGCTCTGCGCTGTCAGTTTGATCTTGATTTCCTCGTGGCATACAGTGGTCTTCCACGATGCGAGAAAATATTAGAACGGCAACATTATGTACTGGCCGGGTCTGGCAAGAATGTTAGAGAGTTTAGAGCTGGCGGTGGGCAGTTGCCATCGATTCGGGACCTCTATAAGGCGAAACCTCAAAAGTCTGTCGAAATCCATTTTGCCGATTCGGTCGAGCAAGGACGCTTTTCGCTTCAGGATGATAGGTTTTCGCGGAGCCGATTGCAGAGTTGGAACGGATTCGCATTTCCTGTTCTCTCTGATCATGACAAATTTATTGGGTTAGCTCTTCACCTGTTCAAACATCTAAAAAGTGAATGGACTCGCGTCTCATGGATTCTTGAATACGCCAACTTCATTGGCTTTCATTGTGACGACGAAGCTTTGTGGCTTGAGGTGCAGAAACATACATTGCAAAATCCAGAATTAAAAATCGCAGTTGGAGCTGCGACACTCATTGTGAAGCAGAGCTTTGGTATATCTCGCCTTCCCGAGACGCTGGACTGGGCGGTTCTAGAATTGCCCCCATCTGTTCGCTTGTGGATTGAGAGATATGGAAATAAAGTACTGTTCTCCTTGTTTCCTGGCACAAAACTCTACCTATTACTTCAGAGAGCTCTTTCTCGCAACGATGACACTCAGTTGCACAAAAATTTTGGGCAGCTCCTGCCATTGCATCAACCGCCGAGGGTTGTCTTTGGGTATGAAGATGAGACCTTTATTTCTAAGTTGAAGCGAGTGCGAAGCGAGATAATCTATTTTTTATTTCGGTTGCGGTTTCATATTACGCAGAGCTTTTCTTACATGATCGAAGCATCACGCTGGAAGAAAACTATCGCCTTATTGCAAGGCTAAAGATCATTTGATTCAGCTGCACCAACTTGTTCCACTTGGATTGGTTGTACCGACAGAAATAAGGGAAGGTCACCGACACCTAAGTGACAGGGCGAAGCTATAAGTGGGTTCGCAAAAGTGGTCATAGGTGGTATGTAACGACAGTGGAGGGCCAGGAATCTAAATGACACTAGAAGCAAATAATTCGGCCACCACTTGCTCGGAGACACCATTGAACTGGTATGCGCTTCACATTCGATCAAGACACGAAAAACGCGTCGCAGAGCGGCTTGTGTCGCAGTCGCTTGAGACTTTTCTCCCTTTACATCGGAGCAGACACACCTGGAAAAATGGAGTTCATGTAGATGTCGATCTGCCGCTCTTTCCTTGTTACCTATTCGCTCGAGCATCTATTTATGACCGAATCCGGTTGCTGCAGCATCCTGGCGTGCTTGGATTTGCGGCCTCGTCGGCAAAGCCAACAGTCATACCAGATGAAGAGATTTCCTTATTGCGGACCGCGACAGAAAGGCTCAAGGCCGAACCACATCCTTATCTGAATAACGGTGATGCTGTGCGTATTGTGTCCGGCCCGCTTGCAGGAATGACGGGAACTCTTACACGGCGGAAGCAGGAGTATCGGGTTGTTTTGTCGATCGAAGCCATTATGAGGTCAATTGTGGTCGAAGTGAGTGAGTTCGATATTGAACCACAGGAGAGAAAGCGGTGAAAAGCCTGGAAACGATCGTGAAAAGATGAAGGATGAATAAGTGAGAATCATGCTAGACCGATCTTTCGTCAGAGACCGCCGAACGAAATTGCTCGTCGCCATAGGTCTTTGTTGTCTCCTCTTTTTGAGGTCTGGATTTGCGCAGCAATTGCCACCGGCGACCTTGCCGACAGGTTTGCCATCAGCTCTGCCATCTGCGCCATTACCTCCTGGAACGGCAGCTGCATCTTCGACCGACGATGACAGAACCGACAGCGCCAAAAACAACAGTAGTAACGTGACTTCTAGTCAAAGCTCAAACGGCACGCTGACTGGCAACCAACTCATCGCTATTGTGCAAGCGCGCCCAGAGCTGATTGTAGATATTAAACAGGTGATGGCGGATTATCTGGAACAGCAAGGGAATCCGGTTCAGGCAGACTCTATTACTGATGACATGCTCTACAAGGGAATAGCTTCAGACGCAGGTCTGCGTGGGGCAATAAGTATTTGGCTACGAGCGCGAGGTTATGTATCTGATTCGGAGTTCGACCGATCGGACTTGGATCCAAAGAGTTCAGATGATCTTACAAGCAATGTGAATGGGACCGTACCAGACCTCAATTCATTGACAAATGTAGCCGGCACGGACGCAGCACTTATTGACCAAAATAGAGCGCAGAATGGCTTATCCAGCTCCAATAGAGTTCAAGAAAGAAGAAGTGTGCCAAAGCAGCCTGGAGGGAAGGATTTATCCTCAGAGACAAAACCTGATCGGAACAACCCAAGTGCGGTGGAGGTTGTGCATCAAACCGCTCCCTATAATCTTCAGTCTCTTCGCGACCTGTATACACAAGTCCCAGAGCAGACTTCGAAGCTCAAGCGTTTTGGTTCGGATATGTTTCTGGATCGAGGGCTGGCCACGAAGCAGATGTCCGTTGATATCCCGATAGGGCCCGATTACATCCTTGGTGTCGGAGACGGGCTTATCATCAATCTATGGGGAGGGGTCTCGCAAAGTTTCTCCCGAACTGTAGATCGTGAAGGCAAAATCGTGCTTCCCGAGGCTGGAACGATTGTGGTGGCAGGTTTATCCCTCGAGAGGACGCAGGCCTTAATCGAGGCCGCACTGAGTCAACAGTTCAGAGATGCCAAGATAGCCGTGACCATTGCACGAATGCGTACTGTCAGGGTATATGTCGTGGGCGACGTTCAGCGGCCGGGGGCCTACGACATAAGCTCCTTATCAACACCTCTCAATGCGTTGTATGCAGCAGGTGGGCCGACAAGCGTGGGGTCCCTCCGTATTGCTCGTCACTACCGCGGAAAAGAACTGATTCGCGAGGTCGATCTCTACGATTTTCTGTTACAAGGGGTACGGCCTGATACTGAAAGAATCGAAGATGGTGACACGATTCTCGTTTCACCAGTAGGGAGGCAGGTTGCCGTTGCAGGGATGGTCAAGCGCCCTGCGATCTATGAGCTGAAGGATGAGACGAAGCTGTCCGATGTCTTGAAAGATGCTGGTGGTCTTCTCGTATCTGCCGCATTGAAGCACATCACGATCGAAAGAGTTGAAGCACAGGGGCGCCGCGCTACATTGAATCTTAACTTGCCCGAGGGTAGTACCGCGGAATCGTCACGAAAGCTGTTGGATGCGTTTGCCATTCAGGACGGAGATCGAGTAAGCGTCGCTCCAATTCTGCCCTACAGCGAGAAGGCAATCTACGTGGAGGGACATGTAGTTCGCCCAGGAAAGTTCCCTTATCGGGAGGACATGAAGCTCAACGATATACTGCGTTCCTATCAAGATTTATTGCCTGAGCCCGCTGATCGAGGCGAAATCATCCGCCTCATGCCTCCAGATCTACGGCCTGAGGCAATCAATTTCAATGTCCCGGATGTGTTGACCGGCAACGACCAGATCCATCTCCAACCCTTCGACACGATCCGCATTCTAGGCCGTTACGAAGCGGATGGCCCGAAAGTCCAGGTGCATGGAGAGGTGCATCATCCAGGAACGTACCCTCTTTCCCAGGGGATGACCGTGGCACAGCTTGTGCGAATTGCTGGTGGGTTCAACCGTAGCGCGCTACTTACTGATGCCGACCTTGCCAGTTACGACGTGAAGGACGGCAAACAAGTATTAAGCCGAAGAGATACCATCAAAATTGGCGAGGCGGTGAAGAACACCGACTCTAGCGAGGACTTATTGTTGAAGCCTGGAGATGTCCTTACCATTCATCAGATATCAGGGTGGAATGACATTGGATCATCTGTGACCTTGGAGGGGGAAGTTACTTATCCTGGACCCTATGGCATACAAGAAGGCGAGAGACTAAGCTCCGTCTTGAAACGTGCCGGTGGCTTCCGAGCAACAGCTTATCCCACAGGAGCAGTCCTTGTCCGCAATCAAGTTAAGGAAGTCGAAGATAAGAGCAGAAACGAGCTGATCCATCAAATAGAGACGACATCTGCTGGCGCCAGGCTTGCTCCGAGTCTCTCTGCACAAGATGATGCTGCGACACTACAGCTTCTCATTCAACAGCAGAAACAGGTAGTGGAACGCCTGCGCAGCCAGCCTGCTATAGGGCGCCTCGTTATAAAAATCAACACGAATATTGCGAGTTGGGAAGGTACATCTGCAGATATAGAGTTGCGCCGCGGGGACGTACTCACTATTCCTAAAAAGCCTGGTTTCGTTCTTGTGAGCGGCCAGGTCTATAACGCGTCAGCGATTACCTTTGTTCCCGGTAAGAATGCGGGCTGGTATCTGAAGCGTGCCGGAGGAAGCACCGAGGGCGGAAATATGAAAGAAGTCCTTGTCATTCGCGCTAACGGTTTGGTCGTAGGACGGCGATCTGGGGGATGGTATGACTCAGGCGTTTTGGAGACCAAGCTAGAGCCCGGTGACGTTGTTGTTGTACCTCAAAAGGTCTTTGGAGGGTCGGCTACGCTGAGGAATCTATTTGCCTCCGCCCAAGTACTCTCTTCCGTTGGATTCGCCGCAGCTCTTGCACTGCGCTAGTAGTTAACTATGCATTTATTTTCTGAATTGATCGTCAGTTTTGCTGGCCTCTCGAGGAGTGACCGTTCTCTAGCTTGGGGCGATGGCTCTATCGCCGTAGTCCTTGCTGTAACTCAAAGTATGCGGAGTTTCCAATTGTCGATATTGAGGTGTGACCAATGCAAACAAAGCAGCTAGAGCAAACACTTCAAATGCTGGAACAGGAAGATCAAGGGCCGCCACCGATGGTTCCCAGGAAGGCAAACTGGGTGAACAATGCGTGGTTGTTTTGGGATCACCGGCGCATTTTTTTCCGTGTTGCTGTGGTTGTGTTTGTACTGAGCATATTGTTTGCATTGTCCTTACCGAAGGAATATGTCTCCATAGCCCGACTTATGCCCCCAGAGCAAGGAGGCAATAGTGCCGCGATGCTTGCTGCATTAGTAGGAAAGGGATCTGCCGGTGGATTGGCCGGTCTTGCAGGAAGCCTGCTAGGCGCGAAAAATAATGGGGCCCTATTCGTCGCCTTGCTGCATAGCGGAACGATCGGTGGGCACCTGATCGATCGATTTGATCTGCAGCGTGTATATCACAAGCGCTATCGCTTAGACGCAGCCAAACACCTCGGCCATTTGACTAAGATAACCGAGGATACCAAAAGCGGTGTAATAACCATTGTAGTGACAGACGAGACTCGAGATCGAGCACGCGATCTCGCACAGGGATATTTAGATGAGTTGAACAGCCTCGTTGCGAGAGTAAACACTTCGTCTGCACATCGCGAGCGCGAATTCGTCGAGCAGCGTTTAAATACCGTACAGGGTGAGCTCCAACGCGCGCAATTAGCGTTGAGCGACTTCTCCACTAAGAACACAACCATCGATATCAGAGAGCAGACACGGGCGACCGTGGAAGCTGGCGCAAAGCTAGAAGGTCAACTTATTGCCGGGGAGTCTGAGCTTGACTCACTACGCCAAATCTATGGAAACCAAAATGTGCGGGTGCGCGCGGCGGAAGCAAGAAATGCCACTCTGCAACGTGAATTGCAACGCGCTAGTGGACAGAGCGGGCCGGACCTGAACGAAAAGGAGATTGACGCCCTCCACCCGTACCCGGCTTTACGGCAGCTTCCCCAGTTGGGTGTTCAATGGGCTAACCTTTATCGAAACGTCCGCATACACGAGACAGTCTTCGATCTACTTGCAGAAGAATATGAAACAGCGCGTATCGAAGAGGTAAAGTCGATTCCAACTGTAAGCGTTATCGACTTCCCTGGACTTCCTGAGAAAAGGTCGGGGCCCTATCGAACGCTGATTGTATTGGCCTCCACTCTTCTTTCTGTCATCGTAACTGCAATATTTCTACTGGCAAGACGCTCATGGCTGGCGATGGATAAGCAGGATGCCCGACACGTATTAGCCATTCGTATAGGAACATCAATCCAGAATCGATGGAGCCACAGCTAGCAGGTATGAAGCGGGCGGTCACACACGACGTAAAAAACATCTGTAATTTAAGGGTTTTCCGCTGGTTAGCATTTTCTGGCATTTACCTCAGTCGCCGAATAGCAAAAGTAGTAGGGACAAAAATGCCAGATAGCCTACGTGGCGGGCATTTTGGAAGAAAAAGGGGGATCGCAAGCTACCGCAATGGAATTATGAAACAGTACCCATTGATCTCCGTTGTCACACCATCCTTTAACCAAGTCTCCTTTATAGGAGAGGCATTGTCGAGTGTGCAACGTCAAGGCTACAAAAATTATGAACATCTAGTAATTGACGGCGTGTCAACAGACGGTACCGTTGACTTACTACGCAATATCAAAAGAGATAATGGACAAGCAAACATATCTTGGGTTTCAGAGCAGGACAGTGGCCAAAGCGAGGCCCTAAATAAGGGGTTTAGACGGACAAAAGGCGAAATCATCGGATGGCTGAATTCAGATGATCGGTATCGGGCTGGTTGTTTTGAATATATAGCCAAGATTTTTGCAGATAATTCCGAGGTTGACATTGTGTACGGAGACTACTTAGTAGTCGACGAATCAGGGAAGGTGCTTCAAATTCGACGTGAGATAGAATTCAACGCCTTCGTTCTTCTATACCACCGTTTTTTATATATCCCAACGACAGCAACATTCTTTCGACGACGGGTATTTGAAGAAGGCAATTGGCTCGATGAAAAGCTTCAATACGCAATGGATTTCGAGTTTTTCATACGTCTATCGGCACGCGGTTATTGCTTTAGGCATGTTCCGGAGATTCTGGCGGACTTTAGGCTTCAACCGAATAGTAAAACCTGTAGTTCGCCCGACAAACAACGGATGGAACATCAACACATTATCTTCGAAGCTGCGCCTATCCTTCGGTGCTTCAGGTCTCCACGTCTGAAAACGATCGTACTCTCGTTGTTACGGGCAATAGCTTATATAAAGCGGTACTCGGAAAAACTGTTCAGGGGTTATTACGTGGAACAGGTGTGTTCGGACAAAGCTGGTCTACACAGTCGCTGAAGCATAACCATGAATCTACTGATCACTGCGATGTCATCTGCGACGGCGCCGTCTGGAATCTGCAGGCATGCTTATAATCTAGTGCGTTGTGCGGCCAGCAGCAAGGAAGTGCTCCAAATTACTCTAGCCATAGGAAAATGGCAGAAATCATATTTTCAACATTCCTTTAATCTGGATAATACAAAGCTAGCTATTGTTTCTGTTGATATCTCCAATGACGCTTTCGCTAGAAATCTTTGGCATCTGCGAGAATTACCGAATCTGGCGAATTGCACTGCTGCCGATATAGTCCATCTTTCATTTCCAGTTCCCGTACTGCGAAGTACCCTTCGATGCCCTGTAGTTGTTTCACTGCATGACCTGTACCCCTATGACGAGCCCGATAATTTTGGCTTTCCAAAGGTGTTTTTTAATAGAGTTTTTCTTCAACAATGTCTGAAGGAGGTCGATTGTGTTGCATGTGTCTCACAGGCAACACTGTCTAGGTTGAAGATACGCTTCCCTCGGTTATGCCAGAGAAAAGCGGTGGTAATTCACAATTGCGTAACCGTTCAATCCAATAAGTCTACTTTGCCAGCATGCGAGCTGTCTAAATTTGTTCTAATAGTGGCCCAACATCGCGCAAACAAGAATATTCAACTGGCGCTCACAGTTTTCGACGCACTCTTACAAGGGAGCAAGATAGATGGACATACATTGCTGCTTATAGTTGGCAATGAAGGTCCAGAGACAGCCGCGATCAAGGCGACTATAAAACAAAGAGCACTTGAAAAGAATGTTAAGTTAGTAGCCGGGGTGAGTGACGGGGAGCTTAGGTGGCTCTATGACAATTGTGAATTGCTGATAGCCCCATCGTCGATAGAAGGATTTGGTCTTCCTGTGGTGGAGGGGCTACTTTGTGGCAGTCGCGTCGTGTGCTCTGATATTCCAGCCTTTCGTGAGATTGGCGGAGAAGCCTGCCATTATTTTGATTTGCATGCGGAGTCGCGGTCTTCGGCGATTACAGCAATTTGCAATGCATTGGACGAGCCGGCCAGACCAGCAACACGGCTGGAAAGGTTCTCCCTGGAGCATATCGCCAGAGAGTATGCAGCGCTTTATGTGCAGCTAAGAAAAGATGCTTTCGACAGTGGAAGGACGAGGAGAAGCTAGTAGTGGAACCAACCGGCCAGGTCAATGTGTTGGGTATTGGGGTTCATGCCGTTGACATGCCCAGCACTGTTAGGGTTCTAGAGACGCTGATCAGAGAGAGAACAAAGAGGTATGTATGCCTGACGGGAGTTCACGGCATTATGGAGGCTCAACGCAATTCAAGCTTAAAGACGATCTTCGCCGAGGCCGCTCTGGTAGCTCCGGACGGCATGCCCACCGTATGGATGGGGCGTCTGAAGGGTTTTCTTGCGATGCATAGAGTCTTCGGGCCGGACTTGATGGTTAACATCATCGGTAGAGCGGAGTTTCGTAAGTGCATTCATTTCTTCTGTGGAGGAGAGCCTGGTGTTGCGGAAAGGCTACGCGATGAGATGTTACGACGATTCCCGGGGGTGAAGATTACTGGAACCTACTCACCTCCGTTTAGACCAATGACATTGACGGAAGAGGAGGAGCTTGTGTCTAAGGTTCGGTCGCTACAACCAGACATTATTTGGGTCGGCATAAGTACTCCGAAGCAGGAGCATTTCATGGCACGTTACTTACCTAGGCTGGATACAAAGCTGATGATTGGCGTTGGTGCTGCTTTCCTCTTCCATACCGGTGCTATTAAAGATAGCCCTGACTGCGTCAAGCGTGCGGGCCTGCAATGGCTACATCGTCTCTTACAGGAACCCTCTCGATTGTGGAGACGATACCTTGTGAACAACCCGCTGTTTATTATTTATGCGTTTCTACAGATCATCGGTTGGAAGCGTTACACGCTCGAATCCGGCCGCAACATTTAGGGCCATATATCTGGTCCCTCTGAATTTGCGGTCGCAGCACAGTTAAATGTTGTGGAATGGTTCGTATTTATCTCTCAAGTCATACATGTAAGGAATCAATGAATAATTCTGAGCAATCAACAGCAGCCTCGCCTACAGATGTGTTCATGGAGCCGCGGGCTTACATTTACTTATCCTCTTGGAATAACGCCGCCGAGAAGCGCTTGCAAGGCGACATATGGTTTCACAATGGACGCGGCAGCGACCGAATGGCCGGGATTGGCTGTTCGGAGGCAACCACTGGTCACGGCGTTCCCGACACGCGGGCAGTAGAGGCAGGGCCGGGGTTTAAGGTCGAGCAACCGGATATCGGACTCTGGCTGTTGTGTGGCGGTGTCATACGACACGGTCAATGGAAGCGTCTTCGGGGAATAGCACAAACCGCGGCCAAGACTCGTGATTTTAATTTGAGAGGTCCGTCAAGTTTAGTTAAACGGTGTTGCGATGTTGTAGGATCACTTTTCCTCTCGATCGTACTGTTCCCATTGTTCATCCTGGTCGCCGCTTTGATTAAGCTTGATTCCTCAGGACCAGTATTCTTTCGACATCATCGAGTTGGCAAGGATGGTAGGCATTTTGTCTTATGGAAGTTCCGTAGTATGAGGACGGAGGTGCCGAAATATGAAAAATCTCCGCGAAGCGTAGAAGATGTTCGTCTTACTCGCATTGGCCGATTGATTCGTCGAACGAGCATCGATGAAATGCCGCAGCTTATCAATGTTCTAAAGGGGGAAATGAGTCTGGTCGGTCCACGGCCGGAGATGCCGTTTATTGTGGCTCAATATCATTCGCTTGAATGCGAGAGACTTGCTGTCAAACCTGGGATAACGGGGTTGTGGCAGATCAGTCCAGCGCGAGCGTTTCCAATTCATGAAAATTTACAATATGACCTTCATTACATTCGCAATCAGAATTTCTTTTTGGATTGCGCAATTATTTTGCGTACGATAACCGCTGTTATACAGGGGGTAGGCGCCGTCTGAACAAAATCAACCTGTCAGTGATGATGCGGCGAACCCTAGCCGCTTGTCGTCGCCCTGTCTTCAATGAGTTGTCGTTACACGCTGGTTCATTGGGCGTGAACCACGCAGCAGATCGATATTTTCTGGTGCTACTTTGAGCCGTGACGGAGACGAATATGTCTCTAAAATGTCACGGCTTTGTCATTTGATTATATAAATCAGGCACTTAGGGATAGTTCGTGACGCCGGTAGTTTCACATCTATATAAAATGATAGGGTATGACCGAATCGCGGGCTCGATAATTCGCGACTCTTTCGAGGGGACAAAAGTGAGTTTGATACTGGTAATTGAAGACGATCCTAGAATACAGAAGGCGCTCCATCGGCAGTTTACTACGGAGGGCTACGAGGTACATGTCACGGGCGACGGGGCACAAGGTCTAGCGAGCTGTAAGAGCTTGAAACCCGCCGGCGTGGTTCTCGATCTAATGCTGCCGAGCATGTCGGGTCTGGAGGTCTGTAAGGGAATAAAGAGCTGGTCTGCTAGCACTCCGGTCGTCGTTCTTAGCGCGGTCTCCGAGGTGGCAGACAAAGTTTTGCTACTGGAGTTGGGAGCGGATGATTATGTGACAAAGCCGTTCAGTCCTCGTGAACTAATGGCGCGCGTCCAAGCGGCAATTCGCCGGACGCAAAAGCCAGCGACGAACACTCACGTCAGTTTTGGAAATGTCACGGCGGACTTCTCTGGTATGGAAGTCTTCAAAGATGGTGTACCCGTGCTTCTCACTGCGCACGAAATCAAACTCCTGCAGTATTTCGTCGAACATGCAGAACGGGTTATCACGCGGGAGGAACTGCTAAATGACGTCTGGAACTACACCTCCTATCCAACTACTCGCACGGTTGATAATCACATCATGAAGTTACGACAGAAGTTAGAAGCTGATCCGGCGAAGCCCACCTATTTCCGCACCATTCATGGCATTGGTTATAAGTTTGTCCGCGGAAATTGATAGTGCCGGTGCCAGTGAGCATGGGAGGACGAGGCTGATGGACAGGCTGCGGATGAGGACGACGCTGCTGATCCCTCTGCTCATTCTGTCGTTCGGTTGCACCCTATTGAGCCTACTGGTGATCCGCACCATCGTCGAGCAGCAGACCCAAACTAATCTGGCCTCCGATCTTCAGCATTCGGTAAGAACCTATCGAAACTTTCAACACCAGCAACGGGAGTTGCTGGCACGCGAATCTGCATTGTTAGCAGACCTGCCGAGTTTGAAGTCCCTAATGACCACTTACGATCAGCGAACGATTGAGGATGGCGGAGTTGAGTTCTGGCAAGTGAGCGGGAGCGATTTTTTTGCTTTGCTCGATCAGAGTGGAGGATTGATTGCAACCTACAATCGAGGGCGTCCGCTTAATCGTTCCGGCGTCGCCCATGGGTTGGAAGTAGGTTTTCACAAATCAGATCCCATCCTGCTAGCCCTCGATGACAGGATCTATGAAATATCCACTCAACCGCTCTACTTCGGACCAAAGGAACATGGGACTCTTCTCGGCTTTGTTGCCGTCGGATATGCCATCGATGAACATGTCGCACAAGCGGTCAGCGAAGCCGCCGCGGCAGAGGTTACCTTTACCGTCGATGGAAAAGTAGTCGTCAGTACTATTAACTTGAGCCTACAACAGCAGCTCATTGCTCGTGGTGGGGAGCTATTGCAGTTACCCACCGAGAACAGGAAAATCCAACTTGGAAAAGTAGATTACCTTGCGGCATCGGAGCGCCTGACCATGTCCAGTGGTCAAGAGAGTGCGATTCAAGTACCTCAAATTGTCGTCCTCAAGTCGTTCGCAGGGGCCACGCAACTAGTGGATAAAGTTAACCGGTGGGTGTTAACCCTGGCGCTTCTTGCACTGGTCGCCGGTACCGGAATGCTTGTCTCTATTTCCCGCACTCTTACACGACCTATCGAAACTCTTGTAGGCGGGACTCGAGCTCTCGCGCAAGGAAACTTCGATTATCAGCTCAGCGAGGACGGGGCAGAGGAGATAAGGGAGTTAAGCAGGGCCTTTGAACGCATGCGCATTCAGTTGCGGCGCACTCAGAAAGAACTGCTCGATTCGGAGAGACTTGCGACCATCGGCAGAATGGCGAGCTCGATTTCGCATGATCTAAGGCACTATCTCTCTGCAATGTATGCTAACGCGGAGTTCATGAGCGATGGGAATATCTCTCAATCGGAGCGCGAAGAGTTGATGCTGGAGGTGCAGACGGCCGTTCAGGGAATGACAGATCTTCTTGAGTCGCTCCTACTCTTTACTCAGACCGGGCGAGCACTTCACCCCGAGTTCGAATCGATTGCACTGATGATCCAGCGAGCGGTGAGCATGGTTCGCTCTCACCCCGGTAGTCGCGATGTCAGAATTACGCTTAGTGGTCTGTCTTCCCTGGAGGCATGGGTCGACTCAAAAAAGCTGGGACGTGCTGTTTATAACCTACTGCTCAATGCCTGTCAGGCAGCAAAACGGGGCAAAGGTCCCGCCAATGTAACTTTGAGTCTTTATGAAGATGAGAAGTCGATCGGGATTAGAATTGCCGACAATGGTCCAGGCGTACCGACAGCCATCCGGCAGAAGATATTTTTGCCGTTTGTGAGCGAGGGAAGGGAGAGCGGGATCGGACTTGGATTGACTCTCGCTCAACAGATTGCACAGGAGCATGGCGGCGGGATCAATCTTAGTCAGACGAGCGAAGGCGAGACTGTCTTCACAATCAGTCTGCCCAAAGCATCGTTGCAGGCACTCGGTGTCGCGGTTGAAAGAAAGACCACACCGGCATACGCTCCGGCAAACGGGGAGGGCTAAAGAATGAGAGACATTCGTTACGAATTTGTCGCTTGTCTTGTCCTGGCCATAGTTCAGCTTCCATTGTGCGCTCAGTCGTCAAGTTCAGTTCCTGTTTCTGCGCTTCCATCTTCTTCCATGGCTGATACGCATTCTGTCGAGTTGGAGCAAAAACTGGACGCGATCTCTTCGGCTCTTGCTATAACCCACCAGCAACTAGATCAGTCACAGCGGGAGATCGAACAACTACGAGAGGAACTCGTCCAGATCAAGAAACAACTTGCTGTGGTTCAACTTGTGCCGGCTGAGTCGTCAAGTCCAGCAACTACCGCAGATGCGGCAAAGGCAACAGCCGCCGCTATCGAGGATTTGCGAGAGCGACAAGAGACCATCGAGGCCCAGGTCAAAGTGCACGATCAGACAAAGATTGAAAGTGCCTCGAAGTATCCCCTCCGTGTGACGGGCTTGGTCCTGTTCAACGCTTTTGTCAACAGAGGCAGCGTCGATAACATCGATCTTCCCGAGGCCGCAACCAATAGTCAAAGCAATACCACCGGCAACGGAAGTGCTGGTGCGAGCTTCCGTCAGACCATCGTGGGACTGGAAGGATATGGCCCAAGAATCGCCGGCGCACGGACCTCTGCTAGTATCGACCTGGATTTCTTTGGCGGGCTTGCCTACGGCAGCTATGCAACCTCGGCCGGAACTGTGCGAATGCGGACCGCGAGTATTAATTTAGGTTGGGCCAACGACTCTATTCAGGCAGGAATGGTTGCGCCGCTTATATCTCCCTTGTCCCCTACCTCTTATGCAATGGTCGCGGAGCCAGGCTTGGCCGGGGCAGGGAACCTATGGACATGGGCGCCGCAGTTGCGGTACGCGCATCAGGTCCCACTTCAATCCGGCCGGCGGTTGCAACTTGAATTTGGACTATGGGACCCTCCTACTGCAGGTTACAGCACAAACCAATTGTTTCGTGCTCCGAGTCCCGGCGAAGCATCAAAGCAGCCGGGATATGAATCGCGCATATCCTATGGGGCATTCACAGGAGAACGTCCTTTTCAAATCGGGCTCAGTGGGTACTATAGCCGGCAGAGCTATTCCGGTAACCAAAGCGTGGACTCCTGGGCAGCCACAACAGATTGGCGGGTTCCACTCGGCGACCGCTTCGAAGTCAGTGGGGAAGGATATCGTGGACGTGCGCTCGGTGGATTGGGCGGTGGCGTTTACAAAGATGTTCTATTCGGCGTGTATTCCCACACGGGTGTGAATACCTACCGCGGACTGAACGCCATTGGCGGATGGACGCAGTTCAAAACTCACTTCAGTCAGTCTCTCGAAGCAAATGCCAGCATTGGACTAGATGATGGTTATGCCAGCGACTTTCATGAGTTCGTCTTCCCGCCCACCGTGACTGCGACACAACTGCGTGCGCGCAACAAGATGGTCTTCGGTAATCTGATCTTCCGGCCGAAGACATACCTGATCCTGTCTCCGGAGTATCGCAGAGTCTGGACCTGGCCCATTTACGGCAATGTCAACACAGCAGACATCTTTACTCTTTCCGCGGGATATCAATTTTAGGAGGCAGGATAGTGCGCAGGTTCGAACGCTGGGTGATCTTCGGATTCTGGCCCTTTTTCATGGGGGTCTCAGTGCAACAATTGCATGGAGAAGGAGTGGAGGTGTCTGGAAAAATTCTGGTGGCCCAATCTGCGGGAAAAAAACACCAGAATGCTCCCAGCGGAGCAAATGTTGTCGTGTGGTTGTCGTCCTTGAAATCTGGTGCGGCAACTCCCATCACGCCGGCCCGTCAGGCATCTTATCGGCTTGTTCAGAAGGACAAGATGTTCACACCACATCTGCTCGTCGTGCCAACCGGCAGTCAGGTGGAATTTCCCAACCAGGACCCCTTCTTTCACAATGTGTTCTCGCTGTTCAATGGCAAACGTTTCGATCTGGGATTGTACGAATCCGGAACTAGCCGGGGAGTGTGGTTCGACCGTGAGGGGGTATCCTATATCTTCTGCAATATTCATCCGGAGATGGGCGCAATCGTTCTAACTTTAAATACTCCGTACTATGGGATCTCTGACGAGAATGGTGTTGTTGTTCTACACAACGTTCCTCCTGGAAGTTATCGCTTGAATGTGTGGAGCGAGAATGGCCAGCTTGCGAATCCCCGTGTGTCCCAGAGAGTCGTACAGGTCTCAACCGATGCTGTACACCTCGGTGATATAAGGCTTCAAGCGGCAACGGATGCATTGGCAAATCACAAAAACAAGTTCGGTGAGGACTATGAACCGAATCCTGACCGGAAATATTAACTTCACCTGAAGCGATTGAGTAATCGAATGTTTCTTTGCCGCCACCACTGTTCCTAAAGTAACAACGTTCAATCTCTCAAGTGAGGTCCCCGTGAAACGTTTTGCCTTCGCTCTCACGCTGTTCCTGGCCGCGCCAGTTGCCCTGTTCGCACAGAACCAGGCTATACCTGAAATTCCTTTCGACTCTGGTCCCGATTTTCTAAGGCTTCCGCCGGACATGTATCTCGGTGAGACCGCTGGCGTGGCTGTGAATTCCAAGGGACACGTTTTCGTATTCACGCGTGGCAATTCCACGGGTCCAGCTTATGGTGCGAGCGCCGCCCAGCTTTTGGAGTTTGGCCCCGACGGCACCTATCTTCGCGAGATTGGACACAATCTGTTTGCATGGTCCTACGCGCACGCTGTGAGGGTCGACAAAGAGGACAACATCTGGGTCACCGATAAAGGCTCGGACATGGTGATCAAGTTCAATCCGGCAGGCCGGGTGGTCATGGTGTTCGGACGTAAGCAGGAGGCTTCGGATGAGGGCACGGGGCCGTTGAAACATGTGCACCCGCCGCTGCCCCCAGTTGACGGACAGTTCCGCCAAGTGACCGACGTCACCTGGGATGCGGCCGGCAACACATACATCAGCGACGGCTATATCAATTCACGGGTCGCAAAGGTCGATAAGAACGGCAAATGGCTCAAGTCATTTGGCGAACCCGGCGACCAACCCGGACAGTTCAACACACCGCACAGCATCGCTGCCGATGCGCAAGGAAATATTTATGTGGCAGACCGTGGCAACCGCCGTATTCAGGTGTTTGACGGCGACGGCAAGTTCCTGCGCCAGATTACCATCAATGTGCCGTTTGATTATGCCAGTGCGGTCGCGGCGATCGGCAAGAAACCCGGCCCGGATGCGACTGGCACCCAGGCGCCGGGCTCTCCCTGGGCGGTGTGCATCACGCCTGGACCCAATCAGGTGCTGTACGCCGCGGACGCGTTTCCGGGGCGGGTGTACAAACTGAGCCTGGACGGGAAGGTGCTTGGCGTGCTGGGTGAGACCGGCAAACAGCTTAAGCAGTTTGGCTGGATTCACGAGATCGCGTGCCCGTCCGAGAACGTGCTCTTTGTCGCAGAATTACTGAACTGGCGTGTGCAGAAGCTTGTCCTGCACCCAAAGAAATAGAGTAATTTGCATGCTTATAGGGAAACAGGCCTTTGATTCCCGCATGACCGTCTGCTCGGAGACTAAAACGTTAGTTTACGTGAACGGAGCGCGCCGAACCAAGCGACTCAATGGACGCTCCACTGATTAGTGTGCAGTTGGGCATTGTCGCTAATTGAGAGACCTATTCGGCCAGTTTCTGGCCCTCTGCACCGAATTCCGGACCGAAATAACAACGCTCAACGATCATGCAGAAGATATGTTCAAGGGCAAGGTGGGACTCCTGGATGTTCATCGTCGTATTGGACGGGACGATGACATTGATGTCGGAGAGAGTTTTCATCGCTCCTCCTCCATTGCCTGTATAACTCACGGTTTGAATACCCATGCTGCGAGCAAGTTTGAGCGCCTTCAAACAGTTCTTTGAGTTACCGCTCGTCGAGATCGCAAGAAGCACGTCGCCTTTGAGGCCGAGAGCCTCGACCTGCCGCTCGAAGACATTGTCGTAGCTATAATCATTCCCGACCGCGGTGAGGATGCTGGTGTCGGTCGTGAGGGCGATTGCCCGGAGGGCCGGACGGTCTACGGTCAGTCGCGAAACGAATTCGGCTACGAGATGCTGCGAGTCGGCGGCCGAGCCCCCATTGCCGCAAACCATCAGCTTGCGCCCGGCTTTCATGGCCTCGGCGGTGAGTTTGCCAGCTTGCAGAACGGCTTCATGAATGGACTCGTCGTTGAGCACGGCAGTGATAACTGCGACGGACTGGCTGAGTTGCTTTCTGACTAGGTCTTCGATGATGAACTCCGCAGTAAGTGCTCGGCTAACTGGTGGCTGTCGTCAGGAGGCCGGCTGGCGCATCTGTTTTAGGGAACGCAGGAGGATATTCGAAGTTGATGCGATCGAGTTCCACGGCGTAGGGGCGCTTCTGGACCTGAGTGTAAATGGCTCCGATGTACTCACCCATCACACCGAGGAAAAGGAGTTGGAGAGACGAGATAAAAAATACTCCGATCAGCATCGGCGCAAGGCCAAAGCTGAAAGTCGACCAGAAGACGAGCTTGAGAATGAGGTAGATTAAGGCAACGAGGAACGAGACACCGGCCCCAAAGAAACCGGCGAACGTGGCAAGGCGAAGGGGAACCTTCGAATGGTTGATAATTCCGAGCATGCCGATGTCATAGAGCGTATACCAATTGTTCTTGGTGATCCCGAACTTGCGGGCAGGCTGGTCGTAGAGGAGCTTTACGGTGGGAAGGCCGATGTCGGCGATCATACCGCGGAAGTAGGGGTAGGGGTCTTCGAAGGACTTGACGAGGTCGACGACCTTGCGGTCGTAAAGACCGAAGCCGGTAAAGTTCTGGATAGTCTCAATGGAAGAGAGTCGCTCGGCGAGTCTGTAGTACTGCTTGCGCAACCAGAACATGAGCGAGTGCTCCTCGCTGGTGCGCTTGATCCCCAGCACGCAGTAGGCACCGTTCTCCCACTCACGGATCATGTCCGCGATCATCGGCGGCGGGTCCTGGAGATCGGCGACGATGCCGATGACGGCGTCGCCGCGGCATTGGAAGAACGCATGAATCGGCGAACGGATGTGACCGAAGTTGCGCGAGTTCACTATGATCTTGACGTTCTTGTCTTCGGCGGCAATCGCCTTCAGGACGGCAACGGTGTTGTCCTGGGAGGAGTTATCGATAAAAATGTGCTCGTACTCATACTTGCCAATCCCAGCCATTACCTCGCGGACCTGGTTGTAAAGGTTAAGAACATTCTCCTCCTCGTTATAGCAAGGCGTCATGATGGAGATTGTCTTCTGGTTCACAGCGATGACACTCCTGAAGGGCTGGCTCAAGTCTAGCTTAACGCGGGTGTCAAAGCATTTCCTTGGTGCGGAAGGTGACCTTCTTGTGGCCGACGAAGCTGTAGATGGTAGAAACACCAATCACAACCGCGCCAGCAATATAACCGGCCATCGCCTTGCCGGTTGCGATATGCTGAAGGAACGCAAGGGGGCGGCCGCTCAAATGGCGTTCCGCTGCACTAAGAAAAACGTGAAGCGAGGCCGCGTGGCCGTGAATTATCGACTGGAGAAAGCGCGTCAACGCGGAGAGGGCGACGAGGCCGGGAATCATTCCGGTGCCGTACACGGCGAAGCATTTGAGCCACTCGCCGAGATAGTTGCCCTTGGTGCGGAAGACGAAGAACTTGTAGCAAAGATAGCTAACTGTGATGTTCAGCGGCATTGAAAGGACCGACGCCAGAATGACAGTGAGATACAGCAGGCGGGCCGGCAGAGCCGCGTTGAGCAGCGTGAGGATAATGGCAAAGCTGATGTAGCCAAAAAATGTATTGAATACCCCGACACAGAGGTAGCGAACGAACTGCCCCGCCGGGAAGAGATTGACAAGGCGCTGCAGCCGCCCCTTGGGAAGGAAGGGGTCCTGAGGAATGGGGACAACAGGCGGATGCTGCGGGTGAATCTCGTGGCCGGCCGAGGGAAGTTGTGTCATGCGGTAGTCTCCATGGCGGCCGCGCCAGATGTCGAGTCGCATGTGCCAGCGAAGGCGAGGCACAGACGTTCTCGAAATGGAGATGGTCCGGACATATGGGTTCAAAGGCTAAATCGCCATTGCGGACATCAGTCTGATGCATTGGCTCAAGGGCGTCGCGTGAAACTACTATTCCAAGTTTATCTTTTGCTGTTTCATGAAGATAGGTTTCCTTGGCGATTGACATGCCAATTTGCCCAGCATCGGCGTAAAAAAAGCGCGGCGGTAGGCTCTGTCTACTAGCGCAGCCGCGCCAGTATGGCTAGTGATTCGACCCGAGCCGGGTACTTTACAACACATTCAATTTTAGAATCGACAACCTCGAATCCAGTGCGCTCCAAGAGAGCGGTCATGGAGTTGTTATTGAAAAAGTTCAGGTGCTCATGGCACTTTACGAGACCGAAGGGCGGAATATGGTTCAGTCGTATGCGTGCCGCCGCGGAGTAGAAATCCACGGCAACCAAAGCCGCTGGAAGATGCAGCAGTGCGTTGAGGTAGCTGCGGTAAAGCCTGCCTCTTCCCGCAAAGCCGACCCCATACCGTTCATACGGAACGCCGATGCAAAGGAGCGATCCAGGGTTTAGACAGGATCGCAGTTGCTCCAGTATATTCGCGGGCTCTGAGCAATGCTCTAGCACCCCAAGAGCCATGATGAAGTCGAACTTCATGCGATTCAGTTCCTGCTCGGAACCGATTCGACTGACTCCGGGCTCTGGCACCGCATCTGACAGCTCGAATACAAACTTGTCTATTCCGAGCGATTTTGGAATGAACTGTCCCCGGTCGCCTCCGTAGTCGAGAACGGTCTTGACCATTCCATTGTTCACATGCGGTAGGAAGAGCTTTTCAAGCGCTGCCACTCGCAGGGTGATCTCTTCCGGGTCCCCGCCGATTCCATCGTTGACCTCTCTGGAGTACCAAAACTCCCAGCGATGGCGCTCGGCGAAATAACGCTCACCTCTATAACCTGAGTAAAGCCGGACTACTTCATCGGGATCAAGTCGTACATCGAAAAACCTGAATGAGCAGGCAGAGCATTCCAGCAGTTTGCAAAGGAATGGCGGTTGTCCGACTGCATAGTGCGCCAGAAATGGCGCAACGATCGCCCATCTTCCTTGCGACTTTTTCGATTGACAGCACGGGCACGCATCAATGGTGTACATATTCAATACCTTACCATTCAGCTATTTGTGACGGCGCGTCGGAGACGGAGTGCGGAGGAAGGTTTAAGAGGCGAGCCCCGTCTGGGCTCCTATGGCCGAGTTCGTATAACGTACCAACTACTATCACGATCATTTCTCCCATCTACCAGCTGCCACTGTCCCGCCTCAACTTTCTGCATGATTGCCTCATCCAGATTTCGCTGCGCCGACGGTTGCCCGTGAATAAATAATTTCTCCTGCACGGCCATGCTCATCAATTGCCGCTGATACACAATCCATTGCGGTGGATCGGTCCTAATCTCTTTTATCAACTCGTCCATGGTCGACCGGGTGGTCGTATCGAGGAATGTGTGCACAAATCCGTGCCATGGTGTGATGTAACAAAAATAGTTCGCATAAGAGAATGGCAACGACAGCAGCTCTGGTTCCGAATTTGCTTGCCCAATCTCGTCGCAGATCGATCTGCTGAACTGCAGTAGGTCGCGGTCGATGTACATTGGACCGTAAACCGGGTGTTGGTACCACTGGCGGTTTACAAACATAGGGCTTGAAAGGCGACTATTCCACGCGTACGGTTTCTGGACCTTCGCTACGACTCCAGATAGCCCCACCAACGCAAGAGCCGTCAGAAAAGAGGCGTTTGCCCAGACGACCTGCTTCCGAAACGGCTGAATCACCGGTATCAGAAGCAAGAGCATCGAAATCTGTGCGTAATACCCTGAAAGAGGTTCCGCCGCGCCCGAAGCCGAATTAGATGCGACTTCGGCGAGGGGCACCAGGAGCAAAATCTCCCGTGCGTCCCACTCACGCTTGCCGGACCCCAGCTTCCACATTGAAAGACGCGCCGCAACAACAGGTGCGAGTAGATAGGTTACGACTATCAAGAGTGGAACTGCGAATTGGATCAATATGCCAGTCGGCAACTGCTCTCGTCGTGAATACGCCGAGACGGCAAAAATAGCTCCAGCGACCGTGAGTTGCAGCATAACGATTTGCCCGATGCTGCTCTTCCAGTAGCGTTGCACCAGGGCACCCACAATAACAATTGCAACGCTGCAGAAGAATATCCACTTGCCTCCGTGGCGCATCTCCAGAGCATTGTGAAAAAGGAGGAATGGATCGGCGAGAAGACTACCCGTTCCGCCCTTACTGCCGACCGCTCTGAAGAGGCTGTTCGAAAGATAGTCTGAGAATGAGTCGCCAGTAGCTCTTACAACCGAAGCCGCAGTCAATGCCGACGTAGCGACGAACAAGCTGCAGACAATGATCTTTCTGCTCCGCGTTAGAACGAGCATGCAAACAGATGCCGCCACAAGCAGTGCGGCGCCGTCGTTTATTCTGCTGGTGATCGTGAATCCACACAAAACCCCCATCGCCGCGGCCAGCGTAAATTGCTGTCGCATTGAATCGGCTTTGGCCAACAATAAAAGCAGTACCAGAGAATAAAGGATGAAACTTTCGGTGGTGACGTGATAGTCATCGAATCGATAGGAGCTGCCGACGACCCAAAGAACGAAAGCGCCGACCAGCACAATCGCCTTCTGCCAATCCGCCCAATCCGACTCTCGCAATAACAGAAATAGTCCGAGGCACAAAACGAGAAGGTGGAGCACGGACGGAATCTCGGTCGCGAAACACTTGATCCCGAACAACCTCATCCAAACATCCATCTCCAGAACAAATAATGGCTGAAGAGCCAGATGGAGATCGGCATACAGCTTAGCGCCATGATGAAAGAGGATCGTATACCAGAACCATGTTGCTTCCCCCTCCATCTGGTTATTAACAATCATCGCAAGGCCCAGGAGAATGCAAAATAGAATAGCAAGAATCTGGTAACTCTTTCGATAAAACGCCTTGTAAATGTGGCGAATAATTCTGTTTCCCCCGTAAGTCGAAGCGACTCTTGCGAGTCAGACTGCGAATTGTTCGTAGCTACAGATCGCGATAGAGATATCTGAGCCGTTCTATATCATAAAGACGTGACTGTAAAGCATGGGACGCTGGCTCGCGACTAGTCAACTGGCTTCCTTGGGTTGGGAGAGACTGCTTTTTCGGCGTCGGAGAGCAGTCTATTTGGGGGCACCGCGTAAACGACAGACTGAAACCCATCGCCATCGTAGGCACGAAGAAAGAGCTGATAACCAGGTTTCATGGAGCGCATCAGCAGAGGGATGCGCCAGATGTCCGCTTGGGTATGGTACACGCAGATGGCAAGGATAGGGCTGTCGCGCTGAATCACTTTGGTTCCGCCGCGCAGCGCATCGAACTCAGCGCCTTCGATGTCCATTTTGATGAGAGTAACAGGTATGTCGGCGAAGAGCTCATCGAGCGGGATGCACGCGACGTCAACGCCAGCGTCCTCAATTTTGGAAGTGGCTGCGCCGCTCATGACGAATTGCAGAGTGCATCGCTCGGCGCCGACCGCGCAATCGAGTTCATGAATTTTCGCGGCGACGTCTGGCTGGAGCGACCCGATGTAAGACTGGAGCTTCTGGATGGAGACAGTATCGGCTTCGACGGCGTAGAAGGCCTTGAAGTCCGGGGCCACGGAGAGCAGCAGGCGAAGGGTGTCGCCGTCGAAAGCACCGCAATCGACCAGCACCTCGTCGGGTGAGAGCTTGAAAATATCGCTCGGGAAATAGGTGTTTTGGGGAGCGGGATAGGGGAGGGAAGAAGGATCTCCCTTCGCGCGCCACATAATATTGGACCGGTAGGAAGCGAGCGATTCTTCGTCGGCCCAAAGGCTCTCAGCCTCAAGTACATGTTCAAGTTGCTGGTAGAGCCGGTGTGGCGGTTCATTAAGCAAAAGCAGGTCCATGAAGCGGTTGCCGAATCGCCAGAAGATCGGCGCATAAGACGAAATGGAGGTACAACCCAACGAGGTGAGCTTATTGCGCGTGTGACGATACCAGTGAAAGTCGTTCCAGATGGTAACGAAAAAGACGGCGTTCGTGCCGAACTGTGCCGCCGCATCGGAGGGGGACAAAATGGAGAGACCGGAGAGATTGGTGCCCCAACGAGAAGGATTGCTATCGCAAAGCGCCAGAGGATTTACTCCGATTTCACGGAGCAAATCGATTGCTCGCTTCCCAAGGGTCCCGCAACCGAAGATGACGACACGATTTTGATGCGCACGAAGAATACGGTCGAGCGCCGAAGCCTCCCGCTCCATTACATCCGAGACGGACTCCGTAAGAATTTCGCGAAGTGGGACGAGCATATCAGACACAGTCTCAGACACTTTTATTTCCTTGATGGATCTGATTTCATCTTCCAGAACGAAATATCCGGCGCTAGAGTTCATTCTACGGTAGTCTTTCTGTCCCAGCGGGAATGCTCATTCCGGCAAGGGTTTGACGATCATATTGGCGAAGAACTCTTCGCGCGGCAGGAACGGGAACAGGTCCTCAAGTGGTTTGGAGACGAACGAGCCATCGGGCCTTTGGTAGCTCTGCAGTCTTGGCGCGCGGACCTCGTCGGGGATAACGCGAACATCGACCACGACGGGGCCTGCCATCGCTAGTATGCGGTGCACATCTTCACGGAGGTTCGACTGGTCCTCGATGACGACGGCGGGTATGTCGTACGATGCGGCGATCTTCGAGAGATTGGGGACGGTGAGGCCAGTAGCGGCGTCCGCGCCGATCTGCGCCTCGCCGAAGTAGGCCTTCTGCGAAGCGCGGATGGAGGCATAGCCGTCGTTGTTGAGCACGAAAAACTTGATTGGAAGCTGGAGACGGCGCACCGTTTCAAGCTCCTGGATGTTGAACTGGAAGCCACCGTCGCCGTCGACCAGAATGGTCTGCTGGCGGCCCGAGCCGATACAAACCGCGATCGACATGGGTAGTCCATAGCCCATCGCACCCAGGCCGGCGGTGTGAAAGATCCGCTGGCCGCTACGCGTGGGACAGGCCAGCAGGAAGATCTCGATACCGGAGCCGGAGGAGCCGGAGACGAGCTTGTCTTCCTGCTTGGACTCGGTACCGATAACCTCCGCGAGATTGAAGATCGAGACCAGACCTTCGGGCTTGCGGTGCTCGTCGGTGACGACGTTGTAGCGCGTCTTCCAGGCGGCGGCGCGCTTGTTCCAATCGACCCAGCCGGCGTGGTCGATTTTCTTCAGTGCTTTGAGTTGCGTCAACAATTCGTCGAGGAAGGCGCGTGCGTCGGAGACGACGGGCTGCTGGAGATGCGGGTAAAGCTTGGCGAGCTCGGAGGCGTCGATGTCGACGGCGACCTTGTGGGCCTCGCGCGCAAGATTCTGCGGAGCGTAGCCGGTGATGGCCATGTCGAGGCGGGCGCCGAGGACGAGCAGGAAGTCGCAGTTCTGCAGAGCGAAGTTGGCGCCGCGCGCGGCGACGTTGCCGGGGCGGCCGACGAAGGTGGGCACGTCCGAGGGGACGAGGTCAGCGGCGCACCATGTGGCGACGGTGGGGATGTCGAGCAGAAGGCGGAGCTCAGTGAATTGTTTTTCCGCGCGGGCGAGGCGAGTGCCGTTGCCGGCGAAGAGCAGCGGGCGCGTGGATTTTTGCAGCTCGACGACGACACGGGCGACTTCGTCCTTGAGATTGGCGTTGGCCTGCGCGGCTTCGTGCTCGGAGGCGTCGAAGCTGCGGAGGGTAGCGGGGTCGGGAATAGGCGAGGCTTGTACGTCGAGCGGGATGTCGATCCACACCGGGCCAGGGCGGCCGTTGAGCGCGAGGTAGTATGCCTTCTCAAGCTCGTAGCGGATATCGAGCGGATCGAGTACGACTACGGCGTACTTCGTGATCGGCTTAACGATGGAGACGATGTCGACTTCCTGCACGCCGAGCTGGCGCATGCCGAGTGGCTTGCCGGTGACGGCGTCGAACATGCGGTCGGGACGCTTGACCTGGCCGGATAGGAAGAGCGTGGGGGTGGAGTCAAGCCACGCGCCAGCTACCCCAGTGATGGCGTTGGTGCCGCCGGGGCCGGTGGTGACGAGAGCTACGCCCAGGCCGTTGACAGTCTTGGCGTAGCTCTCCGCGCACATCGCGGAGGCCTGCTCATGCGAGTTACAGATGGGTGTGATCCGCTTTTCTGCGGCGAGTGAGGCGTTGAGGTGCATGGCGCCGCCGCCGGTGACAAGGAAGACGTGCTTGACGCCTTGATCGGCGACAAACTGGAAGACATAGTCGGAGAGTTTCGTCATCTGCTTATATGGTAATGCCTAAGTCGAGAAAGGTCGTAGGTTCCATGCTACGATACGGCCATGCCCGCGATAGTTTCGCAAAAAGACAGTTCTGCGCGACCGAAATCGGGATACATTCCGTCGCTCGATGGGTGGAGAGCCGTCGCGATACTAGGGGTAATGTGGGTCCATGATGTGAAGTTCTCGATGGCGGGACATTCGCTTGTGGCGTATCAGTACATCGGTGGATACGGGGTGAATCTGTTCTTCGCGATCAGCGGTATTTTGATCACGACACGCATCCTTGAAGAAGAGAGCCTGTGCGGGTTCTTCGACATCAAGAAGTTTTACATCCGGCGCATTTTTCGCATACAGCCCGCCGCATGGGTCTATCTCGCGTTGATCGCTTTCCTAATGGTTACCGGATCTGTTACCACCACCTTGTGGCGTCACTGGTTTGCCGCGCTTGGAATGTATGAAAATTTCATCTACCAGGGCTACGTATACGATTACCAAGGATTCTTCGTTGGACACTTCTGGACGCTCGCCGTTGAAGAACATTTCTACATTCTTCTTTCTCTTTTCCTTCTGCTGGTGAAGCGATACCGCCTGGCGGCTTTGGTGATAATTTTCGTCGGGTTGATGGCCCTGCGAATGTACCCAGGTAACCATGGCTACCTGAACGACGTGACGGGACGTAGGACGTACTATCGGCTGCCGGGGCTGGTGTACGGCGCCTGCTTCGCCGCTGCGCTGCGCATAGACAGTTTTCGCCGCTGGGCGGAGCGCTTTCTAACGCCATGGATTGTTTTCACGGTGACTGGGGGCTTCATCTTGGGGAGAGAGGTCTGGCACCACATTCTGGCGCCGTCGGTCGGCGACTTCCATCCGTCGAGCTTTGTCTCCGCGATCGATTTTCTGAGCAACTACCTGTTCGCGGTATGGATTGTTGCTACGATGCTGCATGGTAAGTCGCTTTCGACAAGGATTCTTGAGTGGCGACCGCTGCGCTGGGTGGGACGACTGTCCTATAGCTTGTACTTGTGGCACGCGCTGTTCTTCTTTAGGCTTAGCCCCAGAGTGGTGGTAACACTGCCTGCGTTGGTGGCTCTGTCAGGGCGACCGGCCAAGTATCTCGCAGCGTTTGCGATGGCGGCGATCAGCTACTACTTTGTGGAGAAGCCGTTTGTCCGCATCGGACATCGGCTGGCTCCTCCAGCGACCCCAGGGAGGCCAGAGCTAGTCGAGACCACGGCGAAAGCGGCGATCTACTCCGGTGGCCGGAGCTGAAAGACATCCCGGCCGCGGAGATTGCGCGCGGCGAGGATGGCATCGGCAAAGGAGCGGACAGCGCCATGGCCGCCGGGCAACGGCGAAAGGTAGCCATTCTCTGCAACGTGGGCGAGCACCTCGGCGGCCGCGTTGCATGGGCAGGCGCAGAGTCCGGCGATCTCCATCGCGGAGAGATCATTGACGTCGTCGCCGAAGAAACAGGATTGTTCAAGAGAGATTTTGAACTTCGTGGTGAAATCACGCAGTGCCGCGGCCTTGTCGCGCGTGCCTTTCACGACGAACGGGATGTGCATCTTCTCAGCGTAGCGGTCGACCAACGGAGAGGGCTCGCCGGAGATCAGCGCCATCTTGAGGCCAAGACGGCGGAGCAGGGAGATGCCCATGATGTCGGTAAAAGAGAAGCGCTTGGACTCTTCCCCTGTAGGCGACCAAACGAACGTGCCGTCGGTGAGGACGCCATCGACATCGAAGGCGATCGCCCGCAACGTAACTAGTTGTTGAGGATTGAAGGGCATGCTCCCTTTCAGGGTCGTCCTACATAAAAGAGAGCACCCTACCCTGCGACGGCAGAGCCGTTTAGAGGATAGGGCGCCCTGTTCCTGTTGACTCCAAGCAATTCAAAACTAGACGGCAGCCCCGACGCGGCGGAGCTTCTTCATGACGGGGATCTCTTCCTCATAGACGCGTTTGACACCGTCGCCCATTGACTGCTCGCAGAGGCGGATGTCCCGCACCAGACGGCCGATTCCGTTTGGCTCCAGCGATGCGGCCTGGTCCGAACCCCACATGGCGCGGTCCATCGTAATGTGGCGCTCGACACAGCAGGCGCCGAGGGCAGCGGCAGCGACCGACGTGGGGATGCCAGTCTCGTGGCCGGAGTAGCCGACTGGGACTCCATAGCGCTCGGCCATGGTTGGGATGGCACGCAGGTTCAATTGCTCGTACTTGGCGGGGTAGGTGCTGGTGGTATGCATCAGAATGAGATCTTCCTTGCCGAGGACGTCGACGGCATGGTCGATCTCGGCGTAGGTGCTCATGCCGGTCGAAGCGATCACCGGCTTGCCGGTCTTGCGGATGTGCCTAAGGAGATGGTCGTCGGTGAGCGAGGCAGAGGCGATCTTGTACACCGGAATATTGAACTGCTCCATGAAGTCGACAGCGCCCTCATCCCAAGGAGAAGCAAACCATGGAATCTTGATCGACTTGCAGAAGTCTGAAATCTCGGCGTAATCCTCGGCTTCAAATTCGAGGCCGTATTTGAGGTCGCCGTTTGTCGGTCCAAAGGGGTTTTCGCGGGGCGTGGCAAGTTCCTTGGCCGTATAAACCACGTCGATCGTGCGCTTCTGGAACTTGACGGCATCGCAGCCGGCGGCGACAGCAACACTGATGAGCCGTTTGGCGAGATCGACATCTCCGTTGTGATTGATGCCGATTTCCGCAATAACGTAGCATGGTTGGGCTGGGCCCACCTGCTTGTTACCGATCTTTACAGTTCGCATTTGAGAGTCTCCTGCTCGCCGCCCGGGGATTGCCCAAACTAAAGTTTGGAGCAGAACAGCACGCGCGTTATTGTTTCAGAATATCGGTAAATCCGTCCAGCCACTTGTGGAGAAAGTACCACAATAGTTAGAAGCCATAGAGAAGCAATGATAGAGACGGGCAATCGTGGTCCGATTTGCCCAAGGCGAGCCATTACGTGTACCAATCGAATGCGGCTGACGCGCTGCGCGAGATGAACGCTTTCATTTCGACAGCGCTGACTGGCGACGTCTCAGCTTCATGATGAGCACAGGTTCAAAGGGTTTACAAACTATGTCCACTCAAACTACACGCCGCGCTTTCCTAAAGCTGACTACCGCGGCCGCCTCGGTCACCGTCATCGAGTTTTCACACGCTATGCCAACGGCCAATGCAATCGCGCTGATCATCGATCCTGGTTCTGTGCTCACCACAAGTGAGCCGGTCGAGTGGGCAGCAGAACAGTTCCGGCGGGCACTCACGGTCAAGGGCATTACTTCATCCGACACCAGCAGCACGCTTACCGTCATCGTGTCCCCAGTCACCGCTCCTCTGGCGAAGAGGTTCGCCAATGTCCCCAGCATTACACGATCTGAGACAACTGCTCTCGTTCCTGGCACCTATAACGACGCACCCGCCATTCTCGTCACCGGCATCGACGCACGTGGGATCGTCTACGGTCTGCTTGAACTCACTGAGCGAATACGGCCGAACGACAACCCGTTTACCTCACTGCATCTATCTGAACCAATGGTTGAGATCACACCGAACAGAGTTCGCAGCGTGGCCCGGGCGTTCCTCTCTGAAATCGAAGATAAATCCTGGTTTTACGACCGCGCTTTCTGGAAAGACTATTTAGATACCCTTGCCTTCGCTCGTTTCAATCGCTTCAACTTCGCACTTGGTTTCGGCTACGATTTTCCGCGCGGCGTCACTGGTGACTACTTCCACTTCCCCTACCCATATCTCGTTGATGTCCCCGGATTCGAACAGGTGAGTGTCGAGCCGCCGCTGCAACACGGGGAGCGTCAGCGCAATCTTGATACCCTGCAATACATAGCCGCAGAAACCGCACGCCGAGGCCTCGACTTTCAACTGGGCATTTGGACGCACGCTTACCAGTGGACCGATAGTCCCGCCTCCGATCACCACATCACTGGTCTCACGCCGGAGACACACGCCATCTACTGCCGCGAAGCTCTCGCCGCAGTACTTAAAGCTTGCCCGCAAATTACCGGGCTCACTCTGCGTATTCACGGCGAAAGCGGCATTCCCGAGGGCAGTTATCCGTTCTGGCAGACACTCTTCGAGGCAATCTCCGGGGCGGGGCGCGTCATCGAGATCGACATGCATGCCAAGGGGCTGAATCAAGTCATGATCGACATGGCCCACAAAACTGGAATGCCCGTGAAAGCTGGCGCTAAGTTCTGGGCGGAACACCAGGGTCTGGGCTATCACCAAGCCGACATTCGTGAGGCCGAGTATCCACGGAAAGGCGTGACCGGAACCTTTGCCGTCTCCAGTGGCGAACGTAATTTCACTCGCTACGGCTATGGTGACTTCTACGGACAGCCCACAGACATTGAAATTCTCTACCGTGTCTGGCCAGGCACGCAGCGCCATCTGCTTTGGGGCGATCCTGCTCTGGCATCGGGATATGGCCGAGCGGCCAACTTCTGCGGAGCGGCAGGCATGGAACTCTGCGAACCGCTGACTTTCAAAGGCCGCGAAGGGTCAGGCCACCCTGGCGGACGCGACGCGTATGTTGACTCTTCGCTTGCGAACACCAACCGTGATACCAACAAGTTCACCATCACCTACTTGCTATGGGGACGCTACCTTTACAATCCAGATGCCGCTCCAGAAGTGCACCACCGATTTTTTCGCCAGGCCTTCGGTCCATCGGGGCCGGCTTTGGAAGCTGCACTCGCCAGCTCGAGCCGCATCTTGCCCCTCATCACTACTGCGTGGCTACCCTCAGCCTCTAACCACAGTTTCTGGCCGGAACTCTACAGTCCTATCTCTATCCTTCCGCCGACTGGCAAGCCGCTCTACGGCGATTCACCGGCTCCGCACAACGTAAGCGCCATCAGCCCGCTCGATCCACAGTTGTTCAGCACGATCGACCAGCATGCAAAGGACATTGTGAGCGGCAAGAAGAACGCTCGTTACAGCCCAAGCGAGGTCATCGAGTGGCTTGAGACAATGGTCCGTACCTCGACTAGATCGCTCGCAGCCGCCCACGCCGTTGATAGTTCGCGCGCGAAGTCGCCTGAGTTCCACCAGGTCGAAGAAGACATCCTCATCCTTAACGGTCTCGGCTCTTACTACGCCCATCTCTTCCGCGCGGCTCTCTTTTTTTCAATTCACGAGCAAACCGGCGATCCGGCGGCAGCCGCGCAGTCGCTTGCCGCATATCGCAAAGCTCGCGACGCCTGGGCCAACATGGCGGAACGCGCCGATAAAATCTACACCACAGATATTAGTTACGGCGATATTCCCATTCGACGGGGCAACTGGGCCGGCCGCCAGCCCGAGATCGACCATGACCTGGCAGCACTCGAAAAATACTTCGGCGATCATGCCGTTCAGCTATCTTCGGCTAGAAAAGCAACTCGACACCTCACCGAAGCCTCCCTACGTCCTACGGTCGCCGCAGAACACACCAGTCCGGGCACATTCCACCCCGGCAGCGACCTCCATCTCACCATTACCACGCCAGCGATCGTTACTGAGTCAATCCTCTGGTATCGCCACGTGAATCACGGCGAACGCTGGCTGTCCGCACCAATGCAGAAGACGGGGAATGTTCATAGCGCTTCCGTTCCCGCCAGCTATACAGACTCACTTTACCCTTTGCAGTACTACTTCGAACTCCAAACAATGGACGCAGCTACCCTGCATCCCCCCTTCAATCCGACCCTCAGCAACCAGCCCTATTACGCCATAATGTCGACAAAATAATCGATTGCAGACACATAAAATCTTGCGAAGGCGAGGAAATACACTTTCGGCTACGACAAAACTTGCTCTCAATTTTCTTGGATGTCTAAGGACTTTTGTGGCGAGACCGGGATTCATATCTGCGTATAAGAAGCTTATTATGAGTAGTTTCTGCGCAATGGCTTATAAAGTACCCCCAAATATACCCTTGGAGGCACGGCTAGGGATATGACACTCATCTTGCTCATTCATTTGTCGTGCCGATCGTTTCAGTGAGTGACTTGGCGACGTCGATGTAGAAAAACTCAGATGGTGGAAGAGGCCGACAATTACATCGCGTCAGGATGTAGGGGGTCCAACCTCCGAATGCGCCTGTTTGTGCGATGATCACGCCATTGGTGTTGGTGTCCGGCAACTCCGCCGGTGCTGTGATGGTGTAGGAACGGTTCTTGACGTTGATGAAGGCATTTCCGCCATTCCTACCATCCTCCGGATAAACCGCCAATGAAATACGGCCCGCCACAAGGATCTGGGGACCGAATTTCCCGGGCGTGGGGGGCTTCAGCCTTCAGAACCTTCGCTATATGCGGTCCTTTGCCGAAGTCTGGCCCGATCCCCAAATTTTTGCAGCTTGCTGCAAATTGCCCTGGGGTCATCATATGGGTCCTACTCGATCGCCTTAAAGACGGGCAGAGCCGGGAGTGGTACCTAAGTTCCTCCATCGAGTACGGCTGGAGCCGTAATGTGCTGACCCATCACATCTCCACACAGCTGCGGCATTCGGGAGCATCAAAGGTTCCAACTTTTTAACCGTGCGCCACGACAGCGTCCCGACCAGCTGCGTTCGTCTTCTCGCGAGGTGGAAGCAGACGAGTTGAGTTGAGAATGAAGGTCAACTCCGAGGTGACGTGAATTGATGTCGCTAGGAGCGGGTTCAGAATACCGGCGGCAGCCAGACCAATGCCGATGGTATCAACAATGACGGTGCCCCAGAAATTCTGCAGGATGATTCGACGGCAGTTTCGCGCAATGCGCACGGTTTCGACGAACTTACCTAGGTCGTTGCCGATCAGCACCACATCGGCGCTCTCACGAGCCACATCCGTTCCGGCCCCCATTGCCACACCCACGCTCGCCTCGCTGAGTGCCGGTGCGTCGTTGATGCCGTCTCCCAGCATCGCCACCGTTCGTCCCTTTCGAACTTGTTCGGCGACGAAGGCGGTCTTCTGTTCCGGTAGCAGTTCGGAAAAGACCTGAATGATGCCGAGTTGATCTCCAACCGCTTCCGCGACCCCCGTCGCATCTCCGGTCAGCAGGACGACCTTGATACCCATCCCGGTGAGCGCTTTGACCGCTGGTGCGGAGCTTGGCCGCAATTGGTCTGTGACCAGAATTGAGCCGGAGTAGTGATCTCCTATTGCCACGAGAACCTCGGTTCCTCCCGTCATACTATTTTTCTCCGGTCGAGCGATTCCGAGTTCTTCAAACAGAGCGCGGTTTCCCACTGCGACCGGTTCGCCATGCAGGGACACCAGCACTCCGCGGCCAATGCGGTACTCGAAGGATTCGGGATCAACGGCCTGGATATTTTGCTGCTCCGCGAAGCGAACAATGGCCCGGCCCAACGGATGCTCTGAGCTTCTTTCGGCACTGGCAGCGGCTTCGAGCAAAGTGTGTTCCGATACACCTGGCGCCGTGCGGACTTCCGACACCAGGGGAAACCCATAGGTCAGTGTCCCCGTCTTGTCGAGAAAGACGGTATCCAACTGCCCAAGCGCTTCGAGGTAGATACCGCCTTTGATTATCGAGCCATTCCGGGCCGCACGCCCGATGGCACCGAGGATCGCCAGCGGCGTACCCGCTGCGATGCCGCAAGCTCCGGCGACGATGATCACCGAGATCGTAGACCGAAGGTTGTGCGTGATGAGAAACGTGAGCACCGCAGCACCAAGGGCGAAGTAGACCAGATACCCGGCTAGCCGGTCCGCGGTCTTCTGGATTGGGGCGCGTGAGCGCTCCGCATTTTCAACCGCCTCAATGATCTTGCCGAAGGTAGTCTCCTTTCCCAGACGTTCGGCGCGCACCTGAAGTGTGCCGGCCTGGTTGATAGTTCCCGCGTAAACATCGCTGCCGACCGACTTTTCGCTGGGCATCGGCTCGCCGGTAATCGCGGCCTGCTCTACATAGGAATGACCGCTTAGAACTCGGCCGTCTACAGGGATTCTGTCGCCCGGTCGAATGACCACTATCTCTCCGGGCAGGATCGTTTTCGTATCCACTTCGACAATTTGATCGCCTCTGAGGACGCTGGCAGTTTGAGGAAGGAAGTCGAGCATGTCCTGAATGGCACGTCGTCCGCGCCCCACCGTCAGTCCTTCGAGTATCTCCGCTGCGAGAACGAACGCGGTGATGATGAGTGCTGTGAAAAACTCCCCGATCGCAAGCGCAGAAGCGAGGGCGATGGTCATGGAGAGTTCCATGGTCATGCGGCGCTCGATGATGTTCTCGAACGCTTCCTTGAAGATGGGGTAGCCGCCGATGAGTGTGGCGACCAAGCCAATGACACTTACCCGATGAAACGGCTCCCACAGATGGAACCATACCGCAGCCGCCGCCAGCGCCACAAAGACCACACGAAGGACTTCGACAAGCTCGAAACCATGTTCTTGCTCGTGATGATCGTCGTGCTTGTGACCGTGGTTTTCATGATGGCCCTCTGAGTGGGTGGTCGGCGGCTCGGGCAGGTGAATTCCTGTCTCGGCTACTTCGCCGAGATTTGTCCCCGTTTCGTTCCGGTTCACAACAGCCATATCGTCTCCGAACTTCTAGTTGAAATATCTCTTGACCACTGCGATCAACTCGTCCGCAGCCTCAAGCTGCGAGGGAAGCGTCTTTGGCTCGGGGGAAAGGACGTGAAACCGTAGATGCCCCTCGATCAGTTCGGCCATCAAGCCGTTCAGAGCACCACGGCAGGACGCCACGAGCTGCAGAATGTCTTCGCACTCTCCTTCTCCCTCAAGAGCGCGCTCGATTGCTTCGGTTTGCCCCTTGATGCGACGAATACGGGACAGCAGTTTTTTCTTATCTTTCGTGGCGTGTGACAAAGGGCACCTCAAAAGTAAAATAATATACTCCGCTTTACTATATCTGGGAAAATATGATTCAAGTCGAGATACAGTGCTGGCAACCATGAAGACCGAAAAACAACGGACGCATTGGAATCAGAAGTATCAGCAGGAGATGACCTCCCTAACGAAGCCAGATCCCTTTTTCCTGTCGGGCTATGAGCAGTTTGTCAATGATTTGTTCCCGGACGCGGGCGTTGCCCTGGACCTGGCTGGCGGGCTTGGCAGACATGCCTTATGGCTGGCAAGCAGGGGATGGCAGGTGAGTGTAGTGGACATCTCCGAGGTGGCAATTAGCAGACTCGGTCAGACGGCTCTTCAACTCGATTTGGCACTTGATCTTTTTGCGCTCGATGCTGTGGAGTACACATTTGAACCCGCACAGTTTGATTTAATCGTGCTGTTCTACCACCTTGACCGTAATCTTTGCGAAAGGATAGTGTCCGCCTTGAAGCCCGGTGGTTTCCTAATTTGTAAGACCAGCCTGCAATGGGATTCCGGTGATCCGTCTTCCCCAGCCAGCACCGCGCTACAGAGAAATGAGATTTTGTCACTTGTTCCAGAATTGAATGTGATGTATCACCTAGAGCGGCCTGTACGTGATCGAGGTGTTGTTGAGTTTGTTGGGAAGAAAAGCACATGAATCTGCCAAAGCCAGTGACAGCCCCTCCACAGTTGCCAGGTCTTAGCGAGGCTCCTCAGAATTTCGAATTCGGCCTTCTCTCCACGATTATGGTTTTCTGCCCCTTCCCGTTCGAATCTGATCTGACTCCCCAGCATCGCTTGGGCGCACGGCTGTCGGCACTACGACTTGCTGGAGCCGCTCACCGCTGGCCAAATCTTTGTCGCCTCGGATCGCTTTGGAAAGAGATGGCGCCAGTTGTAGAAGGCAGGTCTTCGTAGCGGCCAATCATTTTCGCGGGTATTCTCCGTAGTGCTCACTAATCAGTAATGAAGAGCTCACGAGGCCGGGTGAATGATTGGGGCATAGGCGGTCAGCCCTGGCGCTGACCTCGCGGCGACTGCATGAAGAGGATTTCGGATGACCTTTCTCGCCCAAAAACAGAAGAATTCAAGGATTCGTGATATTTGTTACGGTCCTGTCAATTATCCTCGTGCGAGGTTCTCTCATTTTCCTTGCGGAGGTTAGATGCGTCTCAGGCCGTTGATCCCTGCCGTGGTGTTGTGCATCAACAACCGCGAGCGGTGCGCAGCAATCCCTAGAGATTATAGGTGCGGCGTTCCCAACCGGGGCCTCGGGCAACCGAATCTCGTAAGGGTGTTCGATATCGGAAGGTCCATCGTGCGGGTGCTGACAGGTCTTCTGCTTGCATCATCGCTCGCTAGCGCCCAAAACGGCGCTCCGGCGCCTCGAACGAGCGATCAATTTAGCTTCATGCAACTGCTGGCGGACAAAGACCTGCATGACATCGAGAACGAAAGCTGGAACGCGTACGGGCAGTTCACTTATATCTCGAGTTGGAAGCCGTCGTTCTCTGCCCCTTATACCAACTTGAACGGTAGCATCAATTCGCTGCTTCCCACTGCCGAAAGGAGCTTCACAGGGACTGCAACCCTCTACCTAGGTCTACGGCTCTGGAACGGCGCAGAAGCCTATTTGGTTCCGGAACTCATTTCGGAGCATCCACTCTCTCAGCTCAGGGGTTTGGGTGGAGGTATCCAGAATTTCGAACTGCAAAAGGGTGGCACCGATGCCCCCCAGATCTATCGCTCCCGGCTATTCGTTAAGCAGACAATCGGACTCGGCGGCAAAAGCATTGTCCAGGAATCAGGTCCCCTGCAATTGGGAACCCATTACGACAGCAGGAGACTGGTCTTTGTTGCCGGCAACTTTAGTATTTTAGATTTTTTCGACACCAACGCTTTTGACGTCGACCCTCGCCAGGGTTTTCTCAGTCTCGGATTTCTCACTTACGCCGCCTATGATTTTGCATCCGATGCGCGCGGTTACTCGTATGGCGGCGTTGGGGAATTCTATTGGGATGACTGGGCGGTGCGCCTGGGTCGTATTACTCCTCCCAAAGACCCTAACCAACTGCCCATCGACTTCAGGCTCTTCAAGTACTACGGAGACCAGATGGAAGTAGAGCACAAGCACAATATTCGCGGGCAGGAAGGCATGGTTCGCCTACTGGCCTACCGCAACCGCGAGAATATGGGACGCTTCAGTGACGCCATAGCAGCGTTCCAAGCAGACCCCGAAAAGAACGCTACCACGTGCACAGGATTCAACTATGGATCGAACAACGCCGATGCCCCGGATCTATGCTGGGCCCGAAAACCGAATGTGAAGAAGGGCATCGGCGCGTTCGCAGAGCAGTATATTGGACACGACATTGGCGTGTTCACCCGCGCAATGTACTCCGACGGGCAGACCGAAGTGTACGCTTATACATCAACCGATCGCTCCGCAACCGTGGGAGTTTTGGCGAAAGGTTCCTCCTGGTCGCGCCCAAAGGACGTCGTCGGCATTGGGGGCAACCTCGGATGGATCTCGAATGTACACGCGCAATACCTGGGAATGGGCGGGGTAGATGGATTTGTCGGTGACGGCGCCATCACGGCCGCCGCGGAAAAGTCTATTGATTTGTTCTACAGTGCCAAATTCGGAAAGATATATTCGCTGTCCGGCGATTACCAGCGGGTCGTGGATCCCGGCTTCAATGCCGCCCGCGGCCCCGTCAACATCTTTACCGTGAGAATCCATGGCGAGTTTTGAATCAAATCGTAGCTGTGTCTACACGTTGCTGGTTGGATTGGTGCTCTTAAGCTTCTGGCCTTTGCTCGCGGATGCGCAGCAACAGCCGTCCGGTTTCGCAGTCGAGCGTTTCTATCAGTCAGCTCCCGGCAGCGGGTGGTTCGTCATGGACGACCTCGACATCGGTGGCCGGCTTGGGGGCGCACTCTCACTCACCTCCGGCTACGCACGAAACCCGCTGGTAATCACAGGTCCAGATAGCAAGCAGAAGCTCGCGGTTGTGTCGCAAGAGGCATTCGTCGGTATCGGCGGCGCGATTACCCATGATCGCTTTCGGGGTTACATCGACTTTCCCACGCCCTTGGTGGTCAGCGGAACGAGCGGGACGCTTGGTCCGTATCAGTTCACCGCCCCGTCAGTGAGCCTCGGGACCAATCCCGATACCGTGTCCGATCCTCGTACCGGCGTCGACGCGCGCTTGTTTGGAGAGCCAGGCAGCTTGCTTCGTTTGGGTGCAGGTGCGCAACTCATCTTTCCCTCGGGAATCCGCGCCGATTACGTGACCGACGCCAGGTACCGGGCGATGTTTCGATTTCTTGCTGCCGGGGACGTCGGCGCCTTCAGGTATGCGGGCCAACTCGGGGTCCATGTACGTCCGCTCAATGATGCTCCCGTGCCCGGCAGTCCAAACGGGAGCGAGTTCCTCTACGGGATTGGGGGGGGACGCAGGTTCGCCGGGCCCGGTGGTTGGGCAGTTGTTGCCGGGCCTGAGATTTTCGGAGAAACGGCTTTTCGCTCTTTCTTCAGCGGGGAGACGGGTACGGAGGCTCTTCTAACCGGGCGTTTAGAACAGACCGGTACAGAACGGAATTTGCGGATAAAGCTGGGGATCGGCCATGCTCTTGTGCAAAACTTCGGCGCGGCACAATGGCGAATCGTGTTCGGTGTGGAGTTGTTCGGGCACAAGTAGATAGCATCGGCTCCCGTTGAGTTGGAGGATAATCCCTACCATGAGCGTTTTCCCGTTTCGGTTGTCCGTCTGCTTTGCGTTCTGCTGCGCGATGTGCGGACCTGCGCTCGCCTGGCAGACGGCACCCGCCAATCAAATCAGACGGATTTACGTTGAGCCGTTCACCACCCGGGAAGGTTCTGAGAAGTTTCGTGAGGATGTGATCGCCGAACTCCGCAAAATGAATTCGGTCTCGCTCGCTGCGGACGAATCAAGCGCGGATGCAATCTTGGGTGGTGGCGGCGAGGTCTGGATCAAAGGATACCGCAGTCACAATCCGCAGTTGGGCAAGGTGCCGCCCAACGGCACTCCCATCTATACTGGCTTCCTTTCGATTGAGTTGAGAGATAGGAACGGCCAGACCCTATGGTCATACCTGGCAACGCCGCCAGCGGCATCGGGGGACGTATCGAAAGATCTCTCGACACTGATTGCCAAGAAACTAGTCGAGGCCCTGGAACAAGGCGAAGCGCCGTCCCGCACTGCCCCTCTACCCCAACCCACGACCATCCTGAAAGGGGCGGGCGCTACCTTCCCTTATCCCGTCTATGAGAAATGGTTTACCAACTATCGGCGCGAAAATCCAGCTCTGCAGATAACCTACGAACCGATCGGGTCGGCGGCGGGTGTTCGCAGACTGCTTGCAAACAGCGTTGATTTCGGAGCCTCGGATAGCCCGGAGGTGTTTCATGAACTCGCGCCAGGAGACGAGGAGAAGTATTTGTTCTTTCCATCGGTGGTAGGCGCGGTAGTGCCTGTCGTTAATCTACCCGGATTGTCCAGCGATATCGCATTCACTCCAGAAGCACTGGCCGGCATTTATCTGGGGAAGATCAAGAAATGGAATGACCCGATTTTAACCCGCACCAATCGAGGTCTTCGCCTTCCCGATCTTGACATCGTAGTCGTTCATCGCGCGGATGGCAGTGGCACCAGTTATGCCTGGACGGACTATCTCTCAAAGACCAGCCCTGAGTGGAAGGCCCAGGTCGGTACAAGCCTGGCTCCCAAATGGCCGGTCGGACGGGAAGCAAACGGGAACGACGGTGTATCCAAACTGGTGAGGGAGCTGGGCGGCTCAATTGGGTATGTTGAATTTATCTACGCCCAGCAGAATCATCTGAGCTACGGCAGAGTTCGAAATCGAAACGGCGAGTTCGTCGCAGCTAGCCTGGAAAGTATCGCTGCGGCTGCGAGCCACTCCATGAAAATCAGTCGTGACTTCAAAGTCTCTATCGTGGATGCCCCGGGCGCAGGCGTCTATCCAATCAGCTCCTTTACCTGGATTGTTGTTCCTGCGCGTAGTGCCAACGACGCCAAACGGAATGCACTCACCGGTTTTCTGCAGTGGATGGTAGGACCGGCCCAGCGACAGGCCGCCGCATTGGGGTATCTTCCTATCCCGAAGGATGTGGCCATTAAAGAAGAGACTGCGATCGCGAGGATTCACTAACGAAGTTGATGCGTGCCGCCCGAGTCTTCTTTTTGGTTCTGGACCGAAGCCACTTGAGGCAAATCATCCTAAGGACGTCGCCGCAGAGTTTCTCAACTATTTCTACAGCGCAGTAGCAGACTTCCCAACCGCATTCGTGAAGCTATCGAATTGATTCCAACAAAATCAAGAGGAGAACTTTAGTGATGAAACGACGCACACAGCTCGTATGTGCGGCAGCATTGGGCGTTTACGATTCAGGCAGCGATCGCCCAGCAAACGAAACAACCATCGTTTACACAACCGGACAGTGCGATGCGCGAAGGAGTGCTCGGTAGCTCCTGCACGAACATCGGTAATGAATGTTAGATAGTTCATTATTATTCAAATCATAGGAGACATGGAGTACGCACTAAACGGTGGATGCGCGAAGATGTGGAGTTGGACGCGCGCTTGGAGAAGGCTATGATGGCGACTCACCCGGCAATGACAGCATTAGCCGCATCAACTCAGTCTGGCGGCGAGTGCCAGTCTTGGCTAACACTCGCTTCAAATGGAAGCGGGCAGTTTCGATGGTCATTGTGAGACGATTGGCGGCGTCTCGAACTTCCAGACCTCCGAGTAGCAGGTCTGCTAAACGGGACTCTGTCGGGGTCAGAGCATACAGATGTCTCATAAAAGCAGCTCGAGATCTCGGTAATGAGGAAGGGTCATGGACAAGAACCAACGCACACGGGATAGTCTCGTCTGCTTTGAGGCCATCGGGAGTTGGGATGACGGTAACTTGCAGAGCGTGCTGAGAGCCACTCCACGTGATCTTCATGGCTCCCCCTGGCATGGTATCCGAACCATCCCTTCCGCTCGCTGCTGCTCCTGAGATTAAGAGTTCCAGTTGCGCATTTTCGCGTGAATTGGTCGCAGTGAGTTTACCGTTATCTAATCTCAACCCGCCTTCGTGCTGTAGTTGAGCCGCTGCCAACCCGTTCATGTGACGTACTTGTCTCATCGATGTGACCAGAAAAGCCGCAATGGACATGGCATCCAAAGCCATCTCCGAGAACAGGTTCGATGTGTTGCAGGCGGCGACTTTCGTTCGAAGCCGGAGAGCTGTCTGTACATGCGGGACGAGCGTCTGGAGGAGATGGATTGAAGCCGTATCCAGTGGCCCATGCTCTGGGCTGCGCCATAGAGAAAGCAGTTCCGCCCGGTCGGTACTGCAGTTGCAGGACAGGATGCTCATGTATTCGAGGTCGTACCGGGACAATACCTCATTGTAGAGTTCAGACCTGAGCAAAGCTGCATGGCTGACCAACTCTTCTCCTTGGATTAGTCCGACGCGCGGATTCGAAATAAGCGGAGCCCGGTACGGATCGTTCGCGCCATAGTGTTTGTTATGATGAAACACTTCCGGGTCGAAGTTCAGCCCGCCGCACGCGAGAACAAGATTTCCGTTTGGGTCGCTGGCAACTAAGTAACCGCACGAGATGTTCGTCAGGGCGCACAGCCGATCGAAGAAGGCTTGCCACTTTTCAGGTTCCAGTGGCGCGGCATAGAGGGTTGCAAGCAGTTCGGACAACTCTTCGGTGGAGATCATAGGCCTGGAAGTGAAACAGTAAAGCCCTAGTCTGTGATAAGCGACTGCGCAAGACAACCCCTCAAATCCTTCCCTCAACCTTCCCGCGTAAGTTATTGACTGTAAGGTTTTTGGTGTAGACTGCGTGCAGCGAAATTCACCAGGGCCAGAAGTCAGCCGATGAGTACAACTGTGCGATCCAACAAGCGGGCGCGATTCTCTTCGTACGCGTTCAATTTGAAGACCGGCGACCTGACCCGATCCGGGATACGTCTACGCCTTGAAAGCCAGCCCGCTAAAGTGCTTGGGTTGCTCATCGAGGCGGACGGTAATCTGGTCTCGCGCTCCGAGTTGATTGCCGCGCTTTGGCCTGGAGAAGTTGAAGGTGACTTTGATCGCAGACTGGATAAGGCAGTCGCCAAGCTGCGTGCCAGGCTCAACGACGATCCAGGAAAGCCTCGCTATATCGAAACCCTCAAGGGACGCGGCTATTGCTTCGTGCCTGACGTCACCATCGAAGTGGCTGACGAAGGGCATGAACCTATTTCCCTGGCGCCAGAGGAGCTTTCATCGGTTGACCCCGCCGATGGGCAAACCGACAGTGATACCCCAGGAGCGTTCCCGGCATCCATGCCTCCGAAGCGCGGTTTGCTCCAGCGTCCTTTTGCCATTCGAGCCGTTGGGGCGATGGCGGCACTCGCACTGGTGGTATCAGCACCCACGTGGTGGCTGTATGGCCGGCCCTTTGTACACCCTCCCAGCAGCAGTCATCCGGTAGTCCTGATTCTGGGATTTAGAAATCTTCGCGATCCCTCGGCGTCTGCGGAAGATGCGTGGCTTTCCCATGCTGTTACGGAGTGGCTTTCGGCCGATCTGGATGCAGGGGGTGAGTTGCAGCTCGTTCAGGCCGCCAAGAGCATTGGCCTGCAACCGCGGACGGCAGAGCCCGGTTGCAATGAGTTACCCCGGAACGTGCTTGAAAACGCTCGGCAGGCATTCAACGCGGACATAGTCGTCTACGGAGAGTATGCCGCAATGGAGGATGTTAATTCAGGAGACAGGTTGAGGTTGAATGTCTGCCTGGATCGCGTTCGGGATCACGGGGGCCCTGATCCTATGACGGTCGTCGGGCCCAAGGGGGATATCTCAGAACTGGTTTTCAACGCCGGAGAGCTATTGCGGTCAAAGCTCGGTCTGAAGCATCTCTCGCGCCAATCGTTAGGCTATCTTCGGGCCACGCTGCCTTTGAATCCTGCGGCTGCTCGACTTTATGCAGAGGGAACCTCGGGCTTGGATCATTTTGAACCTCAAGAGGCAGTAGCACTGCTAACGCAAGCGGCGCAACTGGAGCCGCAGCACGCACCGACACACGCAGCCCTTTCCACCGCATGGGCTGCACTCGGCTACCAGCAAAGAAGCCAGCAGGAGGCGCTGCAGGCGAAAGAACTCGCAAACGGCCTGTCTCCAACCCAGCAACTTGAATATTTGGGGCTGGCCTACGAGGCAAAGAATGATTGGCCCGCCGCACTTGATACTTACTCCAAACTTCTCCAGCTCCAGCCCGATAGCATCGGCTACGCTCTCAAACTCGCTCATGTGCAGACCAGTGCGGCAAAAGCGCAGTTTGCTTTGGAGACCCTACGCGCCTTGCGCAGCAGAAATGAGGCTGCACTGACCGATCCGCGAGTCGACCTGGCTGAGGCTGCCGCCGATTCCGCTGGCTCCGATTTCAAGGGACAACTTGCCGCTTCTACCCGAGCCGAAAGCCGGGCCGAGGCGCAAGGTTCAGGCCTCATGATTGCAAATGCGCGGATGGAGCAGGGGAATGCTGATGATATGCTCGGCAACTGGACGGAGGCTCTGCGCTTGTGGCGATTGGCGGGGCAGAGCTATGAATCGATCGGCGACCGCGGCGGAATGGCTGATGCATTAAATCGTCAGGCCGCCTTGGCATGGAAGAAAGGCGATGCGACGAATGCAGCGAAGCGCTTTGAGGAGTCGATCAGCCAGAGCAAAGCAATAGGCGACAATGCCGACATGGCGTATTCCCTGTCGCGTCTTGGAGTAGTCCGAATGGCAACAGAGAGGGCACTCGGCGGTGAAATGCCTGAGGCCGTCGAGATGTTCCGCCATGCTGCTTCGATCTATCACACGATTGGAAACAGTGCGGAAGAGGGATATGTCTTAAGTCTGCTTGGGGATGAGGCCATGCAACGTTCGCGATACGAGGAGGCCCACACACTCTACGTCAAAGCGATAGCTCTGAGCCAAGCAGCGAATGATCAGAGCCGTGTCGCTGGCCGATTACTCGATCTGGGAATTGTGGCCTTGTCGGAAGGACATAATCCGGAAGCCATGCAATATTTTCGACGATCGAGCCAGGCATTTGGCGAATTGGGCCAAAAGGACCATGCCGCCATTGCAAGGGTTCGCTTGGCGATAACACTGTACCGATCAGGAAAGATTGAGGATGCCGAGTCGATACTTGAAGACAGCCTGGCCACCATGCGCTCCTTTGGCCGCATCAACCAGGTCCGTGAAGTGCTGGGCGATCTCACAGAGGTTGAACTGTTAAGAAATCCGGCTAAAGCTGAAATCCTGTCTCGGGAGGGCCTTCATCTGGATGAGGAGTTGCTTGGGAAAGAAGCCTGTGCAGCCCGTTACACTCAACTTGCTGAAGCAGAGTTGGCGCAAGGCAGACTGCAAAAAGCGAACGAAGCCATTCAGGACGCATTCCGTTCCGGCGAGAAGGCTTTGCCTGACGAGCCATTGCCAAATATGCTGCTTGCTCGGGGCGATGTGAGGATGAGCAACCATGACTATACCGGAGCGAGCATGGATTTCACGCGTTCACTGATGATGGCACACGCCCGAGGGGCTCGGTTCCTTGAGTTGAATGCTCTCTTAGGACTCGCGGAGTTGCACTTTCGTCAAAATGTGCGGTCTGCAAAGCCCGAATTCGAACGCCTAAGGCGCGAAGCCGATCAGCTCGGCTACGGCATCTTTGCAATCAAGATTGAGGCATTCTTGCAATCGCTCCACTCGCAAAATAGACCAGAATCGTCAATTGCGAATCCATAGTTTGGATCAGTGGCAACCAAGGCCGAACGATCCACGGGAGGGATGTCCGCAAGTTGAGCCAACTCCGGAGACCCCAGGGAATAGCTCCCATTTGGGGGATAGGAACGAAGGCACCTCTTTATTACTGTGGAGACGACAGATCCCACTCGGAGAGCCAACTCATGTTTCTTTTTCGCGTATGCGATTCCAATCTGCCCCGCACACTTCTCAAGTCCATATTTGGAAGCAGTCTACGGCGATCACCCTTGAGCCGGGCAGCCAGTTCCAGCCTGCTGGGAGGCTATCTTGGTCAGCGAGATATTCCCATGGGTCTCCACGATCTTCGTCGAATTGCGGTCCTGGCCGCTGTCGTGATCCTCAGCCTAATTGCTCCTGCCGTATATGCGCAGCAGAGCAACGGCCTGACCTTCTACCACCTCGCGGACGCCACCACCACAGACGCCAGCGGCAACCTGCTCACCAGCATCAAACCGGGCCCGCAGACCGACGGAACCGTCGTCGCGTTTGAAAACGGCGGCGCCACAACGGCGTGCGATTCTGCTGCGTCCCTCTATAACGTGCCCATCACGGGCGGCTCTCTCTCAACGCTGATGGGGCCTTCGCTTCAAGTTGAATCGACAGAACCGGCGGGCACCACCACAGTTCTCTGCAACCATCTTGTGCTGAGCGGCGCGACGCTCTTCTACCCTGCCAACTATACCCCCACCGGCGGTACGCTACGCAGCGGCATCTTCAAGCTCCCCATTGCGGGCGGAGTCAGCGCTGATGTTCTCGCGACCGGCGACCCAACACCTCTCGAAAACTTCCAAACCTCCGGAGGAACCAGAGTCACGCAGCCGGGGACTGTCAGCAGCGTCGCTACGACGACCTTCAGCGCCGATCCCTCCTCCAACCTCATCGCGAACTACACCGCAAACTTTACAGCAGGCGGACCATACAGCTTCAACACCGTGCCAGTTTACGGTTACCCCCCTTTGCAGGGCGGTCCAGGAGTGAATGCTACCTCCACCTGTCCGGGCGTGACGGTGCCAGTGCAGGGAGGCAGCGTATCGAGCGGCCTGACCGTAGGCATGGAGAGTGGCTACTCGGAAAACGCGCCGTGGTATGCCGATATCGTCAGCGGGACCGGCACAAACTACTTGGGTGCTACTGCCGGGATGCAATTCCTCCGGATCGCCATCTGGCCCTACGGTGGATGCAGCTCTGTCGTCTTCGGCCCGGACTTAGGCTCGCTCTACGGTGGGACAACTTTTACTCTGCCGGGAGAGCCCCTGCCGAACACCTCCACTCCGGTATCGAGGATGACGATGGGAGTAGTCGCCGTTTCGAATGGTGTTGTCTACCTCAGTGCTACTCAGTTTCTAAGTGCCACGCAGGGCTCCTACTCGGGCTTCTTCAGCGTAGCCGATAACTTCACCGGAGCTAACGGATCATCCGGCGCATTTCCTTTGCCAAACGGCCAATGGCCGTCGAACCTCAATCCGATCCCCACCAAGATCATCTCCAACTACGATCCCGTCCCAGGCATCACTCTTGGCTTGGCCACATGCCCCGGCGGTGTCTCGCAAATTCCAGCCATGAGCACCTTCTTCACCGTAGCCGGCAACTATCTCGTCTTCGCTGAAGTCCAGACACTGCAAAATTGCAGTACCATGGCCACCTCCCTCGCCGGAGGAATCTACGCCTACAACCTGACCACGAAAAGCGTCCAGCTCGTCGTTCCTTACGGAGCCTCTCTGGTTCCCGGCGATCCAATCGTCACCGCCCTCAATGCGACTCTTCCCGGAGCCCTGTCTGCTGATGGACATCTGGCCTTCGTCGTTGGTACCACTGCAGCGGGCAGCTCAACGCCCACGCAAACCCTCTACAGCGCTTACCTGCCACAACTGGTTACTGCAGTATCGCTCTCCGCCTCGGGCACAACAACGACAGGCGGCAGCATTACGTTGACGGCAAAGGTCTCACCCAACACAGGCGCCGCGAATCAGGCGTCAGGCAGTGTCCGGTTCCTGGACGGCGCCACAGTCTTGGGGACACAACCGATCGACTCCACCGGTACCGCCACGTTCAGTGTGTCCACATTGTCCAATGGTCCTCACACCCTGCAGGCCATTTACAGCGGCGACGCTCTGTACGAGGGCGCCACCTCAGCGGCAGTGCCCCTGTCGAACGGTAAGGCGACCCCTGTCCTCACGCTCACCTCAGCCTCCACCATCTTTGTGGGCCAGCCCATCACGCTGACGGCGCAGCTCTCCACGGCAAACGGAACGCCCACAGGCCAGGTCGTCTTTTCAGCAGGCGGCGCCACCCTCGGATCGGCTGCCGCAGGCTCTAACGGCTCTGCGGCTCTCGCGATCTCTACGTTTCCTGCCGGAACCACGAAGGTCGTCGCGACCTACGCCGGGGACAGCAACTTCAATGCGGCCGTGAGCGCTCCAGACTCTGTCCTGGTCCTTATTAACAGTCCGGTCAACCTCTTCCCCTACACTCTTACCTTTCCCACGCAGACCGTGGGTACGACCAGTGCCGCGCAGATTCTGACCTTGTCGAACTTCGGCAGCACGCCTCTTCCAGTGGGTTCGATCACGGTCTCTGGCGACTTCGCCCAGACCAACACCTGCGGCACCGCCCTCGCTTCGGGCTCTGAATGCTTTATCAGCGTAACTTTCGCTCCAAAAACAGCCGGGGAAGCCGCGGGCACACTCACAGTTCCTGGCAACGGAAGCATCGCGGCGCAAACAGTTGTTCTCACCGGCACAACGCTTCCGCCCACCATCGGCAGCACAAGCACCACGATCATTAACTCCGGCGCAGCGGGAGATTACACACTGACCGGAACCGTCATCGGCGTACGCAGTACGGATGCTCCAACCGGCGCAGTCTCGTTTGTTGATGCGAGCAACAATAACCTCCCCCTGGGAACGGCTACTCTGGGTGCAGCCACGCCGGGATTCAGCCTGGCTGTCTTTTCTCCGCCGTCATCCGGCATGGGACCGAATTCGCTCGTCGTGGGAGACTTCAACGGCGACGGCAAAGCCGACATCGCCACAACAAACTCGGGAGGATCTGTCGGTATTCGTACCGTTGGTGGGCCTCCAGGCATTCTGCTCGGAAATGGCGACGGAACCTTCACAGCGGGGACCACCCCGGAGACCCCGACCCACGCGCTCATCATCGCTGCGGCCGACTTCAACGGTGATGGCAAACTCGATCTCGTTGTCGACGGAGGCACCGGTGGTGCGTTGATCGTCCTGCTCGGCAACGGTGACGGAACCTTCTCCGTCGCGTCAACGCCGGTCACCAGCTTTGATCCATCCTTTATCGCAACCGGCGACTTCAATGGGGACGGCAAGATGGATATCGCCGCCCTCAATGGAAGCAACAATACAGTAGCGGTCTTTCTGGGGAACGGTGATGCTACCTTTACGCAGGCGTCAAGTTATCCCACCGGCCAATATCCTTCCTCCGTCGCAGTCGCAGACTTCAACCACGACGGCAAGCCTGACCTCGCTATTCAGAACAGCCAGGACGGAACCATTACCATGTTGCTCGGTGCCGGCAACGGGACCTTTACCTCTGCCGCCACCGTCGTCTCGAAACAATTCGCATCAACTCTCGTCGTTGGAGACTTCAACGGCGATGGCAAACCCGACCTTGCCACAAGCTTCCAGGATAGCAATAACAACCACGCCAATACACTGATGGTGTTTCTCGGCAACGGAGATGGCACCTTTCAGCCTGTAAGCAGCCTTGCGACGGATAGCGGCACGCAAAACTACACCGTCACAGCCACGGACTTCAACGGTGACGGCAAATCAGACCTTGTCTTCGGGGACGACAATAATGTATCGGTTCTGCTGAGCAAGGGAGACGGTACCTTCACCCTTGCTGCAAGCGCACCCGGCGCCACTACAGCGCCGAGCTATTTCTCGGTAATTACCGGCGACTTCAACGGCGATGGCGTTCCAGATATCGCCACAGCAGACGGAGATCTCAACACAGTAGGAGTCCTTCTCACCCAGCGGACGCAGACAGCAGTAGCGACCCTCGGCAACGTCTCCATCCCTGGCGCGGGAACCCACAACATCCAGGCAGTCTACGCGGGCGACACCAACTTCAGCGCCAGCACCTCCAGCGCAATCCCTCTTAGCGCGTCTCAGATCGCAACGACGTTGCAACTCACCTCCAGCTCCAGTTCCTCTGCACTCGGCGCACAGCTCGCCCTCACGGCAACACTCTCTCCTTACTCATCAGGCAACCTCACCACCACAGGAGAGACCATTACCTTCAGCAGCAACGGAGCCAGCATCGGCACCGGCACCCTCACCTCCGGCGTTGCCACGCTCAACACCACCTCGCTGCCGGTTGGCAACAACAGCCTCACGGCAACCTACGCCGGAGACTCCAACTTCGGCTCCGCCACTGCCTCTGCTGTACCCGTTGTCATCACGGCGCCCGCGAGTCCCGCCGTCACGCTCTCTCCAACCACCCTCACGTTTGCCCTGCAGACCGTTGGCACAACCGCCGCAGCACAGCCCGTAACCCTGACGAACTCTGGACAGGTTGTCCTGGCGCTGACTTCCATCGCAGCTTCCGGCGACTTCGCTCAGACCAATAACTGCGGGACGAGTATTGCTCCGGGCGCCAGCTGCACCATCGCCGTAACCTTCACTCCGACGGTCGCTGGCTCTCGCGCCGGCACCCTGACCATCACGGACAACGTCGGGGGATCGCCACAAACCGTCGCTCTCAGCGGAGGAGCCGCGGCAGTCAGCTTGTCCTCCAGCTCCAGCGCATTGACCATCGCCTCTCCTGGCGGAACGGCAACCGCGACAATCCAGCTCTCCTCGCTCGATGGATTTTCAGGAACCGTCAATCTCACCTGCGCCGTGAACTACCAGGGACAAGGAACGCCGAACGACCCGCCCACCTGTTCGCTCAGCCCAGCCCAGGTGCAGGTCACAGGCAGTTCTCCAATCTCAAGCACATTGACCGTCTCCACAACAGCGGCCAGCGCGTCAGCAAGACTGCAAAGGACGTTCAACCAGTCGTTGATAGCGTTCGCCGGATTACTTTTCCTTGGAACAATGCCGAGGCGGCTGTGGCGTGGAAGACTCCTGCTCGTCGCTCTATGTTTGATAACCTTGGGCGGTATGCTCGGCTGCAGCGGCTCGAGTAATTCCAGCGGCTCAGGCAACACTCCCACGCCGATTCCAGGAACGACCTCAGGAAACTATCAAGTCCTGGTAACTGGAACCAGTGGAGCTTTGAAGGTATCGACGACAATTCCACTTTCAATTCAATGAGTTTGACTCGATGGACCCCAAATAAAATGGAGTCCATCCCCGTGGCAATCATCAGTAGGTTGTAAAAATCGAGGTTATGAAGGAAAGTGGCTCTCAGCGTGGTTGAATTGGTAACCAGCAGGTCACCTGTTCAAATACGCTCATCGTATAAGCCCTTGGCGAGTGTTTCCTGTTCCGCCAGTTTCGTAGGGAGGGCAGAGCGGCAGGCCAGTGGCCGCAGCGGTGGCGCAGGCCAATGCTCTGACTGGATTAACTTCTCAATCTGTTGGATTCGCTGGCCGGATGGGGGGTGTGAGGCAAAGTAACCTCGAAGTGTTCACACGCGGGATACGATCGGCGGTGTGGCTGCCGAGAGAAACGCCAGCTACGACAACACGCGCACTCAAGTCATCGGCATGGCCGAAAGGCAGCTGGAAGAGTGTGTCGACCAGCCGTTAGATGGTGAAAGTTTTGACGACTATTTTCCCGGCAAGGGAGGGAACAGGTTCGGGAGTAGCCAGCCCCGGGAGAATTGGTTCGGGAACGGCGAGACCCAGATTTACTGCCTGCAACTCGAGTGCCTTCCGCTGGAGCGCAACCTGCGCCAAGGAGGCGTCACTGCCGACAGTCCGCCAGATGCGTTTGCCATCCAGACTGTATCGGAGGTAGTAGACGCCTTCGGCGCGATAGACCGGCTTACCATCGATAAGAGCGTGTAGTGGCCGGATGCGGCCGTTGGATGCGGTGACGGATCGAGCGTAGAGCCAACCGCCTTCAGGCGATCGGACGCGCAGATAGAGAGAGACAGGTGACGACCTCATGGATTAACCCCTCGGGGGCTAATACCCAAGTGCTCTCGGCGATTCCGATTATGTCTGGAAAAATTGGTAGCACGGCTGGTAACACCGAATTTTATCTACCATAACCCATTGATTATGAATGGCTTTATTTAAAGTATGGCGGAGAGACAGGGATTCGAACCCTGGATACCTTGCGGTATACACGCTTTCCAAGCGTGCGCCTTCAGCCACTCGGCCATCTCTCCGCATTATTACGGTCTTTTTGAATCTAACATAAATGGACGTCAGCCCGCCTGTAAGCCATTCTCTCTCAGGAACCTTAAGGAGCTTGAGCAGTGATGTTTTGTTTCACAATCGCGGATGATTTCAGATCGACGGGCACACCCTGCGTTAGGTAGCGGCGCAGCGTAGAACGGTCGCCCCAGTTGATCTGCCATCCGCGGTCGATGGCCACCAGAATGTACTGTCCTGGAATGATGTTCGCCAGTTCGAAGCTCCCATCCGTGTTCGTCTGGTCCTGGAGCAAGACGGTGATCGAGTTGGGATCTTCAATCGTTATTGGAACCAGAAGGATCATGGCGCCACCCGAAGGCTTTCCTTCGAGCGTTGCCACACCGCTAAGGCTCGCCCGGCCGGTCGCAACATGTATTGTCAGCGTGGATTCACCAGCGCCTACGGTCACATATCGCCCCGCGGTTTCAGCCCCCTTCCCGGTGAGCCCTGTAAGAAAAATATTCGGCCGGCCTTGCAATACAACCTCATAGCGGCCGGGTGGAACCTCAATGGTACGATCCGCGTTAGGCTCTCTCTGATCACGGCGCACAAGATTGACACCTCCACCTTTTGCGCCGCTGGAAAAAAAGCTTCCGCGAAGGGTATCTCTGTCGATCAGCGTGACCTGCACACCGCCACTGCGTTCCGCCTTGGCACTCGAATCCACATCTCCTAGACCATCGAAGCGCAGCGTAATTCTGGCTATATCACGCGAAGGTGTGCTCAGGTCGAGCGTGCGCGCCGAGTTGGCGGTAACTTCCACGACTGCCGCGTGGCCCTCCTGGTTAGGCCCCTGCAGTCTTACCTGATACACCCCGGGCGTCAGTCCTCCCACATCGATCTGGCCCTGTTGGTCGTAACGGGTCGTGGTCTGGATAAAGCTCTGCCCGCCAGCACCCGAACTTAATTGCTGGATCATGGGAAACGCCTGCATGGGAGGAGTGTTTGGTCCATTGCTTACTCTTGGCGGAACGAGTATCCGCAAGTGAATCGAAGCTATTGGAACAAGATGAAAGTCAGCCTGACGCGTGTCGCCTGCATGCAGCACGATGGTTTCGGCCAGTGCAGGATCGCTGACACCGGGAAACCACGTGGCAGGATAGGCGAAATCGAGTGACGGATCAAGCGATGAGGGTTGATTGTCATTACCGCGGAACAGTTGCCCCGCTGCGGCGTACCACGGCTGGGCGTGTACGCTCAGGCGATAGTCTCCAGGAGAAAGATTGGCCAATTCGTACATGCCGCGGTCATCGGTATGAGCGTTTCCTCGCATACCGCCAACAGGTCGCGGGCCGCCGGGACTGAGTGGCGGCACATTTTGCAGAGTGATCTGGGCGTTTCGCACTGGTTCGCCGGCCTCGTCGAGAACCAAGCCGACAATACTGGCCTCTGGGCTCAACCGGAATTCAACGTCCTTAGTCGGAGCGTCCGCGGTCAGGACGATCGCAGAGTAGAAGCCAGGGTGCTCGTCGAAGGACTGGCTGACAAATCCTCGTGCGCTCGCGGTCAGATGCCACGCTCCCGCCGAAGGCAGCGGAATAGAAAAGTGGCCACGCATATCGCAGTCGAAGCCATTGTCCGAGGCAGGGAACTGACGGTTACCAAAACCTCTCCGCCCATTGAGATCCGCTGTGAGATGACAGTGTGGAATGGGGTTCCCATGTACCCCGTCGATGACGGTACCGCTAATCTCATAGTGAACGGCCGCCGAGCCTTGCTTCGCATTGCCCGTTGTCTGCGCTGGAGGTTGAGCACAAATTACGCCTCCATGCACGGTTGTGAGAACGACGAAAACAGTTTGGAATGTTGCGCCTCGCTTCACGGAGTCACCTCCGCGACAGGGACGGCGTCCAGGTTGAGCGTAGGCTTGTCACCCGCGTTGACCGTGACGGATTGCACATGGCCAAGGAACGGAGAAAGACTGGATGGATCGCGGTAGTTGATAGAGCGGCGGCGTTCGAAGGCGACAACGTGATAGGTACCGGGCGGCAGATGAGTGGAGGTATAGCTGCCCGCGCTGCTGCTGCGCAGGGAGATAACGGACTGCGCACTGGAACTGGTCGGGATCAGATACACCCAGCAGGCAGAGGGGCTGCCGTTCAGGTTCACTGTGCCTTGCAGACTGCCGGTCTGGTTGCTAACCACCACGCGTATGGGCGTACCCGCAGCTCCAGGCACAACAACGAGATCTTGCTGCAGCAGATCAGAGTCACCATAAGTGGCCGATTTGATATACCACGCGCCGGTGTTGCGTCCCTGCAGCCGGTAGCTCCCGGGCGGGGCAGGGAAGACAAAACTCTGATCCCGTCGCGTCGTGAGGTGAATAGTCGAGTCGCCCCGTTCAGGATTCGGCTGATCGCTCTGCAGGGTAAGTCCAAGTTGTGGGAGATTCGGCGGCTGATTATTATCAGACGTCAAAGAATTGTCCAATATCAATTCCACGGGAATAGAGGGGATCGGAGAGAACTGCAGGACGATGCCGGAGATATCGTGGTCCGGAACCGTCACTGTGGCTTCGGCCTGCTCTGGATTCTCTGGATTGTTTCTTGTAGCGGTCAGCGTGTATGTGCCTTGGGGAAGCTGTATCTTCGTCTCTCCAATCCCACCACTCGGCTGCGAATTGACCTGTAACGTACTGCCATTGCTGGCGCGGGCAGAGATTCTGAGAAAATCGCGGCCTCCCGAGGATTGCGTCACCAGGGTTACGGTATGGGTCGGACTGACAACGGGCCGCAGTTCAAAGTGCTGCTCTTCGCTGCTATGTATCCGAATGACCTGTGATGTATTGGATGAAGCTTCATTAGGAACACTAACAGGCAGAACAGCTTCACCAGTTGTGCGATCTAGAGGAGTATAGCGGGTCTCCACTCGATATTCTCCAGCCTGCACCGGCAGGCGGAAGTTGCCATGCGAATCCGTCTGCTCCTGCGCAATAGGCAGCCACCGATGACCCGCATCATCGAAGTAGCTTCGCAGGGCGCTGACCGGAATCTGTGGCAACGGCGTACCGTCCGGAGCGATCACCGTACCCGTCAGCAGGGCTTCGGGGTAGAGCCGCAGTTCCAGCGGCACACCCAACTGTGCGCCCTGAAGAAACAAGTTTCCCGGCTCCTGCATCTCCGTACTGGCATAAAAACCAGGCTTGGTGACCAGGATATTCGCGCTGCTGTCCGTGTTCTGATCGAACCGAAACTTGCCCTCATGGTCCGTCAGGACAGCCCGGTTGTTCAACCGAACCAAAGCACGCGGTACGGGCGAGCCGGTGCTTGCATTGACAACCTGACCCAAAACTGTGCTCGGAGCCGTATTAGCCGAAGCCGGCGATCCTGTAAGCGAGGAAGAATTGCCGAGAGGCCCCGCGGTTAATAGCGCATCGAGTGACGCAAGCGGAAACGTGCCAATGCCACCGGTAGTCAGAAGGGAAAGCAGCAGGCCGGAGCGTCGAAGGCGGCACACTATCCAGGCAGGCAGCACGAACAACACCTCACAGGGGGCTTGGCAGATAATACGTCCCAGACTGATATTAGTGAGAAAAGCGATCTATGCGTTAGGCATTCATTAAGCATTAAGATTAGGTATGTCCGATAACACATATTATGTATAGTCGGCGTGTAAGCGCAAAGTAGAAGTGTCCGGTTCGTGCAAAGTTGAAATGTCCAAACTACCCTTCCGAAGATAAGGTTCGGGAGGCAGAGATTGGATTTGGTGACGATGAGCGGACGCGAACTGCAACGTATAGAGGTCCTTTCCGAAGTTCTGTTCGAGAAGGACGGAGTCAAGATGCCGTGAAACCGGATGTATTGAAAGCCATCGTACTTTCCCGCGCCGTCGCCAGTTCCTCCTGCCAAGTCGCCCGCAGTCCTTCATTCGCGCGTCCTGCACCGACGACCTTGCTCCAGAAATGCACGAGCGGGATACCCATCCCCTTCGCATCCACCTTCAAGTGGCTCCCGGTTTCCGTCTCTCCAGAGGCACTTGCTCTCTGGCCGAAACAAGAACCGCACAGAAGCTGCACGATGGCGACAACAGCAATCACCGATAGAGTTAGGCGGATGTTGAATCGTTCAGCCTGCATGTCATTCAGTCTCCGTTGTTAGTTCCGAGATTGTCCTGATACGCCAACTTATTGCCGTACACAATCCTCAGAAAGCTTCCAGACTTCACTGCATACCGATGTTGCTCATTCCACCTCCTCCATCATTTGGGCGAAGTCAGCGATCCAATCTTCCATTCGCCAATCAATCTACAGAGCAAAGTCCCAGTTCCCGCGATGTTAGCGCGGTTCCCTAACCTTTCATAATTTAGGGAAAACACGAGCTTTTCTGTCCTAACAGTAGAGACCTGCGCCGGCTTGCCCTTCAAAGCAGCGTTTGCACCCGACCTTTGCTTTCGAGAAGCCGTACCCCGCCTCCTCCGGACCCGCATTCTCTGTCCAAGTAAGTCTCTCGACTAACCAAAATGGGATATATAAATTGGCACACCAATTTGTGCTAACTCCTCTTAAAGAGACAGTAGAAGGTTCCACTACTTGCGGAATTGTGCTTAGAATTTGTAGTTCGCGTCACAGGAGAATAATTCATCTGGGTTGGGACCAGGACCGCTACCGCGACAGCACATGACACGCGATCACCTCGGAGTGCCCTGGAGAACCAGCCATAGTACATGGCACACTTTGACGAGGCACAAATCACCTGCTTGTTGTCTGGGAAGCTGCTTTGAATTTCTCCAAATGGGCCTTTGCCAAATCAGGTTGTTTCAACTTCCAATAGAGTCTAGCCAGGAGAAAATGAATCTGGGCATCGCTGGTGCTGAGCTCTGGCAGAGTCATGGCTAGTTCTGCTTCGAGTGCGGCATTCTTGAAATCTCCCTCTTGGTCTAATTCCTTTGCCCATTCATAGTGCGCTTCGCGGGATTTGGGGTCTTCATCAATTGCCCGTCGAACTTTTTCAATACCGTCCTGAGTCCGGCCCACTGAAAGCAGGAGCCTCCCGTATGCAACGAGGATCGAGGCGCTTTGCGGCGATTTCTCCGGAGAGAGATTCTCAGCCTGCTGGTAGAGGTCCAACGCCTGGGTTGCATCTCCCATAGCTTCGTGCGTCATTGCAAGATAGAACACCGGCAGGGGACTCTTGGGAGAGAGCGTTTGCGCTGTCTGAAGCGGTGAGATCGCCAATTTGAAATCGTTTTGATTGTAGTAAAACAACCCGAGAAAGAATTGCGCCTCTTCGGATGTTGGATCGGCCGTGATGGCCGTGATAAGACAGCTCTTGGCAACATCCGGACGATGCGCAAAGAGGGCCAGCCGGGCCTTGAGGACCAGGGCTGGAACCATGTACGGGCTCTCCTGCAGAGCTGTATTGACTTCGCTAACAGCCTCGGAAAATTTCCGTTGGGCAAAATCCTGTTTTGCTTTCTCGTAATGTTGCGCTGGGCCGACTGCGAGTTGGAGTGCGAGAAGCCAGATCATAGAAGCTTGCCTCCGGGCGCCAGAGAGTAGTACTTGCCAGCGCGCACATGTTCGAAGCGGTCCGTGCGCCTGATCGCCGTGGGCCATTGAACCTGAATCCAGTCGGCATATTCAGCCGGCCCCAGGCCCAACACATCGCGCGGATCGCAGGAAGAAAGATAGCTTCCGCCGCCTCGCTTGAAAATGCCGTGCTCGACCCCATTGGCCGACCAAGTGATCTTGGCGCCAACCGCAAGCCCGACAAGGTTCAGACCGATCCAATGATTCGTGTTGCGAACGATATTATGAAGGATCAGGGGAGCCTCGCCACTGATGCCGACAACCACATCCACACGCCCATCATTATCGAGATCGCCAACGGCAAGTCCCCGGGCGGGATACGATTCTTTGAAGGCTGGACCACCTGTGGCACTGGCGTTATCAAACCCATTGCCACTGTTGTGAAAGAGCAAAAGGGGTTCCCGATACCGCAAGGTGTTGTTGATCGATTCGATTAGATCGTCCGGGTGCCCATTGGCCAAAATCAAATCCGGCCTGCCATCCAGATCGAAATCGACAAAGCGACAGCCCCAGCCCGAATACATCACCGTGGCCATGCCGATTCCCGTCGGTCCGGCTACATCCTGAAATGTATTGTCTCCGGAATTGCGGTACAAGGAATAGCGTTCCCGGTTGATGTTCGCGACAAAAAGATCTTGCCGCCCATCCGCATCGAAGTCGATCGCATCCACGCCCATGCCAGAACGAGCCGCACCATCCGCGCTATACGCCACTCCAGCCTGGAAACCAATTTCTTCAAATTTACCGCCTCCCTTGTTCAAATACAGGAAGTTGGAAACGGAATCATTCGCGACAAACAAGTCCATCAGGCCGTCGTTGTTGATGTCCGTCGCGACAACGCCAAAGGCCTTCCCAAAATACTGCCCAATCCCCGAAGAGACGCTCACGTCGGTAAAAGTTCCTTTGCCGCTATTCTTATAGAGACGGCTCGGCCATGGTTCGTAGGTCTTGGGATAGCAATAATGGCGAACCCCGTTTGTGCTGCAATCACGTTCCAGTGACTTGTTGTACTTTGCGAAGTGACAGACAAACAGGTCGAGCAGGCCATTATTGTCAGAATCAAACCAGACGGCGCTGGTGAACAGGCCCGGCTCATCCAGGCCCGCAGCTTTGGTCACATCCGTAAAGGTTCCGTCGTGGTTGTTGTGATAGAGAATCAGCCGCCCATACGTTGTTACCAGAAGATCGGTCCATCCGTCTCCGTCATAGTCGGCGGCGGCAACTCCGATGCCAAAATCTCTTCCCGCCACGCCTGCCTTTTCCGTCACATCGGTAAATGTGCCATCCCGGTTGTTGTGGTACAAAGCATTGCGCAGCGGCTTTGCGGGCTGAAAGAAATCCGCCGGACCGCTATTTACGAAATACAGATCCATCCAACCGTCGTTGTCGTAATCGAATATGGCCACTCCCGGGCCCATGGATTCGGGCAAGTAGCGCATGGTTGAGATTGCATTGTTGTGTTTCCAGGTGATTCCCGTTTTCTGGGCTGTCCATGTCTCGAAATATTGATCAGGGGGCTTCCCGGAATCGATCCCGGCATCCTCGGAGGAACTGCGCAATATCGGCAACGCTCGGGAGTTCAAAGTTCCTGCGCTCAGAGCCGCCAGGCCTGTCACAAAGTCACGTCGCGTAATGGCCAACTTCATTTCTCCCCAAATACAGCCGTCACACCGGGAGTAGTCTGCGCACCGCGTGCCGTCTGCAAAGAATACGCCCTTGCAAGTTAACAGGCCAGATGAATTCATCTGGCCTGTTGGTTGGAATTTCAGCTGAATTGGCGCTTAGAACTGGAACCTCGCGACAAACTCGCCACTTCTCGGAGACATGTTTGTGCCATTGCTTGCGCTGGAGATGCTGTTCCCAAAGTAACCGAAGCCGTTGGCAATGCTTCCGTCCTTGTTGTATTGAGGCGGCGTGGTGGGATTTCCGACATTTAAGCCGGGATATGCCCAGCGGTTAAAGACATTGAAGAAATCGCAGCGGAGCGAGAACGTCATCCCCTCCTTGATGGGTAAAACCTTGCCAAAGCCCAGCTGTTCGCTGGGATATCTCGGGCCACGAAAATCCGAGTAGAACGGCTTGGAATTGGCGTAGGACCCGGGGGCCGGGTCTGTCCACGCGGCGGGGTTGAGAAAGAACGTGGTGTAGGGGTTAACGTTGTGGCTATTGAGACTATGCAAGAAGAGCTTCTGGCCCGGAACGCGATTCTCCCAAACTCCATTGCCAAAAGTTACCGAAGTCAGGGGGCTCGACGATCCCGGTATCTGCATCGGAAAACCGCTCTGGTAATGGAAGATGCCGTCGGCTGTCCAGCCCGCCAGCAAGAGAGCCCTCCAGCCGCTTCGCGAAACGCCGAATCTCGGCAACTCATAATTGAAGTAGAAGTTGACCATCTGCGGTTGGTCGATGGCCAAATAGGTTTTCTGGCTCTTGGGCGGGAGGGTGGGATCCTGTATCTGGATCGCCCCGGTGTAAGTCCCCTGGCTGGAGACTGTTCCCAGATTCTTCGACAAGGAGTAACCGAGGCCGCCCGACAGTCCATTGCCGATCCGCTTGGTCACCTTGATTTGAAGCGCGTCGTACCAGGTATTGCCATCGCGCTCGTATTGGTCGCCAATGCCGGCGAATTGCGGGAATGGCCGCAGAGACTGAGCCAAGCTGGCTCCAGAGGCCGGGAAGGTGGCGTACGGCAGCTTGTATCCCTTAGCTTCTGCAGATTGCAGGGTCCCCCTGAGCAGGCTGAAGTCACTCGGTTTGGTAACATCCAAACCGTATTTGCTCATAAGGACCGATGGAGGGAGTTGGTTGTATCCCCTCAGCCCGTCGGATTCGAGCCAAACACCGCGGTTGTCGATGAAAGATGCCTCGACCGACAGGTCCTTGGCGATCGCACGCTCAATGCCAATGGTTGTTTGCACAAAACGTGCGGGCTTGCCGGCGTGCGGAACGGTAAAATTTGGAGGCGAATTGAGTTGACCCACATTCGGCCAGAAGCCAGGGTTGAAGTTGGTGGCTGTCAACGCCGCCGGGGAGTAAGGGATGCCATTGGAAAATTGGCCGGCGGGGAGGCCATTCCCAGGACTGTTGATGGTGAATTGGTTGAACCCAAATCCTTGATTGCTGTAGCCGATTTCATTCATGAAAAGTTGCTGGCTGGAGTAGAATCCAGACCCCACATGGATGACGGTCTTCGGATTCAGTTGGTAATTAAAGCCGAGGCGAGGCTGAATCATCCACGGATAGTAGTTCTCGAAGCTGCAGTTGCAACGCCCGGGCCCATATCCTTCGTATTCGGCTCCACCCAACAGGCCGCCGGCCGACGGATTCACGACGGTCGGACTAAATTGGGTTTCCCGGTCGTGCTGTTCGTGCTGCATCTGTTCGAAATCCCAACGCAGTCCATAGTTCAGCGTGATTCTTTTCGTGAGCTTCCAGGTGTCCGTCGCGTAAATCCCGGACTCTTTGCGGTGAAACCATTGAATGTTGTCGTTCCCGATGCTTGCGCCACCCAATTGGCCGAGAGCGAAGCTCGCGAAACCGTCACCGATGCTGGCTCCATATAGGTTTTGTCCGCTGGCAGACGGCAGAGACGTTTGGGCGTTACCGAAGCCGTAAACTCCGGCCGATAGGTCGTTGTGAGTGCCAAACCACTGATGACGGAGATCGCCGCCAAATTTCAATGTATGATTCCCGTGGATCCAAGTCGCGGATTCATTGATATACCAATTGCGGTCGTAAAATGGAGCGTTGTTATTTCCCAACTGGGGAACGCCCGCACGGTTGGTGGTGAGTCCGTTGATGATCGGGAAGGTGTTCGCAGCGCCGCCAGGCATATTTGCCGCCGTGTTCAACCCAAGAGTCGACGCCTTGAAGTCTTGCACGAACGCATTCTGCGCGGCGGAGTGGCGCGTATAGTCGAATCCGCTGTGAAGCACAAGTCTCGGCGTAGCCGTATAGTCCACATTGAGATACACCTGCGGGGCGGGGGTTGTGTTCCACCGGGTCTGGGCTGCGGTGCCGTTAATGCCGTCAGCCGCATTGTCCTTGTTGGATTGCTCGGCGATGTAATAACCCGACATGTGCCATTTCTCGCCGATCGAGTGATCGATTTTGATGCTCGTCAGGTACTGGTATTTGTTGTTCGGCTGCAGATTTGGGTAGTTGTTGTTCAGCGCGTTGGCAGTGGCCCCCGACGGTGTAGGAATGTAGGCAAGAACCTTCTGCGCCACCGGATCCCAGGTGCTGGGCGCGCCGATAAAGTTGTTCGGGAACGGGTCGCGGACCACTGCGGTCGAACCGTCCGTGCAGGTTGCCGTTCTGGTCGTCGCCGGGTTGTAAACAGCGCCATTGATCATCGGCCGACCCAGGCAATCCAGCACTGGGTTTCCATTGGAATCCTTAATGGGACCAAGTAAGAGAGAGCTCAGATCGCCATTGCGATAGGCTAACGTGGGAACCGTAATGGTTCCTTGGTTGAGCGTCTGCGTGTTATGGTACTCCTCGTAAGCGAAGAAGAAGAAGGTCTTGTTGTGGCCGTTGTAGAGGTGAGGAATCACCACCGGTCCACCAAAAGAACCGCCAAAATCAAGCTGCCGCTGCACCGGGTTATACTTCTGGCCGCTTGAAGTGTTGTTGAAGGGCTGTCCGGCGTCCAAATCCTCGTTCTCAAGGTAGATGAAGGCCGTCCCGTGCAGCCTGTTGCTCCCCGATTTCGAGGTGTAGTTGAAGATTCCGCCCGCTGACTGGCCAAATTCCGCCGAATAGTTGTTCACCAGCAGTTCTTGTGAGGCGAGCGATTCGACCGACGGCTGGTTTTCATCGGAGATGGCGCCCTTGACCGCCGAGGTGTCGTCCAGGCCGTCCATAAGGACGCGGTACGTCGTTGCCGGCGAGCCGCTTATATGGATATCATTCCACCCGCCCACGATGGTTCCCGGCGCCAACGCGGCAAAACTCATCGGGTCGCGTACAGATCCGATGCCGGCGACGTTAAACGGAAGCTCATTCATATCTTTTGTGGAGACTTGGATATTGTTCTGTGGGCTATCGATTTGGAGCAAAGGAGCATCCTCCGTTACCGTAACCGTCATCGAGGTTTGCCCAACACCCAGTTGCAGGTCCAGACTTGCTGTCTGTCCAACCGAAACCGTGATTCCGTTGCGGATCAGCTCGGCAAAGCCCGGCGCAACTACCGTCAGAGAATATTGGCCTGCGGCCAACTGCGGGATCGTATAGTTTCCTGCGTCATTTGTGACGGTAGAGTTCTGCGTGCCCATCGCGGTATTGGTGATGGTTACCTTGGCCGCCGTGATTCTGGAGCCCGATGGATCGGTGATAATTCCTGACACACTGCCGCGATCGCTTTGTGCAAAGCACATCACGCCCGTGCAGCCTAACACGATGAACATCAGGTTCAAATTCAAGTACTTGATCCAACTTCTTCGTCGTGTCATTTGGGCCCTCCTTGGCCTCTCATGAAGTGCCGTAATAGTTGGTGGGGATCGAATCTCCAGTCAGAAACAAGTGCCTACCCTGTCGTCGAATCGAACTAAAGTGCTGATTCGATCTTGCCCGGCAGATTCGCACGTTTGCTCACATCTTCTGATCCAATTCGGCCTCACACTCTCTTTCGGAAATTGAACGATGGGATTTGTCTTCCACCGTTCATGGACCTTGCAGAATGCCCGCTTCATTTCACACAGGAATTTTCAACGGAAAGAACAACTCTTTTCAGTTGACTTCCAATTGCGGCTACCACTCTAGGTCACCACCTGTCTGTTCCCGCAACGTTAGAATGCGCCGCTAACGGTTTCCGCTTCACACTGAAAACAAGCAGCTTAGATAGTCTGCACAAGAGTTAACAGTGGGTACATGAAACGTTCGGGCCAGTTTGCCCTTCTCATAAGCGAAGTATGAAGCAAACAGAGCCACAGGATGCTTCGAGCACGACTGAGGGATCGTCGGGCGTAGCAGTAGCAGGCAAGCTGTCGTTTATCTAATTATTTGTCGTATTTTGATCACGCTATTTGGCGCAATCCTGCGAGTGGCCAAGATCAGCAAACGTAAGGGATGGTGTCTACCGAAATGATGCCCTCTCGTCACTCTCTCCCAAGAACCATTGGATTCGGGCACAAGATTTGTCAATTCGGAACCCATTCTAGAGATGATCGAGGGATTGGTCTTGGGAAGTTGAGGGTGTCGATCGCGGCGAACCGGAACATCCGTTACACTTTGGACCGGGCACATCCGTTACAAGTCCCTTGCGGAGTTGAGGGTTTCAAATTTAGGTTGACGGCTGGGCTTTGTTGTCGCTTCCAAATACATATCCCGTCGTAGAGGCCGTGGTAATGTGGAATCCCGAACGGGATTTCCAAAGAGTGTGGGAAGAGTCGGAAGCCGGCTTTATGGCTTTCCATGCTTTCCATACTCTGTCATTCCCATGGCCTGCTTTGGAGGGCGGCTCAAGTTGAAGTTGCCGACGATCCATCCAGAACGCAAAAGGCCTCATTGTCGGGGACCATCCGATTGCGACAGGATGCGGGTTTTCGCTATCGGCTGTTGACCACCTTAGTTCACCTGCGAAAACTCAACTTGCTCATGCTCCACTGCCTCAATCGGGGATTCCCTTCGTATGTCGATGCTTCCCGTCAAAAAGGCACCATCCTCAACGGAGATGCGCGAGACTACGACGTCTCCACACAAGGAACCCTCGCTGCGAATATCAAAGTGATCACTTGCTTCGCAGCTACCAACTACCTCGCCGAGCACTACGATCTCCCGCGCTGCGATATTAGCCGAAACTCGGCCGTTTCGCCCCACTGTCACACGATCGTCCGGTAGGTTAACAGAGCCCTCCACTGTTCCTTCGATGTATAAGGATTCTGAGCCGGTAATCTCACCTTTGATGAGCAGCGATTTGCCGATCGTGCTCCGATCGCCCAGCGAAAGTGTCGAAGAACTCGGCTCAAATACATTTGAAGGCCGCACTTGACGGGTTGGATCTGGGACTGAGTATGGTGCGGCGTCGACGCGCTGATCTAACATGGACTCGAATCCTCTAAATTCTGCATTTATGACCGTTAGTAGGGGAATACATCTGCTTCCGTCACGCTACGATAAATCGCTGCCACACGATATAGCATCTTTGGGTGAGAGCCGCAGGCATAAAGGGACGTTATTACAAATCTTGAACGGGCTCGTGACGCGGTTCGATGAGCACGTTGCTGGCAAGGTCTGAAAAAGTCGGAATTTCGGCAAGTTCGAGTTCGCCGATTCCGCTGAAATGAAGGTTCCGAAAACCCCGAGACTGAACCTGAGATTCGAATCTCGTGAAATGTCCGTGTTGCCGATACGCCGGAGCAATCTTTCAGCGGCTCCGGCAAGATATGGATCGTTCCTAGGATGCGATACGATGTCCGGTAGGGTGACCCCTGATGTTATATCGACTGCAGAGACACGGATTACCAATCAAGGCGCACCTTCGAAGCTCCCTTGTGCTTACGTATGCGGTTCCCCGGCACTCGCGATCAGCGGCCAGAACGCATCCCCTCGGAGATCGATCCTGCGCTAAAGGCGGGGGAACTGACGCTCGAGTGCCGCCGGCTAAAGGACATATTGAAGGCTGCTGGTCTGCCAGCGCCAAAATAGCCCAGAATGTCCAAAAGCACAGAAAGGGGGAGGGGCCGCAATTATGGGCCTCTCCCCCTTCTCCTTTGGACAGGCAACGAACGGAACAACCGCCGATTTCTTCGACTGCACTGACGACAGGTTCTCAGTGCAGCAGATTAAACGTATTCGAAGCGTCATCCACAAAATAGACTCCGTCGGCAGTAACAAACAGGCCAAATAGTGCGCCTGCTCCCGGCGGTGGTCCTCCCGTGTTGTCGACAAGCTTGACCGCCACCTGTTTGCCGGAATTTGGATTAATCTCCACCAGATTGCCGTCATTTCCGTTGGCGGTGACGAGGTGATGATTCGGAGCAAGCGCAAGGCCGAGCGGATCATTGAGCGCACCACCTTGAGAGACTGTAGAACCACTTCCCGCCGGCAATATCCGGAAGAGCGCATCGGGAATGGCCGCGATCCGATTGTCCAGGCTGTCAGCTACGTAGAGAGTTCCTGTTTCGCTATCAAAGGCGACGCCGGTTGGGCCAATGACAAGCGCGGCGGGGTCCGTGCGCTCCGGGAAGCCGGAGGCAATGACGGTGCTATCGAGCAACTGAGGCGGTCCGTCATCGAAAACGCTCAACAGCAGACGGACCACCGTTCCGCGATTGACGACGCTGCCATTCGCTGCGACGGTGCCATTGAGCACATTGGTCACAAACAATGCGGCGAAAGGGCCGCCGTCCACTGCAGTCATGTCCCACGGACCGTTGATGTGATGACCTGAAAATGTCTCGACCACTTTGCCCGTACTGTTCAGAACAATCAGGCATCCAGCCTCTGCTGTTGTCACGTCTCCGGCTACGGTGGGCAGACTGCCGACCACCACAAAGCCACTATGCAGCACCACGAGAGCCGTCGTCAGTCCAATACCCCCGGGGCAGGAGACTTTGTTCGGATCGATTTGAGCAAAGAGGCTGAACGTCCCATCGGGCGCAATCTGCACGATGGTGGTCCCTGTTCCCTGCTGGTTCTGACTGTTGTTGAAATTGCTGATCAGGAATCGGCCCTCGACAAGGTTTCCTTTGGTTTCGGGGACGAGAGCGACTCCGTACGGGTTGACGTCACCGTTTGACGGTATGGTGAAATTGAGTAGCGTGACAGTGTTAAGGGGCCCGATAAAGCTATGGTGGCTGGCGGGCGAGGTATCGGCGGCATGGGTAAAGACATTTGAGGCGGCCACGGCTAACACCACTAGACCAAGTACACGTACGCGACCGGAGAGGGGTTGGTTTCGTTCCATGGTGATCCTCCTGGTTCTGTACGCGATTCAGCGCACAGAACCGTCGATCAAGATTGCAGGTCGCCTAGCATAGGCCCTTCACGAGTTGGTGTTGTCATGGAAATGTCCGGATTTTGTAACTTTCCATTACGCCGTCTCGCGCCCTCTCGTCGCGAGGGATGCGGCGGCGGCGGCGAAGTGCGGATAGACACCTTTACATCACGATGCAATCTGAGCAGATGTGGACGACGCATCAATTCGTTTCGGAGTATCACTGCCTACTGCGCAATGAACTCTCGACCGGGCTGCAATCTAACGGCTTTAGAGAGGTGCGATGGCTAATGGCCGCCGAGAGTGGCTTCTATCAACCCCTCGTTCTGGCAAGACGGATATGAAATTCCTGTAAAGTCGGATTTTCGGAAGTCCGATCGAAGTTGCTGAAAACTCCGTTTGAACTAAGCCGCTGGCGTGGCGGGTGCTGCATTTGTGGCGATGGAAGGAGGGCTTGGAGCGGCGGCGGCATGATCTGAGTCATAGGAGGTATTTCTTATGACTCAGCTTAGAGACCGGATGCTCGAAGAACTCGAGCGTCGCAATTATTCCCCCAGGTATTGGTGTTCGTAGAGAAGGGCAAGCTCTTTAGCAAGGAAGATCTCGAAAAGCTTCTACTGTCGTGATGAGCAATTCAATCGAACTCATCACCCGCGTTATAGCTGCCCCTCCATCTGCGCTTCCCATCTGATCCAAGGGGTCACGTCGAAACTTCGCTTCAGAGAGGGGAGTCACTCGAACTTGCCCACATTACGGGCAGTTCGCCCATCGGTAGGCGATGCGTACCTACGGCAGTGGAATCATCTCCCCATACTCTCCAATCACGCTGTCAAAATAGCGAGTTACTCGGAACGTAGCGCTTCCACGGCGTTCACTCTTGCGGCACGCGCCGCAGGCACAGCTGAAGCAATTACGGCCGCACCCAGAATGACCACAGCGGAACCGACAAACGCAAGTGGGCCCGGCTGATGGATATCCGTTACGTATTTGGCGATTGCGCGTGCCAGAGCAAAGCCCACCACCACACCCGCGCCCACTCCGATGCCGGCCATCGCCACGCCCTCTACCAGAACAATGGCTAGAATGTTGCGCGGCAGAGCGCCCAGGGCCATGCGGATTCCAAACTCGCGCGTACGCCAGCTCACAGAGAAAGCAAGAACGCCCGCCACGCCCACCACGGAGATTAAGAGTGCAACGGCGGCGAATCCGCCAAACACAATCGCGTTGAGGCGGTCGGGCGTCAGCACCTCTGCGCGAACGTCTCCGAGCGTGCTGGCCTTTTCCACGGGCTGGTCTGCTGACAGATTGTGAATGGTTTGTGTGATGGCTGGGACCAGCGAGTAAGCATCCTGATGTGCGCGTACGAAGAGGCGGCCGGTCCATCCTTGCTCTTGTTCGATCGGCTCATAGATCGTCATGGCCGGTGACGGGATGATGTTTTCATCGTCGAAATCGGGCACTACGGCAATGATGCGCCTTGGCTCGGGGCTGATCCCGACAAACTTGATAACCCCGTCCGTCCACCACAACTTACGGTTGACCGCGTCCTGCCCCGGATAGAGCATCTTTGCAAGGCTCTGGCTGATGATGACCACGCGATCGGAACCGTCCTTGTCGCCATCGTTGAAGTCGCGACCCTCCTGAAACGGCACTCCAAATGTATCGAAGAATCCGGGCGATACCACCCGGAACTTGGCCCGAAAATCCTGACCGTCCGCACGTTTGGCGCCTTGCGCGGCAAATTGAAAGCTGATACTCAGGCCCCGATCGTCACGCCAGGGAGTGCCGAACCCCGAAGACACGTGCTCCACTCCCGGCAAGGCGCTGACGCGGCGTTGCGCCTCGCGATAGAACTCATCCACCTGCTGGGGTGTCTTCCCAGAAGACATCAGCGGAAGATTCACTGCCAGAACGTTGGCCGAATCGAACGGCGGCCGCGTCTGCTTCAGCACAAACAGAGTCTTCATCAGCACACACGCTCCGCCAAGCAGCAGGAATGAGGCTGCGATCTGCGTAACAGCAAAGATGCGGAGACGCCGGCTGCTCCCTCCCGCCACTCGTGTTCCCCGGCCGGTAAGCCCGCCCTGCGGCGCGTTTGCCGAGGGAAGCCGCGGAATGAATGCCAGGAAGACGGCCGCGATCAACGCCAGCCCGATCCCAAACCACACCAGACTGAAATCGAGCGCGAGCTCCTCGGCGCGCACTGAGAAGCGCGATGCATAACGACCCAGCACGGCCACCATCGGTATGGCGAGGGCCACTGCCGCCACTGCCCCGCTCCCGCATAGCACCAGGCTCTCAGCCAACAGAGAACGGCGCAGCACTGCAGTGCTTCCGCCCAGCGCCGAGCGTATCGCCAGCTCCGGTTCGCGGCGCACCGTTCGCGCCAGCACCAGGTTGGCAACGTTCGAGCTCGCAATCACGAAAAGCAGGCCCGAAGCCGCGAACAGTATCCACAAGATCGTATTGGCGCGCGAATTGATCTGCTCGTGCATGCGCGTTACGTCGATTTTGAAGTGGTCCTCCGGCTTATACACCTCCGGGTGTGCTGCCACCATGGCGCCGTATACGCTGCGCAGTTCCGCCCGCGCATTGTCGACACTCGCGCCGGGAGCCAACCGCCCGAAGACCTCCGTCATGCGATGCTCGCGCCCCGTCACCATGGTGGCGGAGAGATGATGCGGGCTGGTGACGATATTGGCGATGATCTCTGTTGCCACCGGATAGGGAACGGACGGTTCCAGAACACCAACTACGGTCGCGGGGCGCGCGCCGGTGGGGCCTTCCAGCCGCACCGCCTTTCCAATCACGCTGGGATCGGAGTGCAGCGATGTCCTCCAGAAGTGATAGGTCAGCACCACAGCTCCGGCGGCATTCGGACCGTCATCGGCCGGAGTCAGTAGGCGTCCAAGCACCGGGCGCAGGCCCATCACCTCGAAGTAGTGTCCATCCACCACGCCCGCTGGAATCTCGCGTGGGGTGCCCAGACCCACGACCGTAAAATCTACCTCTGAAAATGTGCCCAGTTCCTTGATGGACTTCAGCCCGCTGCCGATGTCCTGAATCTCGGGGACCGAAAACGCCGCGTTGTCCTGGCCGATGCCGGGGGCGCTTTGGCGCAGGTAAAGCAACGTATCTTCATCGCGATTCGCCAGCGGACGCAGCAGCACGGCACGCACCACGCTGAAGATTGCGGCATTGGCTCCGATACCCAATGCCAACGTAAGGGCGACTGTAATCCACAGCGCGGGAACTCGCGCTAAAGAACGCACGGCAATTTTCAAATCGCGAAAGAACGACATCCCGGACCTCCGTTCAAGCAGTTTCCTCTGTCCGCATTCAAACCAGGGTCAAGCTGGCTGAAAAACATGATTGCCGCCAGGCCAGCCCCCGCCATGATCCTGATCATTCTTTCCCTCGTGGCCGCCCTCATAGCGAGGTATCCTTTCGCCGTCGCCGCTCGCTCTCCTTCATGATTTCGTTCATGTCCCCCGCTGGCCGAATCTCGAAAATGTTGCCATACGTCATCGCCGGATGCTGCGCCATGAGCTGTACAGCATGATTCATGTCCCGCGCTTCAAGGACGAGAATGCCACCGAGTTGTTCCTTGGTCTCCGCATAGGGACCGTCGGTAGTTGCCACTTTGCCGTTTTTCCAATACAGGGTCAGGGCAGTTTCCTGAGACTGAAGCGCTTCTCCACCAGCCCAGTGCCCGTTGGCGCGAAGATGGTCGTCGTATTCAAAGCATGCGTCGAACATGGCGTTTCGCTCGCCCTCAGCCATGCCATCGAATTTGTCTTTATCGTAGTATCCCAGACAGACGTATTTCATTGTTCCTCTCCTCATAGGCCGCAGTGGCCAGGTTGTTTACTTGCTTTCGCCGGGGCCTTGTTCCGGAGCCGGGAAGAAAAGAAGCTCGCGCACCTCGCCCACCGCATCGCAGGAGATGGCACCCTTGCGCGCCCACGCGAGTGCCTCGTCCATATCGGCGCATTCCAGTATCCAAAATCCGCCCATGTGCTCCTTGGTCTCGGTGTACGGTCCGTCGGTGACGAGCACTGTACCATCGGGCTGCCCCCGCAGCGTCTTCGCGCTGCCGGCCGGGGAAATGCCGCAGGCGAACTTCCTCACGCCGGCAGCAATCAGTTCGCGGTTGAGCGCGTGGATCTCTTCGATCATCGCTTCGGTTACGGTTGACGGGTCGAAGTCGTCGGGGAGGTAGTTAGCAACCAGATATTGCGGCATGATTTCTCCTTTATCGTGTAACGGTCTTCGAGTAGGCCTGTTGCCCTGCCTTCACGACATAGTCGAACGGCGGGATTGGAATTCGACAAGCCGTCCAAGAAATCTTGCCTCGGCTAGGTCTAGGGCGCGGGTGAGGCCGGCGATGACGAGCGCCGACTCGATGCGCCACACGGTTTCGATGGTGCGATGGAAGACCTGATGTGGATCGGTAGCGGACACTGCTACCGATCACACCAGCTTCAATCCGTGGATGCAAGAGCGGCTATTTGTTGGCGGTCTGATTTGGCAGCTCAGCGCGTTTCGCTACTTTGTGCCGGATCTGCTCTTCGGACAGGACGGGTGCGAATTCTTCCATCTCGAAGATCTGGCGGACTTCGACTTCGGCGCCGGGCTCGAAGGGGCTGCGCTTGAGCCATTCGATAGCTTCTTCGATGGAGCGGACCTGCCAGATCCAGAAGCCGGCGATGAGCTCCTTGGCCTCGGTGAAGGGGCCGTCGACAACGGTAAGAGACTTGCCGGTGAATTTGACGCGTGCGCCTTTGGAGCTGGGATGGAGGCCATCCATGGCAAGCACGACGCCAGCCTTCATGAGCTCTTCGTTGTACTTGCCCATCTCGAGCAAGAGCTGTGGATCGGGGAGGGCGCCTTCTTTTTCTGACTCTGGGGTTGATTTGACGATGACCATGAATCGCATTGCGAGATCTCCTTTGGGTTGAGCGATGGTTGGTGGCTTGTTTTCGGGTTTAGCTATTTGTTGGCTAACCGCTGAACTCAGATTGAGAGCGCAGTTGGATCGCTTCGCCCTCTGTGGACGGGTCGTAGTTGTCGGGGTGGTGAATCGCAACCAAATACTGCGGCATGATTTCTCCTCTATCGTGTAACGGTCTTCGGGTGGCCAATTGCCCCGTCTTCACTACATAGTCGAACGGCCAGACTGGAATTCGACAAAGCGTCCAAGAAATTTTGCTTCTTCTGCGTTTTTTTTATTTCAGCTGCCGAATCCGCTCCTGCAGGAATTGCCGTTCTGGTTCCTGTTGGGTCAGCGCCAGAGCATTCTCATAAGAGGACCGGGCCTCAGCGGTTCTGCCCAGCCTGCGGTACATATCCGCGCGGGCTGAATGCGCCAGGTAGTAATTTATCAATTCGCCATGTTCCAACAACGCGTCGATATGCGCCAGACCGGCCTCTGGGCCATCGTGCATGGCAATTGCCACGGCACGATTCAGATGGACAACTGGCGAGGGCTGAATTCGTACCAATTGGTTGTAAAGCGCAACAATCTGCCGCCAGTCGGTCACAGCGACCGATTCCGCCTCCGCATGAACGGCTGCAATCGCAGCCTGCAGTGTGTAAGAGCCGAAGCGGCGGGACTTCAGGGCTTTCTCCAGCAATGCCACTCCCTCCGCGATCTGCTCCCGGTTCCAGAGCGAGCGATCCTGGTTCTCCAGCAAAATCAGCTCTCCGGTTGGAGAGGTTCTCGCGGCGCGACGGGATTCCTGAAGCAACATCAGGGAGAGCAGCCCAAGGACTTCCGGCTCTGGCTGGAGTTCGCTCACCAACCGGCCCAGTCGAATCGCCTCGCTGGTCAACTCGGCCCGCGTTACCTCCGCTCCCGCCGCCGCCGAATAACCCTCGTTAAAGACGAGATAGATGACCTGAAGCACCGCGCCTAGTCGCTCCGGCAATTCCTGCGGCGACGGCACCTCGTACCGAATAGGCGTGTCTCGAATCTTTGCCTTTGCGCGCACGATGCGCTGCGCCAGCGTACGCGGAGTGATGAGGAAGGCCTTCGCAATCTCCTCGGTCGTCAACCCGCACACCTCACGCAAGGTGAGCGCAACGTGCGCTTCCGGTGGTAGAGATGGATGACAGCAGGTAAAAATCAGGCGCAGCCGATCATCCTCAACGCTGTCCTCTTCCTTGGACGTTTCCGCCGAACTCCATTGCGCTTCGAGATATCGCGCGAGTTCGTTTTGAGACGCATCAAATCGTGCCCGTCGGCGCAGAGTATCAATGGCTTTGAATCGGGCCGTCGAAATCAACCATGGTCGCGGGTTATCGGGTACTCCACTGCTCGGCCACAAGCTCAGCGCAGCGGCAAAGGCCTCGTGCATGGCCTCTTCGGCGACATCAAGATCTCCGAGCAGACGCGCCAGCGTAGCAAGAATCCTGCCCGATTCGGACCGGTAAAGCGTCTCTATGGTTCTGCTGAGCTCTTCGGGAACATTCTGCGGCATGCACGTCAAACTAACAAACGAACGTACTCCACACAACTGCGCCCGGCTCACCGATCTCGACCTGCCTGCGCTTGGATTTTCTGTGACAGAGCACGCGGCCACGGAATAGGTGACCCATTTCGTGCTGGAGAGAGTATGAGGATAGAGTTGTCAGCAAAGCCTCTTTGCGCTCCAGGACACCGCGCGGCGAGCGCGTCCCGAGGATGAGTACCGCAAAGATTCCTCCGTCAGGGTGAAGGGCCAAACAGCGCTTGAGTAGTTGCATCGCTCCCAGGACGTGACCCCACACTTGACAGATAGGTCTCACAGAAAGCCCGGCCTGCCCGCCTGTTACTCAACTCGTCCAACATAAGTCCAAGCCTAAAGTCTCTCCTTCGAAGACTTTACAAACTTTTGACGGGGTTGGGGCACCCTCATCACAAGATCCCTTCCGTTTACCAGGCCCCACCGCCGACAAAGTGAACTACCTCCAACCGGTCACCTGCGTTGAGTACAGTCTCGGTCCACTCCAAGCGCGGAACAATCTCCCCATTATGCTCAACCGCTACCCGGTCACCTTTCAGCCCAAGTTCGTCAATGAGTTGCTCTAGACTGGCATGTTGTGGGAGCTTATCAAATGCGCGGGACTGGCCGTTAAGAATCAGAGTGAGTGACATAGCACCTCCAGCCTAGCAGGTGATCTGACCATCTCGTGCCGGTGGATTATCAGACGTGCCTCTCAACTCCTCCCAGCTACTCAAACAACCGAACCGCACGCTCTATCAACCACTGCTCGAACCGGCGGTTCAATGAACGGCGTTCGGCAAAATCTTCGAAGACACTGCGGCTGAGACCCATCAGTATGTGAATGGCTTCGACCTCAGAGTCATGGTCAATCTCCTGCGTTGAATATCTGCGGGAGTTCGCCAGATACTCGGCCGCATGTCCCAGCATCAGCAATGTTCGCCCATGATGCGTCTTCGTGATGCGATGAATCGTCAGGTCGCCGACGCTTGAATGTGCGCGTCCGTCGGAGAGGCTGGGGAAGGCCCTGGCCTTCCGCGATGGAACGGGTACAGGGCGATTTGGGCCGGGGAAAACTGCTGTGGCCATGGACATTAAATCCTCCGTCCACCTCCCTATCGGCCCACTTCCCTTCGGCTTTATTGAAAAGATAGCGGCGAAAACGACCTGTTCCGCGAAGCCTTGAACTCACCGGAACGTATGCGTCCCAAAACGGCGACCCTATCTACAAGTATTCACGAGCCCATCGAGCCAGCATCGCTAGTAGCAGCGCCCCCGTTGCTATGCTCCAGCCTATTCCCGATTCTGCACACGCTTAGGTGTCAAGCGACACTAATCTTCCTGCAGCGGCCAGAGATGGTTCACCGGCCCAATTCCGTTACCCATTGGTGTCGCCGTCCGAATCGCCTCCGCTACATACCTCTTCGCCATCAAAGCGGCATCCTTGACCGTATCTCCCAGCACAGCCCTGCTCAACAGCGCACTCGAAAATGCACATCCTGTCCCATGCGTCGACCGGCTCGCAATCTTCTCTCCCGGCAACCACAACACCTCTCCGTCAACGGGCAACAGGAGGTCGTCCGGCGGATCAAGATGCCCTCCCGTCGCCACCACATTCATCTCTGAGCCCATCATCTGCAGAACTCGCGCAGCATCGGCCATCTCCTCTCGCCGCCTCACCAAGTGTCCCGTCAATACCCCCAGCTCCTCCAGATTCGGCGTCACCCAATCCACCAGCGGCAGCAGTCTCTTCCGCATCACCGCCACTCCTTCTGCATCGAGCAGTTCCCTTCCCGAACTCGACCGCAGCACCGGATCGAGCACCACCAGTGTCCGCCGGCCCTCATCACGAAGCATCTCAAGAAACTCCGCTACCATCGCCACATTCGCAGCCGTAGCCAACATGCCGATCTTAATTCCCGCGAGCGGCAGATCGCTCTGCAAACAATCGAGCATATCGTGAACAATCTCCGCCGATACCGGCGCAGTCGCCCTAACCCCCATCGTCGACTGTACCGTTAGCCCCGTAATACACGAGGTCCCAAACAGTCCATGCGCGGCAAACACCATCAGGTCGGCAGTCACGCCCGCCCCAGACGATGGATCAAACCCGGCGATCGTTAATACAGTCCGCATGCGCATCACTCCGGATGCGCCGCAAGAAAATTTTTATAGTCGTTATCCAGGTGTTGGATATGATCTTTCAAAAGCATCAACTGGCCTTGAAGGATCTCAATTCGGTCTTTGATCTTGACCGCTTCCTCTCCACCAGGATTTTGATCTTCTTTTTTCAAATTTAGGATCGGCGCAACGCTGACGACAGTGTCCCGGATCGCCTGCTCCTCGGCCCCGTAGACCTCGTTCTGCTGAGCGTAAATTACGGAATACTCGTGCGCCTGCTCATACGGCATATACGAAAGCGCGCCGGTTGACTGCGCCGTCCTCCAACTTACATCGTCGAACGACTGAATACGGAAGTTGATTGTCATCTCCTCGTTGTTCGGGACCTTGGGATTGGCGATGATCTTCTTCAACCCACAGCGTCCTGTTTCAGGACGTCTAGCTCCTTTTGCACATCATCCAATGCTCCCTGCACCTCTTTGGCATTGGCTTTGATCTCGATCTGCAGGCCCGCCTCCGCCTCATGCACCAGATGCCGGTGGTGCCGCCATTCGACGCATCCTTCAAGGCTCAACGCAATCACCAGTCCTATCGTGATCGTAGTCAGGTGAATAAAGAAATCGCGCCAGCCATGTATCGGTTCGTGAGGAGGATGCACTTCTAGCACCGTCTTATCGTCTCCTGTCCCGCAACACCGCCTAGCCTACCAAATCCTTAAGAGTGTACCTACCGTCCCATCCGTCGCCGATTTGGATGTCAAGGGATAGTTGCTGTCTTTTGTCTTTGGGGATTAGAGTTGGGCTTCCAGCCGCGTCCATGCCATCCGCTAAGTTATTTATTCTATTTCCCTTGCTTCGTCACTCATTTTTTTTCTTACGTTTTTCGCCCAAAAATCGCATGTCAAGTCCCAAAACCACCTAAATCATTCAAACAAAAGGAAATAGAGTTTGAAATTTAGTTAGGTTCAATCAGCTATACTAAATATATAGAGTTAAGAAAAGCATCAGTTAGAGTGAAGAAGAGTCCCGGCCTGAGCTGGGGCTCTTCGCATTTAAGCCAGTAAGTCGTTTGCTGGCACGAATTTGGACGTAACCTCAATGGCTGCACGAATTTAGCGGGCATGACCGCCGCTATCTTCCTGCAGCCATTCGACTTACACGCAGGCAATAGGGGGGTACCCCCTATCAGGCTTAGGAGAAGACCATGCAATACACGCTCTGCCGCCACATCAAGACCAACGGAACCCGCTGCAAAGCCCCATCGCTCACCGACGTACTCTGGTGCTACTTCCACCACCGCCTCCACCAGCGCCACACCCCCTTCCGCCCTACCCAGGCCACCCGCGCCTACCTCATCCCCGGCCTGCACATCGAACTCACCGCCCTCGAAGACCGCGAGTCCGTCCAGGTCTCCCTCTCGGTCGTTATCAACGCCCTCGCCACCGGACAGCTCGATATCAAACGAGCCACTGCCCTTCTCTACGGCCTCCAACTCGCCAGCAACAACGCCCGCGGCCTCCAAACCGAACCCCACGCCGCCAACACCGTCCGCGCCATCGAACCCTCCCCAGAAGGCCTCGACCTCGCCGAGCCAGAAGTCGTCTGCGAAGTCGCAGACACCCCCGACCCAGAACTCCTATGGGAGGGATTCGAGGATGACGACGAAGGCGAGGACGAAGGCGAGGACGAGGACGACGAATGAAACAAAAGTGCGGCTGCGACAGCTTATGTCGCAGCCGCACTAGGTGAGCAACGGCTACTCGCCGTAGTAGTCGAGACCGAGGTGGGTGATGAGGTCTTCGCCCATGATGTGGCGGAGGGTGTTCTTAAGCTTCATCGACTGGATGAAGAGGTCATGCTCGGGGTAGACGCCGGGGGCGCTGTCGGGAGCTTTGAAGTAAAAACTGAGCCACTCCTGAATGCCGAGGCCGCGCAGGCTGGGCGTGCGGGCGGCGAGATCCATAAAGAGAATGAGATCGAGGGCGAGAGGCGCGGCGAGGATGGAGTCACGACAAAGGAAGTCCACTTTGAGTTGCATCGGGTAGCCAAGCCAGCCGAAGATGTCGATGTTGTCCCAGCCCTCTTTGTTGTCACCGCGGGGCGGGTAATAGTTGATGCGGACCTTGTGGTAGAGGTCCTTGTAGAGGTCGGGGTAGAGCTCGGGCTGGAAGATGACATCGAGGACGCCGAGCTTGGATTCTTCCTTGGTCTTGAAGGACTCGGGATCGTCGAGGACCTCGCCGTCGCGGTTGCCGAGTATGTTGGTGGAGTACCAGCCGCTGACGCCGAGCATGCGAGTCTTGAAGGCGGGGGCGAGGACAGTTTTGATGAAGGTCTGGCCGGTCTTGAAGTCCTTGCCGCAGATGGGTGCGTTCATCTTGCGGGAGAGCTCGTTGAGGGCTGGGATGTCGACGGTGAGGTTGGGCGCGCCGTTGGCGAAGGGAATGCCTTCTTTGAGTGCGGCCCAGGCGTACATCATCGACGGGGAGATGCCGGGGTCGTTGTCGACGAGGCCCTTCTCGAAGGCTTCGAGAGTTTTGTGGACGGCAGTTTGCTCGAGGAAGATTTCGGTGGAGCCGCACCAGATCATGATCTGGCGGTCGGTTTTGGTTTTGAACGCGGCGATGTCGTTGCGGATCTGGTTGGCGAGGTCGCACTTGTTCTTGCCGGTCTTCACCTTTTTCGCTGTGAGGCGCTTGACGTAGTGCTGGTCGAAGACGGCAGGCATGGGCTCGATGGATTCGAGGTAGGGACGGATCTGCTCGAGCTGATCGCGATCGAGGACCTGGGCGGTTTTGGCGGCGTCGTAGAGATTGCCGCCGAAGATGTCCCAGCCGGTGAAGACGATGTCGTTGAGATCGGCGATGGGGGCGAACTCTTTGATGAGGGGGCTGCGGTTTTCGGTGCGCTTGCCGAGGCGGATGTGGCCCATTTGAGAGAGAGAGCCGATGGGCTTGGCGAGGCCGCGGCGGACTGCCTCTACGCCGGCGATGAGTGTGGTGGCGACGGCTCCCATGCCGGGAATCATGACGCCTAGTTTTCCTGTTGCAGGCTTGATGCTGGCCGCGGCTTGCGTGGCGGCTCCGGGTGTTGACATGCTTGGCGGTACCCTTCTGTGTTGCGATTTTTCCGTCAGGCGGAAATTTAAGTATCGCGCAGCGAGAGTGGAGGTGCAAACGAATGCAGTGTTTATGCGGGCTTTAGCGGTAACGCAGTTTCGCGCGTGGTTCGCGGCCGCAGAGTTCAGCCTTCGGAGCCAGGGGGTACGTGGCGGCCGCATCACAAGTGTCCCAAACTGGTGCTGTATTCGTGGCTGTAGCTGATTCGTCGATAGGTCAAGCAAGAGCAGTCTCGAAAGGAAGATCAACGATGAACGTGTCAATCTCGACCTCTGGCTCGACTCAAGGAGCAGCGCCCGCGGAATCTCTAACGGATGCCCACCCGTCTCAACCATTGCAGCATCCTGCTCCGGCACCGGGCGATACGGTGAAACTATCGCAGACGGCGCAGGTCCACCTGTTCAAGCAGCAAGGCCAGAGCCCGTCTCAGATCGCGGCAAACCTTGGCATATCGGCCGCGACGGTGGATGGTTATTTAGGGATAGCCGTGCCGAAGGCCCCTGCTACTCCAAGCGCGGAGACGCCAACCGCGCCCTCGCCTGAACCCGCGGCTGCAAATGCAGGAACTCCGGCGCAGCCGACGCCTGTAGCAGCCAAATAGGGCAGGCTCAGCGAATACAGCGTGGAAGCTGCGCTTTCGTATCCTGCTGTCGCCGGAATTGTCAGGCCTCTTCGGTGCGAATGCGGTTCTTCCAATGAGAGGCGACGAACCAGACGATGCCAGCGAGGAGGACGAGTTCCACGCCCAGATGAAAGCGGTGGAAGATGGCCTTGAAGCGAGGGTCGCTGTCCCAGCGGTCGCCGAGCTTCATGCCCACGTAGGCGAGGAGAAAGCACCAGGGCCAGGAGCCGATGAAAGTGTAGAGGTGGAAGCGGAGCTGGTTCATGCGGGCGATGCCGGCGGGTAACGCGATGAAGGTTCGGACGACTGGGAGGAGGCGGCCGATCAGGACGGTGATGCCGCCGAATTTGCTGAAGTAGTGCTCGGTGCGGTCGAGGTCGTGACCGCTGAGGAGGATGTAGCGGCCGAAGCGCTCTACTGCGGGGCGCCCCCCCCAGGCTCCAAGCCAGTAGGCAGGGATGGAGCCGAGGTTGCAACCGATGGCGCCGGCGGTTGCGACCCAGAAGAGCTTGAGCTGTCCCAAGTGAACGAGGTAGCCGGCGAAGGGCATAATGATCTCGGAGGGGAGCGGGATGCAGGCCGATTCGATGCCCATGAGGAGAGCGATGCCCGCGTAGCCTCCCGCGGAGATGACGGCGATGATGAAGGCGGCGAGGGTGGCGATGATTCTCTCAGACATGCTGGTGCAGTATACCGGGAGAACAAGATGCGGTGGATGCGCTAGCATTGAGTGTTGAGGAGATGTTTTATGTCAGATACCGTTGTTGCTCCAGTCGTCGATGCATCGTCTTCATCCGCAACCGTTCCCGCTTCGTCAGGCAGGCCGGCGAGTAGCTACGGAGCTGCTCCGCATGATCCGTCGAAGCCGCCGGTGAAGCGGCAGATTGTGTGCTTCAGCTTCTATAAGGTGATGCCGGAATGGCGACGATTGCCGGCTGAGGAGAAGGCGGCGCATAAGGCGGCGTTTGCCGATGTGTTGACGAAGTGGAATAAGCTGGGGGAGTTCCTGTCGATGACGTATTCGACCGTTGGAACGCGGGGCGATGTGGATATGTGCGTTTGGTCGATTGGTTATGGAGTGGATGAGCTGAACCAGATGCGGAGTGAGTTGATGCGGACGCCGCTGGGCGGGTATTTGAATTCGCCGCATAATTTTCTCGCGATGACCAAGCGGTCGCAGTATCAGATCGATCGGCCGGATGAGAGTGAGGGCGAAGGGCGCGGCGCGATTCGTCCAGGCGGGCAGAAGTACATCTTCATTTATCCGTTCTGGAAGACTCGTCCATGGTATTTGCTGCCTGCTACTGAACGGAAGCGGCTGATGGATGAGCATATTCGGATTGGGTTGATGTATCCGCGGGTGAAGCTGAATACGACTTACTCGTTCGGGATCGATGATCAGGAGTTTGTGGTGGCGTTCGAGACCAACTTTCCGGAGGACTTTCTGGATCTCGTGCAGCAGCTTCGGGAGACGGAGATCAGTATGTATACGCTGCAGGACACGCCGATCTTCAGTTGTGTCCGGGTTCCGGCGGCGGAGATGCTGGATCGTTTGGGATAACGGATGGCGAAGACGATTGTAGTTCGAACGGCTGCGAAGTCCAAGGCTGTGGTTGGAGCGAAGGCTCGGGCGATCGCAAAGACTGAACCGATTTCTGCCAAAAAGACGATTGGGAAGACACGCAATCCGCTTGCTCCGGAGCGTATTGCGGCGATTCTTGATGCTTTGCGGAAGACTTATCCCGGAGTGGTTTGTGCATTGAATCACAAGAACGCGTGGGAGCTGACGGTGGCGACGATTTTGTCGGCGCAGTGTACGGACGTTCGCGTGAATCTGGTGACTCCGAAGCTGTTCAAGGCGTTTCCGACGCCGAAGGCGATGGCTGCTGCTTCCCTTCCCGAGCTTGAGGAGTTGATTCGCACGACTGGATTTTTTCGGAATAAGGCGAAGTCGATCCAGGGGGCGGCGCGGGTGGTGACGGAGGAGTTTGGCGGGAAGGTGCCGCAGACTATGGAGGAGATTCTTACGTTGCCGGGAGTGGCTCGGAAGACCGGGAATGTGGTGTTGGGGTCCTGGTTCAAGATTGCGGTGGGAGTTGTTGTGGATACGCATGTTATGCGGTTGTCGCGGCGGCTGGAGTTGACTAAGGAGACTGCTCCGGAGAAGGTGGAGCGGGATTTGATGAAGATCATTCCGCGGGGCCGGTGGATCGCGTTTTCCCATGAGCTGATTCATCATGGGCGGCAGGTTTGTTTGGCGCGAAATCCTCGGTGTGTGGATTGCACGCTGGAGAAGCTTTGTAATTCGTCGGACAAAACCTGGCGTTCGCATTAGACCCCCTCCCTCCCCGATATTGCGCAAAGTCTTCATTTGTTTTGGTTTAGCCTTGGACCTGGTATGTAAGTTATTGCTTCTCAAATGTTTTCCTTGTAAAGTCCTCGATTCAAATGAGTTAACCTCATGCAATGCAAAAGGCCCCCGGTCAGGGGCCTTGGTTCTCTTCCTTTATTCCTTTTGTTTCCCTCTACTTTTAATTATAGCGGAATGGGTGGAACTAACATGCCACGCAGATGTCGTTGGTGGGTCAAGGGTTAGGTGGTTTTGGGGCTTGACATGCGATTTTTGGGGCAAATTCACGAATTAAATTTTCTGACGAGGGATTGGACGAGGGATTCTATGGTCGGGGTGAGGGCTTCGATGGTGGGTTCGAGGCCGAGGTCGCGGAGGGTTTGGCTGGTGATAGGGCCGATGGAGGCGAGGGTGATGTTGGGGGGGAGGGTCAGGTTGGCGGCTTCGAGGAGGGCGCAGAGGTTGCGGGCGGTGGAGGCGCTGGTGAAGGTGATGGCGTCGGGGTAGGTCGCGGGTGAGACGAAGAGAGCTTGCAGGGCTGGGATGGAGTCGGGGGGCAGCTGGTTGCGGTAGGCTTCGGCGATGGTGACGGTGGCTCCGGCGGCGGTGAGGGTTTCGGGGAGGATGTCGCGGGCTTCGGCGGCGCGGACGAAAAGAAAGGATTTGCCGGGGGCTTCGGGAAGGAGGGCTTCGGCGAGAGACTCGGCGATGTACTGCTGAGGGATGAGGTCGACGGTGAGGCCGATAGCGTTGGCGGCGCTGAGGGTGGCGGGGCCGATGACGGCGATGTGTTTTGGGAGTTGGGTGACGTGGAGGAGCTGGGCGCGGCGGTGGAAGGCTTCGACGGCGTTGGCGCTGGTGAAGAGGAGCCAGTCGTAACTCTTACCTCCGGGAGTGCGGAGGCAGGTGAGGGCGGCGTCGAGTGCGGCGAAGGAGGCGGGGGGGACGATCTCGATGGTGGGGATGAGGATGGTGGTCGCGCCGAGGGCTTCGAGTTGGGCGGCGAGGCCGGAGGCCTGGTGGCGGGTGCGGGTGACGAGGATGCGTTTGTTGGCAAGTGGGGGCACTGCGACGATTTTAGTCTGTTGCTCAAAAGGACCTGCTATTTCTCAACGGCAACCGTCACAAGATGTTGCTCCCAATTTGAACGGGACCGATGGGGTCGAAGCTGTCTCGACCTCACAATCCGAAACTGCTAATCTTGCCGCCGCACCAAGTGGATCAACTTCGACTCACACTAATAACCGCGTCTTTATTTCTCATGGAAAGCAGAAAGCAATCGTTACTCAATTGAAGGAACTTCTTAGCTTTGGAAACTTTGAACCATTTGTTTCGGTGGAGAGGGAGTCTACTGCGGTTCCGGTACCAGAGAAAGTATTTGAAGACATGCGATCTTGTGGAACTGGCGTTATTCACGTCGGCCCCGAAGGAAAATATCTTGACGCAGACGGGGCAGAGCACACCAAAATCAATGACAATGTTCTCATCGAAATCGGTGCGGCAATTGCCTTATACGGGAAAAAGGTAATTTTGCTAGTCGAGCGTGGCGTTACATTACCTTCCAATCTTCAAGGTCTTTACAGGTGCGAATTCGTGGGAGACAAATTGGATTACGACGCTACGATGAAGCTCTTAAAGACGTTTAGCCAATTTCGATAAGTACACTTCGGGAGATTTTTGATGGGGACGTTGTTGACCTCGGTTGTGGATGGCGGTTTGGGTGAATTCGCTTGAGAACAAGCAACGGCAAGTGCAAATGCGGGGGTTCTTCGCTGCGCTCAGAATGACACGCTTTAGGAGTGGGGCCAAAGGTGCAGCGCTCAGAATGACAAGTGTTATGGGTGGGGTCAAACGTGGCAAGCGTCATGGGTAGGTCAAACATGGCAGGCTTAGAGGTTGGGGTCAGAAGATAAGCTTTTGTGGTGGTTCGAATGAGAACAAGCAACGGCAAGTGCAAAAGGCAATGCGGTTCTTCCCCTTCGACTACGCTCAGGTCAGAATGACAAGCGTTAGGGTGATGGCAGCTTTAGAGGTCGGGCAGAAAGACAAGCGTTGAAGGCTGCGTCAAAAGGTTTCTGGTGGGCGGAGGTTGGCTTCGTCGAAGGGTTCGGTGTGTTGTCCCCAATCGAGGCTTAGATCGCGCCATGTGGGGTTGGTCGCGGCTATGAGCTGAAGTTTTTTGATTCGCAGCCAGCCTTTGATTTGTGTCTCTCGCGCTATTGCGTCCTGGATGTATTGGAAGCGCTCGTAGTAGACGAGTTTGTTGATTTTGCAGCGGGTAGTGTGCGCTTCGGGGTTCTTGGAGGTCTTGTGTTGGTGGACACGGTGCGGGAGATTGTTGGTGACCCCGGTGTAGAGCTTTTGGAAGGTGCTGGCGAGGATGTATACGTAGTAGGTTTCGGGCATCGGGGTCTTGGTAATAGAAATATAACTGCAAGAGCGATGACTATTTACAAAACAACGGCAACAGCAAAAGCAACAACAACGACAAAAGCAAATGCGGGGGTTCTTCCCCCTTCGACAAGCTCAGAGTCAGAATGACAGGCTTTTGGGGTGACTGAATGGGATTCGCCCTCTTAAATGAGAGGCGTGCGCGAGGTGCCTCGGATTTGGCGAGAGAATGCTGCCAAAAAAATGTGTTTGCACAAAATTTATTCTGTGGTAACTTCTGGTTATTCATCAGTGAATCGCAGTTTTAATTGCAGCAGACCGCATCTCGTGGTTGCAACATGATGTCCAGAGAACCTCGTGAGCCTCGGTGTGCCGAGTCGAAGCGAGATTCACTTCCTTGGTACGTAATGTGGCCTGGGTGTTTTGCGACTTGAAGAGATATCAAGCGCGGCTAACTTCCAACGTGTTGAACTGACTCCAGTAATCTGCGCCATCCGCTTTAAATTTCTTGTCTAGATTCTGTCCCGCGAGTTGTAGATAACTTGTAGCTCCAGTATCGGCATTCAGATAGGGGCAGTGCCCCCCTCCATTTCTACGCTGAACGTCGCAGTTTCGTTCCCTGATTGTGACGGATCATCGGCTATTTGTGACGACATGCTGTTTTTATCCGAAGCCCGTAAGTAGCTCACCGAGAACACCGGGCTCACCCAAGCCGGAGAGATAAGAGATTCCGAAACATTTTAGAGGAGACCACATGACACGGCTTATTTCCCGCTTCCAGGCTTTTCAGACGTTGACGGTTGTGATGATGATGCTTCTGGCTTCCGTGTTTTTGAACGCGGGACATGCCTTCGGCCAGAACACAAGCAGCGGTACGATTGTCGGCGTAGCGTCGGACTCGCAGGGCGCTGTGATCGCGGGAGCGACCGTGACGCTCACTGACGTCACGGTCAAAACCTCGCGCACGGTGCCTAGCAATGATGCTGGTCAATACGTATTTGTGAATGTTCAGCCGGGCACCTATTCGCTGAGCGTATCGATGTCTGGGTTCTCGACCACCAAGATTGACGGATTGATCGTAAGCGTAGGCACACAGACGACGGCGAATGTGAAGTTGAACATCGGCCAGACGGCGACCACCGTCGAAGTACAGGCATCGAATACCGACCTGCAGACCATGAATGCCTCGACCGGTACGACTGTCGACCCCCAGATGGTTGAGTCACTTCCCGCCATCGGTCGCGACGTGGCCACCTTCGCAACGATGCAGCCTGGAGTCACTCCCGGCGGCAACGTCGCCGGCACCACCACGGATCAGGCAACCTTCCAACTCGATGGCGGCAGCAACTCGAGCGATATGGACGGCACGCAGGGCGTCTACACCAGCAATAACGTCGGCTCCAGCAACGGCGGTTTCTTCGCCGCCGGCCCCGGGGGCGTGTTGCCGATGCCGCAGGACAGCATTGAGGAGTTCAAGGTGTCCACCACCGGCCAGACGGCCGACTTCAACAACTCCTCGGGCGCGCAGTCGCAGATCGTCACCAAGCGCGGTCGCGATGCGGTGCATGGAACTGTCTACGAGTACTACCTGGATAACAACATCGGGGCGAACACCTGGCAGAACAACTTCCCGAACGCCTACACGCCGAAACCCAGCTATCACTTCAACCGCTTCGGCGCCGCCGCCGGCGGACCCATCGCACCCAGAATCTGGGGAGGCAGGACCTACCTCTTCGCCAACTATGAAGGGTTCCGTTTTCCGCAGGCCGCTACCTACGAGCGGGCAGTTCCATCGTACGAGTTTTTGCAGCTTGGTCAGTTGACATTTGGCACCAAAAAAGACCCAATAAGTGGCGCTACGGTGCCCAACACTTTTTCTGCCGCCCAGCTGACGGCTGCCGATCCCCGAGGCATCGGCATGAACTCGACACTGTCGGCGTTCTACAAGTCGCAATTGCCACAGGCGCCGGTTGGAGATAATGGACCGACAAGCGCCTACGTGGGCACCTTCGACAAAAGTTGCGGCGCGCTCTCGGGCTCGATCTGCGACAGTGTCAACGTCATCGGCTACAAGGCTAATATTTTGATCCCACAGAGCAGCAACTTCCTTGCCACCCGGGTGGATCATGATTTCGGCCCCAAGTGGCACTTGATGGCGAGCTACCGTTATTACAGCTTTACCAACCTTACCTCCAACCAGGTCGACATTGGCGGTGTGCTCCCGGGCGACACCCCTGGGGTTCCGAAGGCGGTGACGCCCCGGCCGCAGCAACCCTGGTACTTCGTGGTCGGCCTCACTACCAACATCAGTTCGTCGCTTACCAACGATTTCCACTACAGCTACCTGCGTAACTTCTGGCAGTGGAAGGGGGCAGCTGCTCCGCCTCAGATTGTCGGCGCTAGCGGCGCGATTGAACCTCTCGGCGAGAGTCCGACGATCGTCATGTCCCCGTACAACGTCAATGCGCAGAACATCCGCACACGTATCTGGGACGGCAAGGATAACTACTTCACCGATAACCTAACCAAGTTGAAGGGTGATCACCTGATTCAGTTCGGCGGCCAGTTCCAGCACAACTTCAATTACCACCAGCGCACCGATAACGGCGCCAGCATTAACTACACACCCACTTACCAGATTGGCGGCGATTCGACGGGCGGTAATATCGCTTACTCGTCCAGCGGGATTGGAGGTGTGGCGACTACTGGCAACTATCGTCGCATAGCGGATACTTACTATGGCTTTGTAACTGCGGCGCAGGTAGCCAATACCTACGCTAACTCGGGAGGCACCCTGTCGCTGAACCCGCCGCTCACTCCGATCGGCGCGCACACGAGTATTCCGTACTACAACATATATGCCACCGACACGTGGCACGCCAAGCCGAGCCTAACTCTGAATTACGGTATCAGCTATGCGATCGAGATGCCGCCTTCGGAGCGGGATGGCAATCAGGTCATGTTTACCGATATAAGCGGCAATGCGATCCATGTGCAGGACTACCTCAATAACCGCAAAGCGGCGGCACTGACTGGACAGGTCTACAATCCTGAGATCGGTTTCGCGCTGCTGAAAAATGTGGCGGGAGGACGCAAGTATCCCTACGATCCCTACTACGCTGCGTTCAGTCCCCGCCTCTCCTTTGCGTGGAACCCTAAGTTCGGAAACGAGGCTCTGTCCAAGCTATTCGGAGACGGCGCAACCGTCATCCGCGGTGGATACGGCCGAATCTACGGTCGCATCAATGGTGACGTGCAGGTTCTCAATCCGCTGCTCAGTCCTGGCCTTCTCCTCGCGACGCAGTGCAAATATGCACAATCTCCCAAGACTGGTTCCGGCAACTGTACCCAAACCAACTTTAACGAGACTACGGCCTACCGCTTCGGCTCAGCGGCGAATCTGGACGGCGTGGCGCCGGCGTTGACCAACGCTCCATTGCCCGCGACACTGGCCCAGCCCTACCATCCGGGCTTCGACGGTCCCGGCGTATCGATCGCCTCGCCGGTTGACCCCACCATGCGTCCTAACGACGTGGACACCTTCAATCTGTCTATCCAGCGGCAGATCAACCGCAAGATGCTGGTCGAAGTCGGCTACATCGGCCGCCTTGTCCATCATGAGTACATTATGCAAAACCCCAACGTGATTCCCTACATGATGAGCTCGGGCGGTCAGAGCTTCGAATCGGCTTATCTGGCGATCGAGACCGCCTTCGGCTGCACGACCTCTGCCAGCCTTTGCTCCACTACCGCCGCTAAAGCAGGAACGAAGACGACCAGCGTCAATCCAAATGTCGCTCCGCAAGCGTTCTTCGAAAACGCACTTAATCCCGCGTACTGCGCCGGGTACTCAAGCTGCACCGCTGCCGTCGTTGCGAAGCAGGCCAGTAACTTCGGTTCGCAGAATGTCTTCACTCTCTGGCAGGCGCTGGACAACAACACCAATGGTTCTGGTGGAAGTGGTTTCAACTTCGCCCGCAGCTTGATGGGCACGCCTACCTCCAGTGCAACTTACGGTGGCGCGGGCCAGGTAGTGACTGGTTTGAGCATCGGCACGGCGAACGGCTATAGCAACTATCATGGCGGTTACGTCTCCTTCAAGTCGAGCGACTTCCACGGCCTGACTCTCCAGGAGAACCTGACCCTCAGCAAAGCTCTGGGTTTGGCTGCTTATACCCAGGCGACCAGTTCGATTGCCGCCGTGGATAGCTTCAATCTCCGTGAGCAGTATGGCCGTCAGGGCTTTGATCAAAAGGTCATCTTCAACACCTTCATTGTGTACCAGGTTCCTTATTACAGGGAGCAGAACGGTATCATCGGCAGGCTCGCCGGCGGCTGGACGCTCTCTCCCGTCTTTACGGCGGGCACAGGTCAGCCGCTGCAGTGCGTCACCAATAACAACGGTCAGAATTTTGGCGGTGAAGATGGCGCCACTTTTACTGACAACAATGAGAACTGCGTCTTTACTGCGCCCCTCGCGCTGGGACGTCCGCAAACCTATCGCAATGTCGCAGGAAGCACCGATCCCAATGGGGTTGCGGTCGGAACCACCTCGAAGGGCAACGTCAACTTCTTCCAAAATCCTGCTGCTATCTTTGACAACGTTCGGCCCCTGCTGCTCGGTCTCGATAGCCGAAGTGGCGGTGCCGGCCGGATCAGCAGCCTGGGATACCTCAACCTGGATTTGAGCGTCAAGAAGAGGCTTGTTGTCTACGAAAAGGTGAGCATGGAGTTCTCGGGAATTATAACCAACGTCATGAACCACCTTGATTTCTCCAGCCCCAGTATGAGCCTCCAGAGTACTTCGAATTGGGGTACCACCAAGACCCAAGGCAACAACCCACGGCAGATCCAGATGGGGGTTCGCGCCAGCTTCTGAACTTGGACTTGATCTTGAAGAACGCCTGTTCTTCTCCACCATGTTCCTAGCGTACTGAACGAGCAGCTTACGGCAATCGGGGAATCATGGCCCGGTTGCCGTGGTTTGTTAACGGCGGTGGTTGATTCAAGAGAGGGGTTTGAGGAGGATGCTGCGGTACTCAATCTTCATAGGTGGGCCGACGTGGACCTGGACGCCGATGAGGCCTTCGAATTTTCGGTTGGCGATGTCGTCGTCGATGACCTCGGACATGATGTGGCCGTTGAGGATGTGGATGAGCAAATTGCCGCGGACGATGAGGTGGTACTGGTTCCAGTCATTGGGGTGGATGAAGGCTTTGAGGTCGTCGGGTGAGCCGAGGGTGGCGATGACGGTGGGGCCTTCGCCGGTGGCGACGTGAGTGACCTGGCCGCGCATGGCTAGGAAGCTGCGGCCGCGCTCCTCGTAGTTCTGGCCGGTGTATTTGCCGGCTCCATCGATGTCGGCCTGATAGCCGCGGAGGAGCCATTTGGTGGCAGATATCTCGACGCTGCGGTAGTTGATGCCGGAGTTGCCGTGGTCGGAGATGCGGAATTCGGCCTTGAGTTCGAAGTCTTTGGGCGTGCCGCCGCGCCAGATGAGGAAGCTGTTCTGCTTGAGGAGATTGTTGGGGGTGACCTCGCCGATGAGGATGTTATTTTCGACGCACCAGTACTGCGGATCACCGTCCCAGTTTTTGAGGGTGCCGTCGAAGATAGGTTGAAAGCCTTCGTTGGTATCGGTGAGCGGGTGCGGGTAGATTTGCGGGCCGGGCGGTGGAGCGAAGGGGTAGGGTTGGACGGGAGTTTGGGCTGACGCACTGAGTGCGGCGGTGAGTACGATGGTGACGAGGGTGATCAAGCGCATCGGGGGCTCCGGAATCGTTGGGGATTGGCTGCTCTTTTTGGTGTATCACGGGAGTGCGTGTCTTAGGTGGTGTCCGTGTCGTGTGCTGGGCAGCGGTGCGGAGGTCGAAAATCTAACTCGCAGTGTGGGGTGGGTTGGCTTTAGAGGCTTTTTTCACTTTGACTTTGTCGGGTCGCGAGCCTAGGATGCCGCGGCATGGAGGAAGTACATGCCAACTTACATTTCACTCTGCCGATGGACGCAACAAGGAGTACAGACGATCAAGGAAAGTCCGGCCCGGCTGGATGCCGCGAAGAAGAGCTTTGCGAAGGACGGTGTGAAGATACTGAACTTCTATTTAGTTACGGGGACTCATGACATGGTGATCATCTCTGAGGCGCCGAACGATGAGGTGATGGCGAAGGCGATGCTGAGCACGATGTCAAAGGGAGGGATTACGACACAGACTTCGCGGGCGTTTACGGAAGATGAGTATCGGAAGATTGTGAAGAGTCTTTAGGGCCGAGTATGGAAATGGATCGACCGCACTATATCGAAGGACACTACCCTTGTCCGGAGCCTGTGACGCGGCTACGTTGTGTGGAGCGGGTGTAGGGTAGTGTTGGTTCGATCGTGGGTGGATTGGTGGATCACACGACGGGAGTGGGGAGGAGGTCGAGGGCGCCTTTGGAGATGAGGTCGTCGGCGACCCAGCGACCGAGGGTGCAGGCGGGGGTGTCGTACGTGGCTTCGGTGTCTATCTGGATCATGGCTTCACCGTCGGAGGAGACGACCTGGGCGAGCATGCGCCACTTCCCTGCTTCGGTTGCAGGCGGGATGCAGTGGACGCCGATGGGGAGAGAACAACCGCCGCCGAGAGCGTCGAGGGTGGTGCGCTCGGCTTCGATGGCGAAACGGGTGTGGGGGTGCTCGAGGAAGGCGATGGCATTGCGGACGTAGGCGTCGCGGGATTCGTCCGGCTCTCGTGTCGCGAGATGGCCGGGGCTGCGGGTTTCGAGGGCGAGTGCGCCCTGGCCGGGGGCGGGACAGATCTCTTCCGGGGCGAAGCGCTGGTGGACGGACTCGGTGCGCTTGAGGCGGTCGAGGCCGGCGGCGGCGAGGACAAGAGCGTCGCATTGGCCTTGCTCGAGTTTGCGCAGGCGGGTGTCGATGTTGCCGCGGACTTCTACGAAGGCGACGTCGGGGCGGAGGGCGAGGATCTGCGCGCGGCGGCGAGGGCTGGTGGTGCCGATGCGGCCTCCGGTGGGAAGGGTGTGGAGCGCCCAGTACTGCTCGCAGACCCAGACGTCGCGGGCGTCGGCGCGTTTGGGGATGGCGGCGAGAGTGAATTGAGAGGCTAGTTTTGTTGGCAGGTCTTTGAGGGAGTGGACTGCGAGGTCGATGCGGCCCTCTTCGAGGGCTTCTTCTATTTCCTTGATGAAGATGCCCTTGCCGTCGAGGTTAGGGGGCGCGACGAAGCCGGGTTGCTGCATGCGGTCGCCGGTGGTACGGATGATCTCGAGTTCTACGTGGTAGCCGGCGTCGCGGAGGGCGTAGAGGATGTGGTTAGCCTGCCAGAGGGCTAGTTGCGAGCCTCGGCTGCCGATGCGGATGGGGTTGCGGGGATTGTTGTGCTCGCTGCTCATGTCTTGACTAGGATACGGGAGGAACCGGTGGATGGTTCCACTCGGATTTACTTGCGGGATTAGCAACAGGTTGGTCTAAATTTCTGTCGAAAGGAGGTTTCTTCATGAAGAATTTGCCAAATGCGAGCGGTAGAACGTTTTTGAAAGCGTCGGGCGGGTCATCGAGAAGGGAGAATTCGTTTGCGGCGCGTAGGTGTGAATGACGTCGCCTCGTTGATCCGCCATTTCAATTGCTGATCTCTCAGGTTGCTTCGGGTGGATTACAGTGTCGTGAATTGTCAAGAATTTCGGTGCGGGGCGCGGCGCGGAATAGCGCGATAAGTTTTCGAAACAATACTAACCGTAGAACGGATTCCCTGTCTAAGCGGTAAGCGGACGGAACAATCTTCCGAACCGACTCGTACCTCCACGTATTAATCGTTTCCCTCGGGTGTAAACGGAGTGAGTAGATGAGATGCGCTAAAGCTGTGATATAGTCGTATGCTACATAGGGGTACAGTCGCATGCTACATAGATATGCTTTGCTGCTGATTCTTGTTGTGAATGCTTTTACCGCTCTAGCGCAGAGCGTTGGCGGGTTGCGTGGGAAGGTGCTTGACCCGAGTGGAGCGATCGTGCCGGGCGCCTCCCTGACGCTGACGAGTGGCAAGAATGTCTACACGACGAAGTCTGGTCAGGATGGGGTCTATAGTTTTCGCGAGGTCCCTTCCGGGGTTTACTCTCTGACGGTCGATGTGGACGGGTTTGCTCGTCTGACGCGGGCCAATATTTCGATTGCTGCGGGGCAGACGCGTCAGCTGGATGTTGCCGTGGCGATTGCGGTGCAACAGCAGGACGTCGACGTAACAGCGCGGAACAATGTTGTCAGCGTGAACCCTGATGAGAACGGGGGCGCGATTGTGCTGAATGGGGGCGACCTTGATGCGCTATCGGATGACCCCGATCAATTGCAGAACGAGTTGCAGGCGCTGGCCGGGCCAGCTGCCGGACCTAACGGCGGCGAAATCTATGTCGATGGCTTTAGCGGCGGGCAGCTTCCACCGAAGTCGTCGATTCGCGAGATTCGCATCAATCAAAATCCGTTCTCGGCAGAGTTCGACAAGATTGGTTATGGAAGGATTGAGATTCTAACCAAGCCAGGTTCGGATAAGTTTTCCGGGCACATCGGGTCGTTTGGCTCTACGTCGGCGCTCAATACGGGGAATCCCCTAGTGCAGCAGCAGCCGAACTATTATTTGTATTCGGCGCTGGGTGATGTGAACGGACCGTTGACGAAGACTGCGTCTTATTTCTTCAACGTATTCTTCATGCAGCGGCAGAATCAGAGCATCATCAATGCGTTGAATCCGAATGACACGACGACGACGATCCGGCAGGCGCTGCCGAATCCTTCGTCATTCCTGTATGTCAATCCGCGTGTGGACCTGCAGCTTGGGAAGAACAATACGCTGACGGTTCGGGAGTCTTTTTCACGTGCTATCCAGACGAGCAGCGGTCCGGGTGGGTTGAGTCTTGCCGAGCAAGCCTATAACAGCAGCGGCCTGCAGAACAGTTTGCAGGTCGGCGATTCGATCGTCGTCAATTCGCATTTTATTAATGAGACGCGTTTTTTCTGGCAGAGAATTCGCAATAGCCAGACGGCGAATTTTCTGACTCCGACCATTACGGTGTCGGGCGCCTTTACGACTGGCGGGAGCAACTCCGGCGTGGTGCAGGACCACCAGGATGTGTTCGAGGTGCAGAACTACAGCACGGCGACCGCGGGCCGTCATACGATGCGGTTTGGCTTGCGCGTGCATGCGATTCGCGATGCGAACTATTCGACCTCGGGGGAGAATGGGAATTACATCTTCCAGTCTGTGCAGCACTATCTGGCGAAGACGCCGGATCAGTATCACGCGACGATTGTGAACAATCCGCTGGCGAGAGCGGTTCTGGTTCACGAAGGAGCGTTCTTTCAGGATGACTGGCGATGGAAGCCAAATCTGACTCTGAGCTACGGTCTTCGCTTCGAGAGCCAGAACTGGATCAACGACCATGCGGACTGGGGACCGCGTGTGGCGCTGGCCTGGGCTCCTGGACATACGGGCAAGGTGCCGGCGAAGACGGTGGTACGCGCGGGGTATGGGTGGTTCTACGACCGGTTCACGGTGCCCAGTTCGTTGAATTCGCCTGGCGCTACGCCTTATGTGATTCAGGCGATTCACCAGAATGGAATCAATCAGCAGAGTTTTGTGGTGAATAGCCCGGACTTTTTTAATCCTTCCGTGCCCGCGTCGCCTGGGGCGGGGGCTTCCTCTACGCAGTCGACTTTCTACAGCATCGATCCGCACTTTCACGCTGCGCTGAATATGCAGGGGGGAGTTGGCGTAGACCGGCAGGTGGGCAAGGCTACGTTCAACGTGACGTATCTTTTTACGCGAGGGATTCACCAGTATCTGACGGACAATGTGACCGCGCCGGATTTCGATCCTTCAACGTACACGATTACGGGAGCGCTGCCGAATGCATACAATTATCAGTTTCAGTCCGGCGGTGTTTATAGCCAGCATCAGGTGATTACGACGGCGAACGTCCGGATTCGGCGAATTTCGCTTAGCAGCTCGTATACGTTTAATGAAGCCAACAGCGATACACAGGGGGCGAACTACTTTCCTTCTGTCGCTAAGAATCCTGGCTTCGATTACGGGCGGGCTTCGTTCGGGATTCATCACCGTATGTTTCTGCTGGCTACTTACACGGCTCCGCATGGAGTGATCCTGGCTCCGCTGCTGTCGGCGCAGTCGGGCACGCCGTATAACATTTCGATCGGCAACGATCTGACGGGAAATAATCAGTTCAACGCGAGGCCTACTTTTGGGACGTGCGGGGCGGCTGGAGTTGTGTCCACGCCGTTTGGGTGTCTCGATAGGAACCCGACGGGAAAGGGTGAGGCGATCGTGCCCTTCAATGTTGGGACCGGGCCGGCGAATGTCATCTTTCATATGCGCGCGAGCAAGGTGTTTGGGATCGGGCCGAAGAAGGAGGGCGCGACCGGCATGGGCGGCCCGGGCCAGAATACGAATGTGAGCGGGCGCGGGCTTAGCGGAGGATCGGCGGGACCGAGGCTGGATGCGACGGTGCCGCGGAAGTATAGTCTGACGCTAGTCGTGGGGGCGCTCAATCTGTTCAACATTGTGAATCGCGGTGCGCCGAATGGGGTGCTGAATTCGACGCTCTTTGGGCAGTCGCAGACACTGGCTGGAGGGCCGTATGGTTCGCCTACGGCGGGTAACCGGAGCATTCTCTTTCAGGCTGCTTTTTCTTTCTAGCGCAACCGCGCAATGCGGGCCGGCGCAAAGTCACTGTCATCATCTCTTTGGTTAATTCCTCCACAAAAGAAAAAAATAACCCCAACAAACGAGGGCGGATGGGAGTAAAATCGGCGCCTCCGGAAAAAAGAAATGGGCCCTCCGGTCAAGGGGGAAAGATGACCTATCGGAATGCTACTCTCGTGTCTTGTCTAACCGTAGTGCTTTGCGGCATTTCTCAATTTGCCGCGGGCGCGACTCTCTGTGTCACCAAGAATCCGACTCCTGGATGTCCGTATTCGACGATCGGCGCTGCTGTAGCGGCGGCCTCGGCCGGCGACGTCGTCCAGGTGTCGCAAGGTACTTATAAAGAGGACGTCGTAGTCGGCAAAGTTATATCGCTTGTGGGCGAGAACCGGAACAATACCATTATTGACGCCACTGGGCTGAAGAATGGCATCTATGTGGATGGCATGGACCACGCCGGTCTGGTTGGCGTGTCTGTGTCCGGCTTCAAGATAGAGAACGCGAACTTCGAGGGCATCCTCATCACCAACGCCTCAGGGGTGACGATCTCGGGCAATCATGTCCTGAAAAACAATATCAACTTGAATATTAGCGGCGCCGTATGCACTGACATTCCCCCCTTCGAGACGAATGAGGGTTTCGACTGCGGCGAGGGAATTCATCTTAGCGGCGTTGACCATTCGATCATCGCCGATAACCTCGTTGAAGGGAATTCCGGTGGGATACTGTTGAGCGATGACACTGGCGCCACGCATGACAATCTGATCATGGGAAACACTGTCAGGAACAATCCGTTCGATTGCGGAATCACGCTGGCGTCGCATCAGCTTTTTGCGCCGGGTCCGCCTGTGGCGGCTGGAGTCTTTCATAATACGATCAGCGGCAATGAGTCGGACCATAACGGAACCAAGGTGCCTGGCGCGGGCGCGGGCGTGGGCCTCTTTGCTCCCGCCCCCTTTAACAAGACGTATGGAAATGTTGTGGTGAACAACATTCTTACTGATAACGGCCTGCCAGGCGTGGCGATGCACGCCCACTCACCGGGCGCAACCCTGTCGGACAATATGATCGCGGGCAACACTATCTCCGGTAATGGCGCAGATACCGACGATACGGCAACCCCCGGGCCGACCGGGATCAATGTATCCGGCGGTGACAATGGAGCGGGCCACCCCGTGGCGGTAATCACGGGGACGGTAATTGCGGACAACACGATCCTGCAAGAGACGAATGGCATCGTTGTGAAGACCAACGCGTTGGTCGAAGCGCACTTGAACAACTTCATCAATCTAGTGATCGGTGTCGATAACATCGACGGCGGCTCGGTGGATGCGACACTGAACTGGTGGGGTTGCTCGAGGGGACCGACAGCAGCGGGGTGCGCGGATATTCG